>Ga0160422_10003152_pt1 | contig 10233 bp, 8 predicted proteins | sample Fk160mmetaG_FD_108192 | JGI IMG/M metagenome (GOLD analysis project Ga0160422, IMG submission 108192) | Marine microbial communities from the Central Pacific Ocean - Fk160115 60m metaG | ecosystem: Environmental > Aquatic > Marine > Oceanic > Photic zone | place: The Central Pacific Ocean... | reverse complement strand
TGAGGTTCAACGAAAAACTCCGGGGCGAGGTGTAACGTGCCAACGCAGGAACGCCCGCCATGGAACCAAGGCGGGCGTTCGTTGGGGCCGAGGCACCGGAAGCAGGGCTACATCATGCCCATGCCGCCCATGCCGCCCATGCCGCCCATGCCGCCCATGCCGCCCATGCCGCCCATGCCGCCCCCGGCGGGAGCTGGAGCCGCCTTTTCAGGCTTGTTGGCGATGATGGCTTCGGTGGTCAGAAGCAGGCTGGCCACGGATGCTGCGTTCTGAAGCGCAGTACGGACAACCTTGGTGGGGTCGATGACGCCCATCTCGAACATGTCTCCGTAGGTCTCGGTGGCTGCGTTGAAGCCGAAGCTTGCTTCGCCATTCAGGACCTTGTCCACGACGAGCGTTCCATCGAGCCCTGCATTTCGAGCGATGGCCTTGAGGGGCGCTTGGATGGCGTCCCGAATGATTTTCACACCAAAGGCCTCGTCTCCTTCTGCCGAGACGGACTCGAGGGCCGTCATCGCGCGAATAAGCGCGACACCGCCGCCCGGGACCACACCTTGCTCCACTGCCGCTCGGGTCGCATTGAGCGCATCTTCAACGCGCGCCTTCTTTTCCTTCATCTCCACTTCGGTGGCTGCACCGACATGAATGATGGCAACGCCACCGATGAGCTTTGCGAGCCGCTCTTGGAGTTTTTCACGGTCATAGTCGCTGGTGGTGTTGGCGATGCGTGATCGAATCTGACCCACGCGGGCGCGGACCGCATCGGTGTTGCCGGCACCATCGACCATTGTGGTGTGGTCTTTGGTGACGACGATGCGGCGCGCGGTGCCGAGGTCGTCGAGGGTGAGGGAATCAAGCTTGATGCCCAAGTCATCCATGATCGCGCGACCGCCGGTCAGGATGGCGATGTCTTCTAGCATGGCCTTGCGACGGTCACCGAAGCCGGGAGCTTTCACGGCCACGACGTTCATGTTGCCGCGGAGTTTGTTGACGACAAGCGTAGCGAGCGCCTCGCCGTCGATGTCCTCAGCGAGAATGAGCAGAGGCTTAGAGGACTGGTGAACCTTGTCCAGCACAGGCAGAAGGTCCTTCATGTTGGAAATCTTCTTCTCGTGGATGAGCACATAGGCATCCTCGAGGACGGCTTCCATTCGGTCTGCATCTGTCACAAAGTATGGGCTGAGGTAGCCGCGGTCGAACTGCATGCCCTCGACGATCTCGAGCTCAGTTTTAAGCCCCTTGGCTTCCTCCACGGTGATCACGCCGTCCATCCCGATCTTGCCCATGGCTTCTGCGAGAATGCCGCCAATCTCTTCGTCGCCATTGGCGGAAATTGTCCCGACTGTTGCGATCTCGGCCGCGTCCTTGGTGTCGCGGGACAACTCGTTGAGTGCGCCCAGCAATGCGCTCACGGCGCTATCGATACCGCGTTTGAGGTCCATGGGGTTGGCGCCAGCAGCCACCATCTTGGCGCCATGCGTGTAGATGGCTTCTGCGAGCACAGTGGCCGTTGTGGTGCCGTCACCGGCCACATCGGATGTCTTGGATGCCACTTCCTTCACCATCTGAGCGCCGATGTTCTGGAACTTGTTGGGAAGCTCGATTTCCTTAGCGACGGTGACACCGTCTTTGGTGATGACGGGCGCGCCGAAGCTCTTTTCGAGCACAACGTTACGGCCTTTGGGGCCGAGTGTCACCTTGACGGTGGAGGCGAGGGTGTTGACGCCCTTGAGCACTTCGGCCCAAGCGTCTTCGCGGAAGTTAATTTCTTTGGCGGGCATGGCTTCTCCTGCGTTGCACGCTGCGTTGGTAAATTGAGGTGAGGTTTAGTTTTCGACGACGGCGAGGACGTCTTCTTCGCGGAGGATGATGTGCTCCTCCCCGTCCAGTTTGATTTCTTCGCCGGTGTACTTTCCGAAGAGAATGATGTCGCCGACATTGAGGCTGATTTCGCGCACGCTGCCATCGGCAGTTTGGCGTCCACCGCCCACTGCAATCACCTGAGCTTCGAGAGGTTTTTCTTTAGCGGAGTCTGGAACAATCAAGCCTCCTGCGGTCTTTTCTTGGGCGGCAACTCGCTTGACGAGAATGCGGTCATAAAGAGGACGGAATTTCATGGCTTTACACCTTGCGATTAGGGGTTGAAAGCGTGGGATGAACACTCAATGCGTTGCCAATGGTCCATTGGCGTTGAGTTCCCCCCACGGGCTGCAACGGGCAGGGATTAGCCTTGTATTGAGCGCTGTCAAGCCGCTTTGAAGATCGTTGGGGAGGTGCCGCTCAAATTTATCGACTCACCGCACCGACCCGGGTTGAATGGGCACGGACGTCAGGGTTGAGGGCCGGTGCGGTGAGTCAATGGTTTGGAATGCAATCCCCATGCCACGTGTTCTTAGTTCGCAATTTCGGTCACTTAGCGTGCCGGAGGACGCAAGGAGAAGGTAAATCCGCGACATTGGTGTCGCGGTGGGAGCCCGGGCCGGTTCATTTGGATTTCGCGATTGGGTTGCCTTGATTGTTCAGGAGATTAGTTTGCCGGTTGTTCGGGGAGTCGCTGGGGGCGAATTTTTCCGATTACAAAGGTCAAATCTTAATAGTTTTGGAGTGCGCGTAGAATCGCGCCGGAGGAAAAATGGGTAAGATCATCGGGATCGACCTCGGAACGACCAACTCGGTCGTTGCAGTCATGGAGGGCGAGAAGCCCACTGTTATCGTCAACGAAGAAGGAAATCGGACGACACCGTCGGTGGTCGGGTTTGGCAAGGATGGCGAGCGCCTCGTGGGTTCGGTTGCAAAGCGCCAGGCGATCACAAACCCTGAGAAGACCATCTCGTCTATCAAGCGATACATGGGGCAAAAGTTCGACGAGAGCGGCGATGAGGTAAAGCACTCCACCTACACAGTTGTGTCAGGCGACAATGGTCAGCCCCGCGTCAAAATCGATGACAAGCTGTACAGTCCGCCCGAGATCTCAGCCATGGTTCTCCAGAAGCTTAAACGGGAAGCAGAGCGGTATCTGGGTACAGAGGTCACGGAGGCCGTCGTGACGGTACCCGCGTACTTCAATGACGCGCAGCGCCAGGCGACCAAGGATGCTGGCAAGATCGCGGGACTCGACGTCAAACGCATCATCAACGAGCCCACCGCGGCAGCGCTCGCCTACGGTCTGGATAAAAAAGAAGACCAGATCATTGCGGTTTATGATTTTGGTGGCGGCACCTTCGACATCTCCATCCTCGAAGTCGGCGACTCAGTTGTCGAGGTGAAGTCGACCAACGGCGACACGAGACTCGGCGGAGATGACGTCGACCATGTACTCATCGATTGGATGATCGACACCTTTAAGAAGGACAGCGGTATCGACGTTGGGTCTCAGCCGATGGTTCTTCAGCGCCTCAAGGATGCGGCGGAGAAGGCCAAGATTGAGCTGTCAACCAAGCAGCAGACGGAAATAAACCTTCCATTCCTGACGGCCGATGCGAGCGGACCGAAGCACTTCGTGGAAACACTCTCGAGGAGCCAGTTCGAGCGAATGATTGACTCGGTTATTGAGCGCACCCTTGATCCGTGCCGCAAGGCACTCAAGGACGCAGGAATTCAAGCGTCCGGCATCGATGAGGTCATTCTTGTTGGCGGTTCCACCCGCATCCCCTTGGTTCAGGAAAAAGTACAAAAGCTGTTCGGAAAGGGCGCAAACCACTCCGTAAACCCCGATGAAGTGGTGGCCGTCGGTGCTGCCATTCAAGGCGGAGTGTTGGCGGGCGACGTTCAGGACTTGTTGTTGCTGGACGTTACGCCGCTTTCGCTCGGTCTCGAAACCTTGGGCGGCGTGAACACGGTCCTCATCCCCCGGAACACGACCATTCCAACCAAGAAAACAGAGACATTTTCGACCGCAGCGGACAACCAAACCGCAGTGGATGTCCATGTCTACCAGGGCGAACGGCCCATGGCGAAAGACAATCGCCTTCTTGGCACGTTTCGGCTCGATGGCATCCCGCCGGCTCCCCGAGGCGTTCCACAAGTTGAGGTGTCCTTCGACATCGACGCGAACGGCATCCTGAACGTGACGGCAAAGGACAAGGCCACCAACCGCGAGCAAAACATCACCATCACCAGCAGCAGCGGGTTGTCGGATGATGAAGTTGAAAAGCTGGTCCAAGAGGCCGCGCTCAACGAAGCAGATGACAAGCAGCGCCGCGACGTGATTGAGGCGCGCAACCAGTTGGACAACCTCGTCTACCAGACCGAAAAAGTACTGTCCGAGAACAAGGAAAAGTTACCGGCTGACGAGGCCACGAACGTTGAATCGGCCATCGCGAGTGCAAAAGAGGCGCTCGATAGCGACGACTTGGACAGCCTCAAGGGTGCCTTTGAGGCGCTGACTGCAGCCAGCCACAAGTTGGCTGAAGTGGCGTACCAAGATGCCGGTGGAGGCGCCGCACAAGGTGCGCCGCCTGCCGGTTCTGACGACAATGACGATGGCGGAAACGACGACGTCATTGATGCCGAGTTCGAAGAAGCCTAGGCAACAGCCGATACGCCGAGAGACCAACCATGAGCCAACCACGGGACTATTACGAGGTTCTCGGCGTATCGAAGGGCGCGTCCGATCCGGAAATCAAGAAGGCCTACCGCAAGCTCGCGATGAAGTACCATCCGGATAAAAACCCGGGTGATTCGGCGGCTGAGGACCGATTTAAGGAAGCATCCGAAGCCTATTCGGTGTTGTCCGATTCCGAGAAGCGGGCCACCTACGACCGCTTTGGGCACGCCGGCCTGCAGGGTGCGGGTATGAATCCGGGCTTTACGAACTCCGATGAGATCTTCAGTCACTTCTCGGACATGTTTGGCGATCTCTTTGGGTTCGGTGGCGGAGGTGGTCGTGGCGGACGGCGCGCCCGTAGAGGTGGAGACCTCAACATTCGAGTGGAGATTGACTTTTTAGAGGCCGTTCACGGGTGCCAGCCCGAAATCAATGTTGCACGGGACGGAACCTGCGGCACATGTTCGGGGTCGGGGGTGGAACCGGGCAAATCACTCGAGACATGTGACACCTGTGGCGGTGTCGGCGAGGTGGTCCAAGCGCAAATGTTCTTGCGCATCCGCACCGTTTGTCCGGCTTGCCAGGGCCGCGGCAAGATCATTCGGCACCCGTGCGGTGCTTGCCGCGGTCGGGGTACTGAGAAGGTGACCGACACCCTGTCGGTGTCTGTTCCTGCCGGAATCGAAGCCGGTCAGGTTCTGCGATTGACGGGGAAAGGCAACGAGGGGCGTGATGGATCCCCGGCGGGCGACCTCTACGTCGAGATTGCGACCACGCCACACGAGTTTTTCGAACGCCGCGGTCCCGATGTATTCTGTGAACTCCCCGTAAGTTTCGCCCAGGCGTGCCTCGGCGCGGAGATCAAGGTGCCCACCGTGCACGGTGAGACTGTGCTGAAAGTTCCGGGCGGTACGCCGTCTGGAAAAGTGTTTCAGTTGAGCCAAGAAGGCGCGCCGCGCCTCGACGGTCGCGGTCGCGGGAATCAGTTCGTTCAGATGGTGGTTGCCGTGCCTAAAACGCTGAGCGCGCGCGAGGAGCAACTTCTCCGCGAGTTGGCAGCGATTCAAGACGAGCGCGTGGTTGAGCGTGGATTCCTCCGGGAGTTTTGGGATCGATTGACGAGCTAATGTTGCAGTGCAACGCGACCCTTTGGCTTGGGTGTGTGACTGCTTGGTGGAGAACTCATGAGTGAAAGCGTTTCAGTATCGGACATCGAGGCCAAGATTGCCGCAGTTAAAGGCCCCATTGATGCGGTCCGCTCGCAAATTGGCCGCGCGATTGTTGGACAGTCCCAGATGGTTGACCGTCTGCTGATTGGCCTGCTCTGCAACGGGCATATTTTGTTGGAAGGGGTACCCGGACTCGCGAAGACAACGGCCGTACAAGCGCTCTCGCGTGCCCTCCAGTTGGACTTTCGGCGCATTCAGTTCACCCCGGATCTGCTCCCATCGGACCTTCTCGGTACTCAGATCTACAACCCGAAGGACGGCAGCTTTTCCACGCACAAGGGCCCTATTTTTACGAATGTAGTGCTGGCCGATGAGATCAATCGTGCGCCAGCCAAGGTCCAGTCGGCACTTCTCGAGGCGATGGCCGAGCGACAAGTCACACTGGATGGCACATCTCACGCCTTGCCCGACTCATTCATGGTGCTTGCGACCCAAAATCCGCTTGAGCAAGAAGGCACATACCCCCTGCCCGAAGCCCAAGCAGATCGGTTTTTAATGAAGGTTCGAATTGACTACCCAACGGCCGGTGAAGAGCTTGACATTCTCCGGATGAAATCGGTAGCCGCGCCAGTGATTGAGCCGGTCGCATCCGGTGAAGACCTCCTCGCTGCCCAAGATGTGGTGCGTTCAGTGCGGATGGAAGGCGTGGTCGAAGAGTACATCGTCAACCTCGTTCAAGCGACGCGCCCCGGACAAGTGGGTGGGGCAGGGATCGCAGGCAAACTGATTGAGGTCGGCGCCAGTCCGCGAGCGACCTTGGCGCTGGGTGTTGCGGCCCGAGCGCACGCATTTTTGTTGCGCGGCCGGGGATATGCCACGCCTGACGACGTGAAGTCGGTGGCACGGGATGTGCTGCGTCATCGAGTGCTCTTGAACTACGAAGCCGAGGCGGATGGATTGAGCCCAGACGCCGTAATTTCGAAACTGTTGGATAGTGTGCCGACGCCTTAAATGCTGACTCCGGACGAACTCAAGCAGCTCAAACGGCTGCACATTCAGGCGGGCCGCCGCGTGGACTCTCCCTTCGCCGGGGAATACCGAAGTGCGTTTCGCGGCCACGGGATGGAGTTCGAGGAGGTTCGGCCCTACGTGCCCGGCGATGATGTCCGACACATCGACTGGAACGTGACGGCGCGCACCGACGTGCCGCATGTGAAAGAGTTTCGAGAAGAACGAGAACTGTGCCTGCAACTGGTGTTGGATGTGTCGGGATCGGTCACCTTCGGGTCTGGAGGCGCGGACGGACGGACCGACAAGCGGTTGCAGATCGCGCGGCTTGCCGGTGCTCTGGCCTATGCGGCGATCCGCAACGGAGACCAAGTTGGGCTCCTGAGCTTCACCGATACGGTGGAGCAGTTCATGCCGCCTCGAAAGACACGGGGCCACGCTTGGGCCGTCATGCGGGCGGCATTTGAACGTTCAGCAACGGGCAAGCAAACGGATCTCGCTGGGGCATTGAGTTCGGTGAGTCAGCATCTTCGCCGGCGTTCCGTAGTGTGTGTGCTTTCGGACTTCCACAGTGGGACGGACTATCAACGTGAGTTGGCCAGCCTCGCGCGGCGCCATCGAGTCAACTGCTTCGTGATTCACGATGCGATGGAGATCACGCCTCCGTCCGTCGGGCTTGTCGAGATGGAAGATGCCGAGACTGGCGAGCGAAAACTGGTTGATACGGCGCGACTTCGGGCCCGCTGGAGTGTGGACGGGCGATTACGAAACCTACGGCGGCTCGGCGTGAAAGCGAGTGCCGTCGGCACTCATGAAGATCCGTTTGAGCATCTGCTTCGCCATTTCCGGCGGCAGGAGCAGGCGCAATGATGGTTTGGTTTCTCGCTGCGATGTCCTGTGGAGGGACAGATGTGTTGGATGCCCTTGCACCGCCCAAAGCAGAGGTCCGGGTTGAGGTGGATTCGGCCAAGGTGGAGTCGGGTGAGCCGGTCGTTATCGAGGTTGCGGCCTGGTCATCGGAAGGCTGGACGGTGCAGGCTGGGGTGCCAGTGGCCGATGGGTTGACGGTGGAAATGCTCGAGGAAGGTGCGCCAGCAGTGGTCGATGATCGGACGGTGCAGGTGACTCGCTACGCCTTGACTGGGCCGGATGGAAGTTATGTCGTGGGAACGACGGAGGGCCAAGCGGCGGGGCCGAGCGATCAGACTCGAAGCTTCGAGGTACCGCCCATATTTGTCGATATCGGGGTCGATGGACCGGTCGGAGGTGCCATGGACGGCTTCGCCGAATCACCACCGCCGAAGCCAACTCCGTATTCGTTGATTGCGGCAGCCATAGCGGCGGGTCTGGTGCTCTTCGCCGTCATCTGGTGGTGTGTCCGACGGTTGCGCATGCGCGCAGCGGAACCGGCGCCCGCCACCCCACCCCACATCGTGGCCCAAGGGGCATGGGTGGATGCGCGCTCAACCATCACCGATGACCACGCATTGGCGCTTCGATTGTCGATGGTGCTGCGAGAGTATCTCGAATCCATCACACCCATCGCCGCGACGGCAGCTACCACGATGGAAATCGCCGACGGTCTTCGACATCATGGCTTCGGTGGACGGCCGTTAGGAGACGCGGAGCGGGTTCCAGTCGAGCGAATATTGGACTCGACCGACCGTCTAAAGTTTGCCCGGGAGGGCGGCGGTGATGCGTTCTTTGAGGCGCTCGACAAGGATTTTGAGACCGTCATCAATGCGTCCCGGCCTCGTTCAAGTGCGGGGGACTCTGATGCTTGAGTTGGGCAGTCCATGGTGGTTGCTTGGGCTTCCCTTCGCGGTAGTTGCGCCTTGGCTTCGACGGGGTGCTCGGGTCCAGTTCTCGTCGCTGGCGACTGTGGAGGCAACCTTGAGCCCGCGCTACTGGGCTGGTTTCCTGCCCATGCTCATTGCCAGTGTTGGAATGTTCATGATCACCATAGCGTTGGCCCGCCCCCAACTTGTTGACCGTGAGCGAGTGATTGAGCGGGAAGGCATTGATATTCAGATTGTGCTGGACACCAGCGGCTCGATGGAAGCCGACGATTTCGTGATCGGCGGTCGGTCTGCCAATCGTCTTGAGGTATCCAAGACGGTCATTGCCAACTTCATCAAGGGTCGTCCCGACGACAGAGTCGGGTTGGTGTTGTTTGGTGAAGAAGCCTTCACCCAAGTTCCCCTGACCCTCGACCATCGATCGGTGATTCGCATGCTGGAGCAAGTCGAGATCGGCATGGCGGGCAGCAAAGCCACGGCGATTGGCGACTCCATAGCGGTGGCTGGACGACCCCTCAAAGAACTCGAGGCCGAGAGTCGAGTGATGATCTTGCTGACCGATGGGCACAACAATGCGGGGCGGGTCGACCCGCTTTCTGCCGCCAAGGCCGCCGATGCGCTCGGGGTGCGAATCTACACCATCGGAGTAGGCAGCAAGGACGGCGGTGGACGGGGCGGCCTTCTCGGCTTGTTTCGCCGGCAAGGATCTGAACTCGATGAGCCGATGCTCCGAAACATCGCCGCCCAGACCGACGCGCGATACTTCCGCGCGGAGGACACCAAGGCCCTCAAAGAGGTCTACCGGGTCATCGATGCCCTCGAGAAGACCACGGCCGAGTCCAGCGTCTTCGTGCACCGCGAGGAACGATTTCAGCCATTCGCATTGTTCGGTCTGGTGTGTCTGTTGATGTCGACCCTGTTGGGGGAGACTGTGGTGCGGAGGTTGCCATGAATTGGGGCCATCCAGACTGGCTCATGGCTCTGTGGGCGCTCCCGATCGTAGGGTTGCTCGTATTTGCAGCGTTGCGGTCCCGCCGCAGAGCACTTCAGTCATTGGGACCACTCATTGCGGCTAGCGTTGGCTTGAATAGCCAATCTCGTGCTCGGCGACGCCTCGCGGGCCTTGGTGCCATGGTGGTTCTTGTCACAGTTGCCTTGGCTCAGCCGCAGTGGGGCTTTCGATGGACTGAACTCAAGCAAGAGGGCACCAGCATTGTGGTGGTCCTAGATACATCGCTGTCGATGGATGCCGAGGATGTATCGCCCAGTCGAATGGAGCGGGCTCACCGTGAAATTCTCGATCTTGCAGACCTCATGAAAGGCGATCGGGTGGGTCTCGTGCTGTTCTCTGGTGGCGCGTACGTTCGAATGCCGCTCAGCCTTGATTATCAAGCCTTTCGAACCATGGTGCGTCGCTCGACAACGGCCACTCTAAAGTCGCAAGGCAGCGACCTTGGGGCGGCGATCACGCTGGCGGTAGAGACCCTCGGTTCAGAGGATGGAGCGGACCGGGCCATCATCATCGTTTCGGATGGAGAAGACCAAATCGGCAGCGGAACCGCTGCAGCAGCGGCGGCGGCAGAAGCAGGGGTTCACATCTTCGCTGTGGGGGTCGGTACCATCGACGGCGCCCCAATTCCCATGGAAGAGGGAGGGTTCAAGGAGACTTCTTCTGGTGACGTCGTGCTGAGCAAACTCGACGAGAATACCC
>Ga0160422_10003151_pt1 | contig 10236 bp, 11 predicted proteins | sample Fk160mmetaG_FD_108192 | JGI IMG/M metagenome (GOLD analysis project Ga0160422, IMG submission 108192) | Marine microbial communities from the Central Pacific Ocean - Fk160115 60m metaG | ecosystem: Environmental > Aquatic > Marine > Oceanic > Photic zone | place: The Central Pacific Ocean... | reverse complement strand
TCACTATACGTAAGATTAATTTGATCACTAATGCTCCATGAGAATAAAAAAAGGAGACCGATCCAATAAGGATGGACATTAAAAGGTATACCCCTTATTTTTAAAACTTGCCAGCCTTTCAAAAATAAACTCCGTTATAGTGATTAATAAGTACATTCTACCTATTAAAAAAATAATAATTTGAAAATGTCAAACGCTAAAACTCTTGTAAAGATTTGCGGAATAACATCTGTTGATCAAGCACTCGAAATTGCTAAACTAGGAGTCGATGCGATAGGAGTTATTTCAGTAAAAGAGTCACCAAGATATGTTTCGCCACTTGGGAAAAAAGATATTTTTAGCAATCTACAGAAAAATTTTCCAAACATAAAAAGGGTTTCGGTTGTAAAGAATATACCTCTAGATTTTATTTCCACAAATTCTTTGGATTTTGAGAATGTAATCCAACTTCATGGAGATGAGGATCTTTCATATTGCAGAAGACTTCGGAGGGAATTACCTCATATTGAAATATGGAAAGCATTTAGAATAAAAGATAAAGAGGATACCAGAGAAGTTGAGCTTTTTTCTGATTTCATTGATGCTGTGCTTTTAGATTCTTGGAACGAAAAAACATATGGAGGTTCAGGAGTAAGAATAAAGTCTACATATTTAGAAGCATTAAAATTTAGCAAACCTTGGATACTTGCTGGTGGTATATCTATAGATTGGTTAAAACAAATTCTTACAGATATCAAACCAGATGGTATTGATGTCTCAAGCAGTATTGAAAGCTCTCCAGGCATTAAAGATTTGAATAAAACCAAGAAACTTTTAAATTTAATTAAGGGGATAAGATAATTATTTATATAAATTTTAAACTTCTTTTTTTCAAAACTAATAACAAGATAAACCATTAGGCTGATTTTTAACAAGTTCAAAGAATTCTTGTTTTAGGCTAGGATCATGCCTAAAGTCTCCTCTGACAATAGAATTTATCATACTTGTATTAGGTTCTTTAACACCACGCCAACACATACAATAATGTTTTGCTTTAACAAGGATAGCCAGACCCTTTGGTTCACATAGCCGTTCTATTTCATCTGCCAGAAGCATGACTGCCTCTTCTTGAATATGAGGTCTGGAAAAGACCCAGTCTGCTACTCTAGCGAACTTAGAAATTCCTATAACTTTATCTCCAGGTTTAATACCAATCCAACAATCTCCAATGATTGGCACCATATGATGAGAGCAAGCTGAACGCACACTGATTGGACCTAGAGTATAAATCTCATCTAGATTACTAGCATTAGGGAAATCAGTAACAGTAGGCCTTCTATGATATCTGCCTTTGAAAACTTCTTTTAGATACATTTTTGCGACTCTTTCTGCCGTTTCTTGGGAATTATGATCATTATCAATATCAATAACAAGTGACTTCAATAAATCTCTAATTCTTGAAGCAACTTCATTTTGTAAGGCATCCAACTCACCTGGATTGATAAATTCTGAAATATTATCATTTGCATGAAACCTTTTTTTGTGAAGCTGAATTCTATTTCTTATAATTTCAGAAATGAGTTTATTTGAGATATTTTCATCTATTTCTTTTTTAATATTGTCACTTGGAGTGATAGTCATGAATAATTATTTAAATCCTGTAAGGGTTATTAATACTTTATATATTAAAGTTAAATGCACTAAGAAATTATATCACACAGGAATGTTTAATTAATGAGATTTGCTAACTGTAAGTTTTCCCAATCAGTAAGTTTATGAAATAATTAGAAAGCTCCAGTCGCTGGCATAAGAGTAAGATCCTCAATCAGCTGAGAATCAGGTTGCTCAGCAATAAAAAGAATAGTATTTGATACTTTATCGGAAGAAAGCATTGATTCCTTATTAAAATCAGAATTTACGAATTCAGAATCCCAAAGGGGAGTATTTACTGAACCTAAGGTAATAGTGCATGCTCTTATTGAATTTTTTCTTTCCTCCTCTCTCAAGCACTTTGTGAAACTAGCTAAAGCAGCCTTTGACACGCAGTATGCACCCCATTGAGGGAAAGCATTATTTGCAGCATGACTACTAACATTGATAATTAAACCTCCTTTACTTCTCATCAAGGGAACTATACATGAGCATATTTGAAAAACGCTAGTAAGATTTACTTGAATTATTTCCTGCCACTTATCTAACGGCATACTTACCAATTCTCCATTAAAAGCAAAGCCAGCATTGTTAATGACAACTGTTGGACATCCATAACTTTTAATGGATTGATTTAACTGTTGATCTATATTCTCAGATTGTGACAAATCACACATCAATATATTTATTTGTACCCCAGTGTTTGATAATTCATTTTTTAAATCTCGTAGTTTGTTTAAGTCTCTTGCTAGCAAAGTTAAATTCCAACCTGCTTTAGCAAAAGTATGGGCAGTTGATCTTCCTATACCCTTTGTTGCTCCAGTGATAAGTGCTAGTTTCAATTTAAAAATAATAAATTAATAATTTAATCTCGAATTTCTTCAAGATTAACAGATTCAATAAATTTTCCTAAAACCCTAAATTTAGAGTATCTTTTTTCTAGTATTTCTTCATTTGTCATTTTAAGTAATTCATCTAAGTGCTTTTCAATTGAATTTTTTAGTGTCTCACCTGCTTGGAGAGGAGCCCAGTTATTGCCACCTGCTGGTTCAGGTAAAACTTCATCAATAATTCCTAACTTTAATAAATCTTCGCCAGTAATTTTTAATGCTGATGCCGCTTCGGGTGCCTTAGCAGCATCTCTCCATAAAATAGAGGCGCAAGCTTCAGGGCTGGCAACTGTATAAACACTATGTTCAAACATTAATAATTTATCCGCTACTCCTATACCTAAGGCACCACCAGAACCTCCTTCTCCAATTACAGTAGCAATAATTGGAACTTTGAATCCAAACATTTCTCTTAAATTTCTGGCGATTGCCTCTCCTTGTCCTTGTTCTTCTGCTGAAAGACCAGCATAGGCTCCGGGAGTATCAATAAAAGTTAATATTGGAAGGTTAAATCTATTTGCATGATTCATTAACCTTAAGGCTTTTCTATATCCTCCTGGTTTTGCCATCCCAAAATTTCTAATCACATTTTCTTTGGTATCACGTCCTTTTTGATGACCTAATAATAGTACTGATCTGTTATTTATTAAACCTATACCTCCAATCAAAGCCATATCATCTCCACCATTTCTATCTCCATGAAGTTCTATCCAATCATCACAAAACATCTGTATAAAATCGAAAGTACTTGGTCTTTGAGGATGTCTTGCAACTTGAATTTTTTGAGATGGGGTGAGTGATCTAAAAATTTCTTCTCTTCTTCTTGTCGCAAGAGTCTCTAACTGAAGGAGTTGTTGGCTTACATCAACTTCTGAGTCACGAGCCAATTCCCGAATTTGTTCAATTTGTTTCTCAAGTTCTACTAGAGGTTTTTCAAAATCGAGAAGAAATCTTCTTGGCATAAAAACTATACTGGTAATGGATTGATATGCTTATCAAGTCCTATTGCAGAAAATCCATGTTTTTCTGAAGCTGAGCCAATAAACTCCATTTTCTCAATCGTAATATTATTTCTACCCCAACTAAAATTAGTATGACATTTTTCAAATTCTAAAATCATTGCCTCTGCAAAACATGCAAACATCTCTCTTTGGGGATTTTCCATTTCAGCTAATTCCATCATATTCCAACCAATATCACTGAAAAACTTTACTATCCCCCCTTTTAGAATATGAATATCATTCCCTTTAAATTTCTCATCAAGATTCTTAGGATAACCTCCATCAATCATTAAACATGGCTTTTTTAGTCTAGTAATATCAATTTCCATCGTTTTAGGCATACTTGCCACCCAAACGACAATATCGGCTAGAGGTAAAGCTTCATCTAACGTTTTAATTTTCCCACCATTCAATTCTTTTTGGAGAGCAAGTAAGGGTTCTTGCTGTCTAGCCACCATAATCAATTCCCCTATGCCAGTTTTTTTAGTAAGCCATCTACACACAGCACTACCAATATCACCTGTGGCTCCCACTACTGCGACAGTAGATCTTTCAATATCAATTCCTACTTTTGGAGCATTTATTTCAAGTTGTCTACATATGACCCAGGCAGTATGAGTATTACCTGTTGTAAATCTTTCCCACTCTAGAGATGTGTTTCTTATCTGTTTATGTTGTAGTAAATTAAAGTTTTCAAAAATGATTGAAGTAAATCCCCCTAATGCTGTTATATTAATACCTTTTTTTTGAGCCAATTCCATCGCATTAAGTACTTTTCTTCTAGCTGTTTTAAATCTAGAAAGCATTTCAGGAACGAAGCATGAATCAATATATGAACCCTCTATTAAAATACCACTTGCACTCTTAACTTCAACATTTTCTACTAATTGAGGAGGTGCCATGCACCACACATCCAAATCACCTTCAGCAATATGATCAAAGCCTAAAATTGAAGCTTTTCTTTTAGCATCTTTAAAACTTGTGGAATGCCCAATCAGCCCAAACATTTAGACTTTAAAAATAAAACTTACGGTAAAAACAATAGCATATAGCTATTTGTAAAGTAATTAAAATTTAAAAAAAATATTAAACAGGTTATTTAAATTAAACAATAGCAGCCATGGCCATTCTGGCTATTTCTCTGTTGTCAAGACCCATCTCAAGTAAAGCATCTTGATAAGCGATCATGAATTCTTCCATAAGTTCTTCCTTATCCATTGAAAGTATAGCGGCATCATCAGCAACTCTATCTAACATTTTTTTAATTAAAGGCAGATTTGCTTTGTTAGCAGCTATTAATTCATTTTTGCATGTATGTAAATTTTCTTTTAACCATTTTTCACCGTAATTCAAATGCAAATATTCATCGTTTACAACACCTTGAGTTATTTTTTTTGCAAATGGGTCAGCAACTCTTATATAAACGTGATAAGCAGAGATGGCAAAAGCCTCGATTAATATCGCTTGAATCAAAAGACAAGTTGTAAGATTTCCTTTCTCAAGTGCTTCTTGAAAATTACCATGTAATTTTGAGAAGAATTCTTTTGCGAAAACCATATCTGCTTCAACACTTAAATTCTTACCACACGCTATAAAACCCCTTTTATGTTTTAGTTCCATTTTGGCAAGCTTAGTTAATTCTTCACTATCTTTTGGAAGGAGAGAAGCTATAGATATGTAATTATCGTAGGCTTCTTGTTCTCCTTCAATAACGATTGCATTAATCCTACTGTATGCGTCCTTGTAAGCATCAGTTGTAAAGTCAGGTAAGTTTCCTGAATTTTCATCAACTTGATGCTGTAAATTAGGTTTTTTACTAGATTCTAATGTTTGCATGTCAGTAAAGCTTTTGTTCATTATGCAATGAGTTTACACAATTATAATGAAAATATGTAGGAATCATGAAAATAGTTTCAATTATTAAACCACTTCTTTAATCGCATAAGAAATTATTAATTATTAACGACTTAGTAACTATTCATTTGGCCAATCAGAAGACATCAAACTAAGAAACAATTTATACCAATGCTTCACTAATAAATTTCTTAATTCATTGCCTAGTTTTTCATTTGCCCCTCTACTATCACCTACTACGCCTGATTTACTTAAATCATTTGTCATCCAAGCAGTTGGAGAATCTCCTTCAAGACTCCATCCCTCTGGTATCTTTTGTGAAAACCCCTCAAAAGGTCGCTCAGTCCCAACGATCTCTGGTTTAATTGCTAACATCAGGCTTGTTTCAGCGAGAGAGGCATGAAGACCATTGTCCAATTCACTCTGAGGTAAAAGATCACTCAAACCTTTGACTCCACTCCAGATAAAACAAGGGAAAATATTTAATTCAGGGGCAACTTTCCTCAATTCTCTGGCGGCTGTATTTAATAGCGATATTTGCCCACCATGAGCATTTAATAGTATTAATCTTTTAAAACCCATTTCAGAGAGTTGTTTGCCTATTTCGAGAATTATTGATGTTATTAGATTTGAGGATATAGATAAAGTACCATCAAAGCTTAAATGTTCAGGAGAGAAGCCGATATATTGTGTGGGTATTTTCAAGATTGGTAACTCATCAGGCAATATTTTTAAAACTTCTTTTACAATTTCATCAACAAAAATACTATCTGTCGACAAAGGGAGATGAGGACCATGCTGTTCAACGGCGCCAAATGGCCAAATAATGGTTGACCTTTTTTCTGCAGCAATATTATTTATTTCTGTCCAAGATAAATATTCGTATTGATTACGTATTGATTTATGGTTCATTATTTTGATTTCTAAGGAATTACCTTAGAATGTGTAAAATTTATCTAATTTTATTTTACCTATGAAGGGAGTAAGTGATAATAATGCCCCAAAGAAGATTAAATCGAAGGGCAATCAAAGTAAATTGAAGAAACCTTTACAAGTTCTTCAATTAAATAAAAAACCCACTATTAATGATACATCTAAAAATTTTTTAGATAATGAGAAATCGCCTGATAATACTGATGTCTCGACTTCAATTCAATCAAGGAATGATGAATTAAATACAAATTCATTAGAAAAAGAACCTGAATATAAAAATAGTGATCAATCAAATTCAATCTTTAATGATTTAGAAAAGCCAACTATTCAAATTGAGAAAAATGAAGCATTTGAATTCGAAAGAACAGTTGATGATTTCGACTTCGATGAAGATCAATTTTTAGAGGCTTTAAATGATAATGAGCCAATTGGGCTCACTGGAGAAACCATAGGAGGGAAAATAATTGCATTAGAGAGTGATGGAGTTTATATAGATATTGGAGGAAAAGCTCCCGGTTATATGCCTAAAAAAGAATGTGGATTAGGAGTAATCACAAACTTTAAAGATAAATTTCCAATCGGTTTAGAAATGGAAGTATTAGTGATAAAGGAGCAAAATGCGGATGGGATGGTTACAGTAAGTGCAAGAGCACTAATTTTAAGGAAGAGTTGGGATAAAGTTAGTAAAATCTCCGAGAACGGACAATTAGTTGATGTATTAGCAAATGGATTCAATAGGGGAGGATTAACTTGTGATGTTGAAGGATTAAGAGGTTTTATTCCAAGATCGCAATTAGAAGATGGTGCAAATTATCAATCACTTGTTAATAAAACTTTAAAAGTAGCTTTCCTAGAAGTAAATCCAGAATCAAAAAAATTGGTCCTATCTGAGAAGAAAGCCACATTACTACAAAAATTTGAAAAGCTTAAGATAGGTCAATTAATCGAAGGTAAGGTTTTAGCTGTAAAGCCTTATGGTTTTTTCATCGACTTGGGAGGAGCCAGTGGATTACTTCACCAATCATCAGTGACAAAAGGTAATATCAGAGATTTAAGAGAAGTTTTTGTAGAGGGAGAATTTATAAAAGCACTAATTACAGATATTGATCGAGAGAAAGGGAGAATAGGACTAGATACAGCCTTATTAGAAAAATCTCCGGGAGAATTGTTAATAGAAAAAGAGAAAGTCATGAATGAAGCAAAGGAGAGAGCGGAAAAGGCTCAAGCTCTATTTCAAGGGAACGATTAAATAAAATGATATCTTCAAAAACACATAGTTCAAAATTAAATCTTAAAAGTTCTGATTGGGAAATAGATTTTTATTCAAGACCAATAATTGAAAAGAATGGTAAAAAAAGATGGGAATTGGTAATTTCATCAACAAAAAGTTTTGAATCACCAGAAATTTTCTATTGGAATAAAATTTGTCCCGCGGATAAGGTTAATTCTCTTTGGCTGACTAGTGCCTTAAAAGAGGCAATTATTGAGGCTGAATTAAAGGGCTGGAGAAAACCTGAAAAAGTTAGATTTTGGAGATCATCTATGAAATCAATAATAAAGAAATCCCTTGAGACTTTAAAACTTGAGGCCTTAGTGAGCAGGAGAACATACACATTATTTGAAAGGCTTAATTATTTCGAAAATGATATATATCCGAAAGAGAAAGGGTTTGTGAAAGGGGTATTAGCTCCTAATTTTACAGCTCAAATAGCAAACGAACCCAAACCTTTACCTGAAGCCGTCAGAGGAGAATCATTAACATTCTCTGAAATATCAATCAGAGATTTAAGAACAGCACAATCTTGGCCTATAGAATTTGGAGATATTTTTCCTGTAGAGGAACACATCAAGGATGATCATCTTATCCCAGGGCTCAGACTATTTAGCAAAGACAGAGCAATTGCACTTGCAGCGTGGTTTAGCAGTCTTGAACCTGTAAAGCTTCTCATTGATAAGGATAGACTTATACTTGAAGCGCTTGAGGATGATAAATGGTTAGTTACTGATTTACCTTCTAATAAAGCCCAAGAAATACATCAAAAATTTATTACTTCTAAATCAAACAGCTCTGGTTATCAATTTATATCTATTCAATCTACACCTTACATTGAAAAGTTTGCCGGATTTTGGATGCTTAAAGATGTTGACTTACTAAATTAAAAAATAATTTGAATTATTCCGCGAGTCAAAATAATTTATATTCAATAAGTAAATTCCAAAAAAACTTTACTTTATTAAACAACATCAAAATTAATTATTATTTATCTCCTTTATTAAAAAAAAATAACTTTACTCATGCTTTTTTTACAAAGGAGAGCTCAAAAATCGATATTAATTCACATGGAGAAAAACTAATAAGAAATAAACACAATAATTGCCTAATCAAACAAATTCACAGTAATAATATTGTTTTTACCAGTAAATTGAATTCCAAGATGATTGTTCACGCCGATGGTTTATTTTGTGATAACAAAAATAAAAATTTATGGATCTATACGGCTGATTGCATGCCAATTTTATTTGCAGATAAATTCAAGAGAAGAGTTGCAGCTATTCATTGCGGCAGAATAGGATTAGAAAAAAATATAATTTCTAATGCTATTAAATGCTTTGAAATAATGGGATCTTCAAGAAAGGATATATTAGTTTCGATTGGGCCATCCATATCAGGAGATAATTATTTATTAGATAGAAAAACTTTTTTTAATTTTTTTTCAGGAAATAATGCATCTTTAAGCAAAGTTAATAGAGATATTAATTTTATAAATGATCTAAATAATAATGAATCGATTTCGTTAGATATAAAGAAATATGCATATTTACAATTACTAGGAGAGAATCTAGATCCAAATAACATTGATATATCTAATAAATGTACCTATTCGTTACCTTATGAATTTCATTCTTGGAGAAGATCTAAGACAAATAATAGGCAGTGGAGCGTTATTTGCTCTTCTATTTAATTTATACAATTTTTCTCTGATGAGTTATAAGTTTCTAATAATTCAGTCATTTCAGTCTCTTCATCAACTCTAAAAACTTTTGCTAACAACCTTTGACCGTTAGATCCATATGGTTTTATTTTCACTTTTGTGCCTCTTGGAAAATTTCTCCTCAAGATCTCTGTAGCTTCTACCTTATCTTTTTCATTTATATCTATGCAATATAAACTTATGTATATTGATCTATTTTGATCACCTACTAAGATAGTGTTCACATCATTTATTTGTAAGAGCTCCGCAGAATTTGCATTAATTGGGAAGATAATAAGAAATACAAAAACTAAAATTATTTGAATAAAATTTTTTATTCCATGAAAATTTTTTATTTTATTTAACATCAAATTTTAAAAAATTATTATGATATTAACTTTACGAAAAATTTTCATTATTAACGTATCCAACCATTTGAGAGTTACTTTTTCCTGGAGGAACCATAGGATAACAATTTTCTCCTCTCCTTACACGTACATTAACAAGTACAGGCCCTTCGAAAGATAAGGCAGATTCTATTCCATTAATTAATTGATCTCTCTCTGTGATTAATATGCCCTTTACTCCAAAAGCTTCAGCAAGTTTTACAAAATCAGGTTCTCCACAGCTCATATCAGAGGCAGAATATCTTTCATCATAAAAACTTTCTTGCCATTGTCTAACCATTCCTTGCCATCGATTATTTATTATTATAATTTTTACGTTTAATCCATACTGAGATAACGTCCCTAGTTCTTGTATATTCATCAAAATACTTGCATCACCAGCGATACATATTACTTCAGAGGTTGGATAGGCAGCCTTAACACCCATAGCGGCAGGCAATCCAAAACCCATTGTGCCCAGCCCTGCACTACTAATCCATTTCCTTGGGCCATTTCTCAAGTATTGAGCCGCCCACATCTGATGCTGACCTACATCGGTGGTAACAAAGGC
>Ga0160422_10003149_pt1 | contig 10243 bp, 8 predicted proteins | sample Fk160mmetaG_FD_108192 | JGI IMG/M metagenome (GOLD analysis project Ga0160422, IMG submission 108192) | Marine microbial communities from the Central Pacific Ocean - Fk160115 60m metaG | ecosystem: Environmental > Aquatic > Marine > Oceanic > Photic zone | place: The Central Pacific Ocean... | reverse complement strand
CGCTCTGCCCAACGCCGGCGGCGTTCGCGAAGGCGTGACACTGGGACTGTTCCCTCACCACATCACCTACGATGGCCGGAACGCCAACCGTCCATGGGCACACGAGGTGCCCGAGCCTGTCACTGGCTACGTCTGGGGAACTTGGGCCGAGATTAGCCAAGCGACGGCCGAGAAGCTTGAGCTCGAAGAAGACGACACGATTACCGTCACAACGGACGCCGGAACGCTCGAAGTGGCCTACTTCGCATCACCGGGGATTCGAGACGACATGGTCGCCGTCGTCATGGGTAACGGCCACGAGGGCGGCGGACGTTACGCAGACCTGACGGGCGCAAATCCGGTGCGCCTGCTGACCTCGATGCGGTACGCCGGCGACTCCGCCACCGTAGCAAAAGCGTCCAAGACCAAGACCATCTCCTCCCGCCTCGGGAACCTGACGCAGGACCACCGACCAATCAACTACATCGTGAAGGCCAAGGACATCGGCAGCGGCAAGGGTCCGGGCGGCATTGTCAACCTGCACCATCCGCCAATCGATGAACGGCTTACTCAGGCTGGGTTGCTGGACATGTACCCAGAGCCCGAGCATCCCACCTATCGATTCGCAATGGCGATCGATCTCAACGCCTGCACGGGCTGTGCGGCATGCCAAGTGGCCTGCTACGCGGAGAACAACATCGGAGTGGTCGGGCCCGAGCAGAACCGTCGAGGCCGCAACATGGGATGGTTGCGACTCTCCCGCTATTGGGAAGGGTCCGGAGAAGAGCCTGATGTACGGTGGCAGCCTGTCATGTGTCAGCAGTGCTCGCATGCCCCTTGCGAAGGTGTGTGCCCGGTGCTTGCGACCTACCACAACCTCGATGGCCTAAACGCCATGATCTACAACCGCTGCGTGGGTACTCGGTATTGCGCCAACAACTGCCCCTACTCGGCTCGACGGTTCAACTACCACACATACGACTGGCCCGAACCCTTCCTGATGATGCTCAACCCCGATGTCAACACCCGGACCATGGGCGTCATGGAGAAATGCAACTTCTGCATTCAGAGAATCCGCGACGCGAAGAGTGACTACCGCGACTCGGGACAAATTGTGCCCGACGAGGCACTCACGAAGCTGCTCCCATGCGGTTCAGCCTGCGGGGCCGACTGCATCACCTTCGGAAACCTGAAGGACCCTGACTCAGCGGTGTACGAAAAGTTCCAGAGCGAGCGCGCCTACGCGATGTTGTCCGAGTTGAACACCAAGCCCGGTGTTCGGTACCTCGCGCGCATCTCGCACTCCGAGAAAGACCACGGGCACGGCGGAGGTCATTAAGCGATGGAATATCCAGACAATAATGCCGAAGCGATGGTCGACACCGAGCTGTCGTACCGCCAAGTCACGACCGATGTTCTCGAGCCCCTCTTCAAGTTCGGAAAGGCCTACTGGGCCGGTCTCGGTCTCGTCCTTGTCGGGCTGGCCTATGGTGGCTTCTGCATCATCCAGCAACTGGTGTGGGGCCTCGGCGTAGCCGGCTACAGCCAGCCTGTATTCTGGGGCTTGTACATCACTACCTTCGTGTTCTGGGTCGGAATCGGGCATGCCGGAACCCTTATCTCCGCGGTTCTGTTCCTGTTCCGTTCCAAGTGGCGAACGGGCGTCTACCGCGCCGCCGAGGCCATGACCATCTTCGCGGTTATGACCGCGGCCCTGTTCCCTGCGCTCCACGTTGGGCGGATGTGGAACGCGTACTGGCTGTTCCCCTACCCGAACCAGCGGCAACTCTGGCAGAACTTCAAGAGCCCATTGATGTGGGACGTGTTCGCTGTGTCCACCTATTTCACCGTGTCCACCATCTTCTTCTACATCGGGCTGATTCCGGACTTTGCCGCCATCCGAGACCGCACACGAGGAGCCATCTCCAAGGTCTACGCGAGCCTTGCGATTGGGTGGCGGGGCACAGACCGTCAGTGGCGCCACTACATGGCCGCTTATGGCTTCTTTGCGGCGTTTGCGACCCCGCTCGTTCTCTCCGTGCACTCGGTCGTTTCTTGGGACTTCGCCATGGCCCAGACGGCAGGGTGGCACTCCACCCTGTTCCCTCCCTACTTCGTTGCAGGCGCAATCTTCTCAGGCTGCGCCATGGTTATCACGCTGTTGATGCCGCTTAGCGTCATCTTCAAATGGGATGCCTACATCAACGAATGGCACTTCGAACACCTTGCCAAGATGTGCCTGTTGACCGGTGGAATCCTGACCTACGCCTACCTGATGGAGCATTTCATCGCGTGGTACTCCGACAACCCATACGAGTGGGGCATCTTCGCCTATCGAGCCGTGGGTGACTATTGGTGGGTCTTCTGGATCATGGTCATCTGCAACTGTGTGATCCCCCTTGTCTGGTGGTGGAAGAAGGCCCGTACCAACTACTGGTGCCTCTGGATTGTTTCCATCTTCATCAACATCGGAATGTGGTTTGAGCGGTTCAACATCATCGCGAGCTCTCTGGCCCACCAGTTCGACCCCGCAGCGTGGACTTACTACCTTCCAAATTACATTGAGATCGGCGTTCTGATCTTCAGCTTCGCTTGGTTCTTCCTGTGGTTCTTGCTGTTTGTGAAGGTGATGCCGAGCGTCGCCATTGCAGAGGTCAAGGAGTTGCTTCCGCCGCCACTGCGTACCGATGCGAAGGAGGCTGCCAAGTGAGCAACGTTAAAGCCATTTTCAGCCACTTCGACGGCCTCATTGATGCAATCGCTGACCTCAAGTCAGAGGGCTACACCGACTTTGCCGTGACCGCGCCGCTTCCCCGGCACGAGATTGAAGAGGTCATCTATGAAGGGGAGCCAAGTCCTGTTCGCTGGTTCACGCTCGCAGGCGCCGTGTTCGGGGGAATCTTCGGATTTACACTCTGCTCGATCACCCACCTGAACTGGCCAATGATTATCCCTGCCGGAAAGCCCTTGGTCAGTATTCCAGCATTCATTGTCATCACCTTCGAGTCGACCGTCCTCTGGGGCTGCATGTTCACCCTGATTGGACTGCTCTACCACTGCCGGCTTCCCGCGAAAGACATGGACCCAGAGCTTGAAGACCCCCGCCTGTCGGACGACGTCTTCGGTATGGTTGTGCGAAACCTCGACCACGCCACTGCGAATGAAATCAAAAGCAAGCTTGATGGCCACGGGGCCATTGAGACAAGCATCACGGGGGTGGGCCTTGCGTAAAGTCTACCTCGCCACGCTCGGTCTTGGAGTGCTCAGCACCGTGGCATGGGCGTTCCCTTGGGACACCGATATGGTGGATGCCGTTTACAAGCGCGCCTATGCGTGGAACATGCCCACACTGCCCGATGGCGTAATTTCTCGGAACCATGCTCGCCTGCCCGGCGACCGGCTGGCTCCTGAAACCGCGGCAATGGAAATCCCCACGGGCAGAAATCTCACAGAAGGCAAGCGACTGTTCGACAACTACTGCACGGCCTGTCACGGTGTGGACGGTATGGGGGGCGCGCCCGTCGCCGACAATAGCTCCGGAAAACGGTACCCGGTACCACCGCCCAACCTCTCGGGACCCGGCAACATTGTATCGCTTCGAACAGATGGCTATTTGTTCTTTACCGTTCGTGACGGCGCAAATGTGATGCCCGGCTACGGCTACGCGATGCTCGACGAGGATGTGTGGGACCTTGTGGCCTACATGCGAACCATGGACGGCACCCAATACGCGGTGACCGCGGAGGGAACGGAATGAGCCACGGACCCAATTTCGATCCGGTTCTCGACAACCCCGTTCAGCCCGTTCCAAAGCCCTTGCTGATTGGGTCAGTTCTGGCCATCGTCGGCGGAATCGCGGGCGCCGTGTACGCCGACTCGCTCGGATCCGACCGCGCGTCGATTGCTTTTCTTCACAACACAGTGCATTGGCTCGGCGTCGCTCAAGGTGGCTTCATGCTGAGCATCGCGCTCACCATGACCAAAGGCCGGTGGGGTCGTCCATTCAAGCGGATGGCTGAATCCCTCTCGTTGACCATTCCCCTGCTCTACATCGGTCTCCTGCTGTTTCTGTACTTCGGCGGCATGCAGCTTTATCCGTGGATGCATGAGGACCTTCCGGCCCACAAGAAGATCTACCTCACCGAACCGTTCTTCTGGTGGCGTCAGGTGGGTGGCCTCGGGCTCATGATTCTGCTGAACTTCGGCTACCTTCGCGCCAGCTGGCGACCCGACCTCGGCTATCTCCAGTCGGAGTTGGGCGACAAGGCGCCTCGCTGGTACGGCCTGTTTACCCGAAACTGGACCAACCTCAACGATGAAATTGAGGCCAGCGAGCGTCTCCAGCGTGTCTGGGGTGCCATCATTGCCGCCACGTATTCACTGGTGTTCAGCATCCTCGCTGTGGACCTATCGATGAGCTTGAGCCCCCACTGGTTCGCCAACATGTTCCCCGCATGGTTCTTCATGAGCAGCATGTGGAGCGGCATGGTCGCCATTGGTATTTACTCACTGATCGCTGGGCGCTACTTGAACATCGACCACCTGCTCACCCCGACGGTGTTTCACGATCTCGGGAAGCTGATCTTCGCGTTTTGCATGTTCTGGGGCTACACCACCTTCGCGCAGTTCCTTGCCATTTGGTACGGAAACATGACGGAAGAGACCGGCTTCATCCTGCTGCGGACCCAGTTGCACCCATGGGATGACGTCTCCAAGATGGTGGTGTTGACCTGCTTCATCGTTCCGTGGACGCTGCTGCTGAGCCGGGGAATGAAAAAGATTCGGGTGAGCTTCCTCACCGTTGCAACCCTAATCTTCATTGGCATTTGGACGGAGCGGTTCTTGGTCATGGTTCCGAGTGTGTGGATGGAGTCCTCCATCCCAATCGGAGTCGGCGAGGTGCTCATGCCCATCGGCTTCGGTGGCGTGATGGTGCTGGTGGTTACGTGGGCGCTCTGCAAGATTCCTGCAGTGCCCGTCACCGATAAGATGTTCGCGCCGAACGACCTCGAGATTCATGTTCATCCCACACACGGGCACGCGGCCAAGTAAACAAGCTCGGGGCCGTTGAAGCCTTGGATGTTGCGCTGGCTCTGTTGATGCGGCGCGCATCGTTATGTGTAGACTGAAGTCCCATGAATAACGACACCATCAGCGTTCACTCCCCGGTCGACGGAGCCATCGTCGGCACGGTCGCCGTCGCATCTCGAACGGATGTCGAACACGCCGCAAGCAGGGCCCGTGCCGCACAACACGCGTGGTCGAAGGTTGCACTGCAGGAGCGATGCGCAATCATGCATCGGGTCAAGAACGGACTGTTGGAGCAGGCGGATGAGATCTGTGAACAGTTGAACGCTGAGCAGGGTAAGCCCCGCCTCGAAGCCCTCCTGCATGAGGTGATGAACCTCTCAGGGTTGATCGACTACTTCGCAAGCAACGCCGAGCGTATCCTTTCACCCCAACCAATCCCGCTCCATCTGTTCAAGCACAGAGCGAGCTACATCCACTGGCAACCAAGGGGCTTGATTGGCATAATCGGACCTTGGAACTTCCCCATGATGATCTGCAATGGCCCCGCTGCCGTCGCGCTCCTCGCCGGCAATGGCGTGATCATCAAGCCGAGCGAGTACACGCCGTTGATCCAAGATCTGGCACGAGACATTTTTATCCGCGGTGGTGTGCCCGAGGACCTGATTCAAGTCGTCCATGGGCGGGGAGAAACGGGTGAAGCCGTTGTAGACAACGTCGATATGATCGAATTTACAGGCAGCGTTGCGACCGGCCGGAAAATTGCCGCCCGCTGCGGCGAACGTCTAATTCCCTGTGTAGCCGAGCTGGGCGGAAAGGCTCCCGCATTGGTGCTGGATGATGCCAACCTTGACCGGACGGCCGCCGCACTCGCATGGGGTGCGTATGCAAACTGCGGACAAGTATGCGCCAGCGTTGAGCGGGCACTGGTTCATCGTTCGGTCTTACCCGCCCTCCTCGATAAGCTGCTGCCTCGGGTTCGAGCGCTTCATACGGGCCCATCCGTCCATGCCGATCAGCTGCAAATGGGTCCGCTCAACAATCAACGCCAGCTGGACCATGTTCAACGAATGGTCGATGATGCCGTCCAAAAGGGAGCCAAAGTATTGCTGGGCGGTGCACCGGTAGAAGGCCCCGGCTTGTTCTACCAACCCACCGTGCTGCTGGATGTCACGAGGGAAATGGACGTCATGAATCAAGAAGTATTCGGACCCGTGCTGCCGATCATGGTCCTCGATGATGAAAGTAGCATGATTGCAGAAGCCAATCGCCTTGACTTGGGACTACTCGCGTATGTGTTTTGCTCAAAGCCAAACCGAGCCCAGCGCATCGCCGAGCAAATTGAGGCGGGCACCGTGATGATCAATGACGTACTGGCCACCCATGGCATGCCCGAAACCCCCTGGGGAGGAGTCAAATCCAGCAGCCTCGGGCACACACATGGTGATGAATCAATGCGCCATATGTGCCAACAGCGCCACGTAAACTATGCGCGCATTGAAGTGTTGAACAATGACCCGCTCTGGTACCCCTACACTCCCACGCGATTCCGATGGATCAAACGACTGTTGAGCTTTGCGTTTGCATCTGGAATTCGGACTCGCCTGAAGTGGCTGTTTCGCTCTTGATTTAGATGGTTGTGGCTCGTCGCAGGCCGTCCCTGAACATTGGCTCACCCGGCACAAGCTCGGCAGCCTTCGCGAACGCGCCGCATGCCTGAGCCCGGTCACGCCTCATGATTGCCATTTCGCCTTGCTTGCCGAGCATTTCAGCACTGTTGACGATGGCGTCTTTTTCGATCACGTCCGCCCGGTATCGCCGCCGTCCCGCGTCGCTCTCCAAAACAGTGAATGCTTCATCCAGCTTGGCATTGATGGTTTCGAGGTCTGCAGTTTGTTCCGCGGTCAGCGAACTGAATCGCTCGGTGCGAAATTCAGTCTTCAACCGTTCGTAGCTCTCGGTCACTTCCGACTTCATGCACACCCAGTGAATTTCAAGCACATCAAAATGATTGCCTTGAAGGGATTTCTTCTTCCGCTGGATCCGCTCAGCAATGCGAGCCTTGGTGCGACTCTCGTCCTCTTGATCTGCCATATCGAGGAGAGACAATTCCATCAGCGACCAAACCAACGCGCTCGTCTGGCCCCGCCCAAGTGGAGACACACTGTAGGCTTCGCGCAGGCGCCATGAGTTCGACTGGACCACATCGACGAAGCCGGACTCCTTCTTGTTGAGCATCAATTCGGCGAGCACATGTTCTGCACCGGAAGATATCGACAAATATCGGTCCATATGAGGCTGAACATGCTCCGAAAGTTCGGACCCCGGCATCTCTCTTGCGTGGCTGTACAGGGCGCGAAACAGCAGCGCAGGAACCTTCAACGGGGGCGTCAAAAACTGCTCAGGCAGCCGATTTAGTACGTGAAAGGCCCACTCGCCCCCGCGGTCTTTCATAATCCGCTGCAGAATGAACTCGTTCTGCTTGCTCAACACGCGAATCAACTGAGCAAAATCGATAACACCCATTTCTACGAGGGCCTCGCCCTGTCGGCACCCCTGTGCCTTCATGATTTCAAGACTCTGGGCCACTTGCTCCTTGGTCAACTGCTCTGCTTGATAGAGCAGAACACCCAGAACCTCATCCTCATTTAGCGGTTCAGTCCTCCATCCGACTGGACCGCCCCGCATCCAGTATCCATATCGCACCGTGCCGTTGGGGTACTTTATCGACAACAATCCGGTCGACTTTTCGACCGCAAAACCAACCATCGCATCCCGAAGCGACCGGTCAGCCATCGAGCCAGACAGTGTAGCCGCCGTGCCTGAAACATCGGGAATGGGAATGCCACGGCTGCGCTTCTTGGGCGCCACGGCTTGAGTTGCACTCGCCGCACCCGTTTGTGCTGCCCGCTCTGCAACAGCCAACTGGCCGAGGACCTTGGTGTGGGCCGCCTTTTCAACCACTGCTCCCGTCTCGATCAGCATGGTTTTGATGGCTTCGATGTGGGCCATCAACTCACCGAAGGCAGACTCCACAGGGCCCGGTAGCGATGGAATGTGAAGGCCCAAGCTTCCGTCTGGACCGCGATGCACCACCTGCACAGGGATGGGTCCTTGCCGACCAATGATCGGCACGATGAGGTCCAGACGAAACTCGTTGGCGACCTCCGAATCAATCTGGCCTGGCGCGATAAACATCGAGCCCTGTGAAATGGACTCACGATAGGCCTCGAGAAACTTCGCTAAATCTTTAAATTCAACGCTCGCAGAACGAACAGCCACCGCGGCCTCCAAACTCGGTCTATCGTACCGAACGCGCGTAGTGTTCGGCCACCGCAACCTTACCCGTCCCATCCGGTGGGTCGATCACATATTGCGGAAGGGCGATACCGCTTACCCGTTTGCGGAGCGCAGCATGCAACTCGAGGCCGTCTTCGATGCTGACGCGAAATCCACCCGAACCCGGCACTGCATCGGGGTGGTGAAGGTAGTACGGCTTGATCCTTAGTTCGACAAGCCGCTCCACCAATGCGGCCAGCGCATCCACGTTGTCGTTCACACCGCGGAGCAAAACCGATTGATTCAGCACGGGGATTCCGGCATTGACGAGGCGCGTCAATCCATCGACCACATCATCTGCCAGTTCGTCCACGTGATTGACGTGCACCACAAACCACACCGGCGGTCGGTCAGCGAGCGTTTGTACGAGCTCGTCGCTCACCGCCGCCGGGAACGTAATGGGTGCACGGCTGTGCACCCGGATGAGCGGAACAGCAGGACGCAGTTCATCGATAATACGGCCCAATTTCGCCGGGCGCAGGTGCAACGGATCGCCCCCAGAGAGGATCACTTCTCGCACCCCCGAATCCTTGGCGAAGTTGATCGCGCGGCTCAGCTCTTCACGAGTCGGGTCCGCCTTGCCATCTAGGTCCCGGCGAAAACAATACCGGCAATGCACATGACAACGACGCGTGACAATGAGCAGCAACCGATCGGGGTGTTTCTGAATCACCCAGGGAACGGGCATGCGTTGCTCTTCGCCAACCGGATCGGGAACATCAAAGGGGTCAACAGCCAGCTCACGCTGACTTGGGAACACCTGAAGCCCCAACGGGTCGTCTGCTCTTTTGACCCGGCGCGCCCAACTCCGACTGATTCGAACCGGAAAAATCGTCGACAATCGCTCCCAAGCATCCCGATCCGTCGCTGGAAAACGCTCGGACGCCTCATTCGGCGACACCATCGGGCTGCATTGGTTAAAGGATTTGCTCACAACTACCCCTGTATCGCACTAGGACGAGGATTGAATATGGGACGGGTCTATCAGACATCGGATTTTCGCAATGGCCTGAAGGTGGAGCTCGATAACGGGCCTTACACCATGGTGTACTTTCAGTTCGTCAAGCCGGGCAAGGGCACAGCTTTCACCCGAACCAAACTCAAGCACATGGTCACTGGAAACGTCATTGAGCGCACCTACCGGACTGGAGAGACGCTGAAGGCGGCGGATGTCGAAGAGGAGACCATGCAATACCTCTACAACGACGGTGAGTTTTACCACTTCATGAACGAAGAAACCTACGACCAAGTTGCCATCCCTGCAAAATCAATCGAAGACGAGGCTGATTTTTTGGTGGAGAACGACTCCGTGGATGTTCTGTACTACAAGGGCAGCCCGCTGAACATCACGCTTCCGAACTTCATCGAGTCGGAGGTTGTCTACTGCGAGCCTGGCGTCCGCGGTAACACTGCACAAGGTGCAACCAAACCCGCGACCCTCGCGTGCGGCGCCACGGTAAACGTGCCGCTTTTCATCGACCAAGGAGAAATCCTTAAAATCGACACCCGCACAAAAGAATACGTGAGCCGGGTCCAGAAGTGAATCCGGAACGGCTGCGGCAACGCGCGGCCATTACCCGAGCCCTGCACGAATGGTTTCATTCGAATGGCTACCTCGAGGTTCATACGCCCGTACTCGTGCGCTCGCCCGCCATGGAAGAGCACCTTGAGGCCGTGTCCTGCGGCGACCGATTTCTTCATACCAGTCCCGAGTTCGGCATGAAGAAGGTCCTCGGTTCGGGACTGTGCCGAATTTATCAAATCGGTCCCTGCTTTCGGTCCGAGGAGGTGGGCCTCCATCACACCGAAGAGTTCACCATGGCCGAATGGTACCGAGTCGGCGCTGGGACCCAAGAACTCATGAACGACACCGAGGACATCATTGGGGTGGCCGCTG
>Ga0160422_10003147_pt1 | contig 10243 bp, 9 predicted proteins | sample Fk160mmetaG_FD_108192 | JGI IMG/M metagenome (GOLD analysis project Ga0160422, IMG submission 108192) | Marine microbial communities from the Central Pacific Ocean - Fk160115 60m metaG | ecosystem: Environmental > Aquatic > Marine > Oceanic > Photic zone | place: The Central Pacific Ocean... | reverse complement strand
TAAATACAATATGCGATGGATATCAATACAAACCCCCTGGACTCTAAAATACTGTTCCCTTTGCCGACTTATTGCCCTAGTGTCCGTAATCGTCATACAGTCGATAACAGCAGGATGTGGCCTGCGCACTGTTCCGCCTGTTCGCTATCTACCTATTTTAGGTAAGGAAAAAAAGGTAAAAACAACCCAGCTACTTTCCCGCGCGCTTCAGGATCGCGACATAGCTGTCCGCGCTCACGCCGTGAAGTTGCTAGACGTATTGAGTCAGAGTAATGATGATAAGTTGAAAAAGCAGGTTGCCCGAGTACTGGGCATGGCTTCTAAGGATAGCGATCCGGGAATTCGGCTACAGGCGATCGAAACGTTGGGTAAGATGGAAGCCCAGTTCGGCAATAAGTATTTACACGCCGCACTCAGAGATCCCAACCCCTTTGTCCGAGAGCGCGTAATGCAGGTTCTCAACGAACGCCAGGCACAGTTCCCTGATTCCTAGCTCACTTCACAAGTGGCTACAATCTCTCACTTTAGGGGTCTAGTCGACTCCGTGGGAACAGGCAGAGAGAATATTTATTCTTCATCCGGCTCTAATCCCATGCTTTCCAACATGGCCATTAGCCCATTCCACTGCTTGTCGTTCATCGCTTCCACCAGTTTTATCAAACCCGGCACATTGCGCTTCTTTCCCACTCTATAGCAGCGCTCAAACACATCCACCCAATGAGGATCGGAAAGTCCAGCAGTAATCTCTGACCGACTCAGCGCGTCCAGAACTTTCGAATCAAAAGGGGCATCCGCTTCTAGTAGTTGGTTGATGAGAGCATCCGTAAGCGCGCGTTCCATCAGGGAAAAGAGTGCGCGAGCCGGAGCAGGCGAGTCGGCAGCACGTGCTTCATAGGCGGCCAGTAAAACGCGTGTCGTATCTAATTTGAGGACCTGGGCCAGCTTTACACACACTTCATCAGACGGAACCTTTTCCCCCTTTTCTATCTGGCCAACATAGGTTGCCCACACGCCATCAGGTTTTTGCGTTGTCTTTAATTGCTCGGCCAAAGCGCGTTGACTGATGCGGGCAGCCAAGCGCGCGTCCTTTATCATATCGGAAAATGACATTTGTTAAGTTCCTATAATTTATAAAGCTTATGATTATTTCAGTGTTCTCTTTTTTTCGCAAAGCATACCCCTAATATATACACTAACAAGTGTGTGTGCAAGGCGGTCCGTGATTTTTACCCACTTACAAATACTTCTTGACAACACAAAGTAGCGTGTGTAAATTAGGTCGGAGTTTAGGTACACTTGCACGGACTGTTAATCAAACACGCACAAAAAGTGTGTGTAAAAATGACTTTGAGTGTGGCGGTCTGCTGAGTGAGCAAACACATACCGTAAAGCCCGGATCCCCCTTTTCGGGCCCCTGGGGTCTTCAACATTACCTCCCCACACCGCCTCGTTTGAGGATCTCAATTACGGTTTGCGATCGCACAGTTTGACCGCTACACTCTTGATTTTATCCCCGAGGCGGCCCATCTTTCCCTGATGGACCGCCCTTTTTTTACACGTCCTCACATTCTACTCAGAACAGTTTCCCATGCGCATATGTATGGTTGCCTTTAGCGATCTGCGTTTCGACTATCGAATATTTCGTGAGGCGACCTCGCTACACCAAGCCGGACACAGTGTGACAATCATCGCTGCCGCTTTCAGCGACACGCCTTTGGAGGGCTGGGACGCCTTTGATACGCACCTTATCGCGATTGACCGAAGACGGTCGCTACGCCGCATTTACCCTATATTCTGGCACAAAGCAGGACGCATACTCAAAACGGTAGAAGCCGACGCATATCACGCCCATGATCTCGACGCTCTCTGGCCTACGGCTAGAGCGGCCCTGCGTAATAATCGACCGCTGGTGTATGATTCGCATGAGTTCTGGACAGAACAGTCTTCGCTCGTGCACAGACCCGTTATGCGCAGCATGTGGAGTCGTCTCGAGAAAGCGCTAATACAGCACGTGGACCATGCCATTACCGTCAGTACATCCATCGCTCGCTCGCTCCAAGCGCGCTATCCTTCGCTGGGACCAGTAACAGTGCTTCGCAACCTGCCCCTGTACAAGCCCCACGAAGATAGCGATTTGATTCGGCAAACACTCGGCATAGCGCCAGAACGTCCAATTGTCTTGTACCAAGGGGGCTTTTTAACGGCCAATGGCCTACACGAACAAATTAACGCGGCCAAAAACTTTAATGACGCAGCATTTGTACTGATAGGAGACGGTCCGTGCGAAGCAGAGTTAAAGGACTTGGTTCGCCAGACAAGATTGGAGAACAGCGTGTACTTCATAGACCGCGTACCTTTTCACCAACTACACGCATACACCTGTTCAGCCGACTTAGGTCTCTGTTTGATTAGAGGCACGGGGCAAAGTTTCTACTATTCACTGCCCAACAAGCTGTTTGAGTATATGATGGGCGGTCTCCCCGTATTGGCCAGCAATTTTCCAGAAATGCAGCGCGTTGTCGAGGAAACGGGAGCCGGAGCCGTGACAGATCCCGAAGACATGGAAGCTATAAGCAAGGCTGTTCGCGCCTTGCTATGGGATAGCGCTGGACAACGAGCACAGCGCGCAGCTTCTCTAAGAGCGGCCCAACGCTTCAACTGGGAATGCGAATCCGAAGCCCTCACCGTACTGTATGAAAAACTCTAATGAAGCGAAATAATCCATCCATCAGCGTTGTGATGCCGACCTACGATGAAGTCGAGAGGCTGTATGCCGCATTGACGAGTCTGAGTCAGCAAGACTACCCAACAGACCGAGTAGAAATCATTGTAGTCGATGATGCCTCGCCCACTCAGGCAGACGGCGAAAAGTTACAGCAAGCACTCGCGCCTTTCACACTGAAATTATTAAGGCACGAAACAAACCAAGGTCGGGCTAAAGCACGCAATACGGGCCTGCGATACGCTACAGGCGATATCGTAGTCTTTCTTGACAGCGATATGACAGTGGAACCTAACTTCATCCGCGTCCACGCGGCTGGACACAAACGCGAAGAGAATGCCATATTTATTGGCAATATTGTATGGGGACGCGACATTTCCCCCAGCGCCTTGACCCGCTATGTAGAGCGACGGGGTGTGCATAAGATAGATGGTCAAGGAAGCGTGCACTTTAAGTGTTTCGTCACGGGAAATTCTTCCCTCAGACGAGATCTGCTAGAACGTGTTGGGCTCTTTGACGAAGACTTTACCGTGTACGGTGGCGAAGATTTAGAACTAGGCTACCGACTGCACATAGCAGGTGCTCAATTTAGCTATTTAGAAAATGCCGTTTCTCACCACAATCACATCCGCCCAATAGACCAACTGTGTCGCCTCATGTATACCTACGGTCAAGGTTCGATGCCCGTGTTAGTAGATAAACATCCTGATTTAGCGCCTGTTTTACGCCTTGACTTCCTCCAGCAGCCCATCTTCTCTCCCAAACGAATCCTGTTAAAAACAGCTCTTCTGCCAGGAGTGTACTGGCCTTTTTACTGGGCTACTGTGCTTTTGATGCACTGGCGAGTCCCCGACCTACTTTTCGATTATCTTTTGTGGAGTAACCGCACCCGGGGCTATGTGCAAAGAAATAGGCATATATCGACTTAAGTATGTTTAAAAAAAATAACTTAGGATATCCAACTCCACGTGGCATAATGTGGGTCGTTCTGCCCGCTCTTCTCGTCGCTCAATTTATCATTTGGCCGATCACAAGCCTAATCAGTCCACACCTCGGAATTGCTGCTACCGAGCTGACGCTACTGTGGTTTGCTGCACTCTACATAAAGCGCAATCGTTTGGTGAGTGAGGATCTGCTACTGTTCAACGCAACCCCCATTTCGACGATGCTCCTCGTTATTCCGACAGCCCTAGCGGGAGGCCTGCTCGTTGGCGAACTCGACTTCTACGTTGATATTTTGCTGCGTCAGTTCGATTGGCCAGCACCAGTAGGTTTACAGCGTAACATAATAGAAATACAGATAGTTAAATCCTTTTTAGATCTGCCAAAGATTGGACTTTCTGTTGTATTTTTACCCGGTATATGCGAGGAGCTATTCTTTCGGGGCTTTGTCCTTACAGGTATGTGTGTTCACGTTGGGACAAAAAGAGCGCTCTCTGTATCAGCAGCCCTCTTCGCTCTGGCGCACTTTAACCCATGGCAATTTCCCGCTCTCTTCGCTATGGGTTTTTTATTGGCGATGCTCGTCTATTGGACCCACAGCATCTATCCAGCCATGATAGCGCACAGCGCAAACAATGCACTTTCAGTTACCGGTATCAATCTACGAACGCATTACGGAATTGATGGACTAGCCAGCGGCGAACCACTGCCTACCGTCGCGCTACTTGCGTCATTCCTCGTGCTGTGTGGAGGCCTTTGGGCCATTGCCCAAGGCAAGCGCTTTATGCCCCTGATTGCCAGCGAATAGGGACCCTATGTTTCGAGACTGCACGGAGCGGACGAGTAATCATGTCAGTACGCGTTCGATGGTCTCTCCAATTTCAGCCGGACTCTCACAAACGTGAATGCCTGCCTCTTTCATGGAAGCCATTTTATCTTCAGCCGTTCCTTTACCGCCGGCTACAATGGCCCCTGCGTGCCCCATGCGCCTCCCTGGAGGAGCGGTGCGACCTGCGATAAAGCCAACGACGGGTTTGTCATAATGCTGCTTAATGTATTCTGCTGCCTCTTCCTCGGCAGTTCCACCAATCTCACCAATCATCACAACAGCATCCGTGTCGGCATCATCTTTAAACAAAGCAAGCGCGTCGACGAAGCGAGTGCCAATAACGGGATCGCCACCGATGCCAATGGCTGTAGACTGGCCTAAACCACGCTCTGTCAGTTGTCCCACGGCCTCGTACGTCAGCGTGCCACTACGCGAAATGATTCCGATGCGGCCGGGCTGATGGATGAAACCCGGCATAATACCAATTTTACACTTTCCTGGACTAATGATTCCAGGACAGTTAGGACCAATCAATCGAGTTGAACGGGCCTGCACATAGTGGTACGCCTTAACCATGTCATCGACGGGAATACCTTCGGTAATGCAGACTACTAACGGCAATGCGGCATCGGCCGCTTCCATAATAGCATCACCGGCGAAGGGCGGCGGCACGAAGATGACAGACGCGTTAGCTCCTGTCTCTGCTACGGCATCGGATACTGTGTCAAAAACCGGGACACCCTCAAAATTTTGTCCCCCCTTACCAGGCGTCACTCCACCCACGACTTGGGTACCGTACTCAAGCATTTGCTTAGCGTGGAAGGAGCCCTCCCCGCCCGTGATGCCCTGAACGATAACTTTGGTATTTTCGTTTACTAAAACGCTCATTCTAACCCCGTTTATTGTATGGCCACTACGGCTTTTTCAGCCGCATCTTTGAGGCCGTTTCCAACGGCAAAGTCCATATCTGATTCCTCCAACATCTGAGCTGCCACATCGGCGTTAGTGCCAGCTAAGCGGACGACGATAGGCACATTAACATCAATGTTCTTGCGCGCCTGAATAACCCCTTCAGCCACGCGATCGCAGCGCACAATCCCGCCAAAAATATTGATGAGAATGGCTTTTACATTGGGATCGGACAGCAGAATTTTAAACCCGTTCTCAACGGTCTGAGCACTGGCACCCCCTCCAACGTCGAGAAAGTTTGCCGGCTCGCCACCGGCCAATTTAATGATATCCATCGTACCCATAGCCAACCCCGCACCGTTGACCATACAGCCAATATTCCCATCCAGTTTAATGTAATTCAAGTCATATTTGGAAGCTTCAACTTCAAGATCTTCTTCTTCGTCAAGATCGCGCATTTCCTCAACGTCTTTTTGGCGATAGAGCGCGTTATCGTCAAAGTTGATCTTGGCATCCAAAGCCAGCACCTGACCATCCTTGGTGGTGACCAGCGGATTAATCTCAGCGATAGAGCAATCGGCACCAACAAACGCCTTGTATAGCTTGAGGATTAGGCCCGCCGCCGCTCGCACCTGCGCACCCTCGAAACCCAATCCGAATGCTAGACGCGTGGCTTGAAACGGCTGTATACCAACGCTGGGATCCGCAGTTTCCCGCAAAATCTTTTCTGGATTGGTCGCTGCCACCTCTTCAATTTCAACACCCCCTTCACGACTGGCCATGACCACGAGCCTACTTTGTGCGCGGTCCAAAGTGATGCCGAGATAGAATTCGCGGTCTATGTCGGAAGCCTTTTCAACCAATACTTGCTTAACTTTTTGGCCTTCGGGACCTGTCTGGTGCGTCACCAACTGCATCCCGATGATAGTTTCGGCGGCCTGACGCGCTTCGGCAGCATTACTGGCTACCTTTACGCCTCCTCCCTTGCCGCGCCCACCTGCATGAATTTGTGCTTTAACAACAGCCTTGCCACCCAACTCTTCAGCGATCTGCTCCGCCTCATCTGGCGTATGGGCAACGCGACCATCTGGCACGGCTACGCCATATTTTCGCAGTATTTCTTTACCCTGAAATTCATGAATTTTCATCTTAAAAACCTTTGTTTCTTCGTAATTGGGAAGGCTACGAAATGACCGAAAGTTTTGCAAGCGAGACAAATTTATCGTCGCGATAATCGCGATGATAAAAACACGATTTTTTAACCCATTTTCATAAAAGCGAAATATTTGACCTTACTTATATTATGTGTATTATCTTATGTCTGGCGTTTACTCAAACACTAGGCTATTTGTAGAGAGCGGTCAATAAAATGTATACCAATTTCATAACCTCGCCAATAGCAAAAAAATTAGGAATGGCCATAACAGGTCTGATTTGGTACGGCTTCTTAGTAGGACATCTGATAGGTAACTTCCTTCTGTTTAAAGGAGACGGAGGTGAGGCTTTTGATACTTACGCTGAGTTTCTCGAAAATTTTCCTTTACTAATTCCGATAGAACTTTTTTTAGTAGCGGCAGTTGCATTACATGTGTATTTGGCGATAAGTGTCACAGCTGACAATAAACGTGCGCGACCCGTTGGTTACCAAGTAAACCGTTCATCAGGTGGGAGGAGCTTTGCCTCGTCATCTATGGCATACACTGGCACTCTGACATTGGTTTTCATTATCGTGCACGTAGCAACTTTCAAATTTGGTGATCGCATTGACGGATCACTCTACAAACTTGTGGTACAAACATTTCAACAAACTGGTTATGCTGTATGGTACATCATAGCGATGCTGGTTTTAGGTTTTCACCTATGGCATGCATTTCATAGCGCCTTTCAGACTCTCAGCTTACGCTCGAAGATTATTCGCAACGTAGGATCTGTGCTCTGCATATTTATTGCTACAGGCTTCGCCTTGCTGCCTATTGCAGCATACGTAGGTATAATAAAATAAAGGAAGTTACGAATGGCACTTGACGCACACATTCCTAGTGGACCGATAGCAGAAAAGTGGGATAACCATCGATTCGATCTTCAGCTAGTTAATCCAGCAAATAAACGTAAACACACCGCAATTATTGTAGGAACTGGCTTGGCTGGCGGCTCAGCAGCAGCAACACTAGGGCAACTTGGTTACAACGTGCTTTCTTTTTGCACGCAGGACTCTCCTCGCCGGGCACATAGCATCGCAGCACAAGGTGGGATAAACGCTGCCAAGAATTACCAAAACGATGGTGACAGCATTTATCGGCTCTTTTATGACACTGTAAAAGGCGGTGACTACCGAGCGCGAGAAGCTAACGTATACCGCTTAGCTCAGGTCAGCACTCAAATAATAGACCAGTGCGCAGCACAAGGGGTACCATTCGCACGTGAGTATGGTGGCACATTGGCTAATCGGTCTTTCGGGGGTGCGCAAGTTTCACGCACTTTTTATGCACGAGGTCAGACAGGACAGCAACTACTCCTAGGTGCTTATAGCTCAATGATGCGTCAAGTGCACACCGGCAAGGTAAAACTTTTTCCTCGTCGCGAAATGCTTGAGCTGGTGGTAATAGATGACAAAGCGCGTGGTATAATCGTCCGTAACTTAGATAGCGGAAAAATTGAGCGTTACGTTGCGGATGTTGTAATTTTAGCGACTGGCGGCTATGGGAACGTGTTTTATCTGTCGACCAACGCTAAGGGTTGTAACGTAACTGCTGCTTGGCGCGCTCACAGGAAAGGTGCTTTGTTCGCTAATCCTTGCTACACCCAGATTCATCCAACGTGCATTCCCGTGTCTGGAAGTTATCAGTCGAAACTTACCTTGATGAGTGAATCTCTAAGAAACGACGGCCGCGTTTGGGTTCCAAGGAAAACGAATGATACGCGATCACCAGAACAAATACCCGAAAACGATCGCGATTACTACTTGGAAAGGCGATATCCAAGCTTCGGTAATCTGGTACCAAGAGATGTTGCCTCGCGGGCTGCAAAGGCCGTTTGTGACGAGGGGCGGGGCGTCGGGAAAACGGGGCGTGCTGTTTATCTAGATTTCGCCGATGCTATTGATCGCGATAGTGAACAAGTAATACGTCAAAAGTACGGTAATTTGTTCGACATGTACAGCGAAATTACTGATGAAAACCCTTACAAAACACCAATGCGCATATACCCCGCTGTTCACTATACCATGGGAGGTCTTTGGGTTGATTACAACCTCATGAGCAACTTGCCCGGTTTATTTGTTTTGGGTGAGGCTAATTTTTCTGACCATGGTGCCAACCGACTGGGGGCCAGCGCATTGATGCAAGGCCTAGCTGATGGATACTTCGTCATTCCGAACACGTTAGGCGGCTATATAGCTTCTGAGAAAATCGATCAAGTCACGACAAGTCATCCTGCTTTTGACGAAGCCGAGCAACAAGCTACTGATCGAATCGAAAAACTTCTCTCTATAAACGGCTCGCGCACTGTGGACGACTTTCACCGCGAGCTAGGTTTGGTAGTATGGGACTATTGTGGTATGTCTCGAAACGCTGAAGGGTTGATAGAGGCCCGAAGGAAAGTTCAGTCAATTCGAGATGAGTTTTGGGAAAACGTGACTATTACAGGCACGCCAGGAGGGGTAAACAAAGTTTTGGAACGCGCGGGTAGGGTCGCGGACTTCATGGAGTTTGCCGAACTAATGATGGTTGACGCCTTAACGCGTGACGAATCATGCGGTGGACACTTTCGCGAAGAACATCAGACAGAAGAAGGAGAGGCCAGGCGCGATGATGAAAACTTTGCTTTCGTATCGGCTTGGGAGTTCACCGGAGTTGGTCAAAATCCAATTTTGCACAAAGAGGATCTCATTTTTGAAAACGTGCACTTGACGCAAAGGAGTTACAAGTGAGCTTGGCGCGGCGGTTAAAAGCTATTACTAAAGTCTTTTCAAAATCTCAGCCGGTTGAGACTAGTGAAGGAAAAAGTCATAGCGAGAATATGAACCTTACATTAAAGGTGTGGCGGCAAAATGGAACAGACGACAAGGGTGAAATGGTTTCGTACTCAGCCAATGACATAAGCCCTGAAATGTCTTTCCTAGAAATGTTAGATGTGGTAAACGATCAACTTGAGTCTGAAAGCATTGAACCCATAGCATTTGACAGTGACTGTCGTGAAGGTATTTGCGGCATGTGTAGCCTCGTCATTAACGGTCAACCTCACGGACCTGGCAGCGGGACGACAACCTGCCAAATCTATATGCGTAGCTTCACTGACGGCTCCACAATTACGATTGAACCCTGGAGAGCCAAAGCCTTTCCCATAACGCGTGATCTTTGCGTTGATCGCTCGGCTTTCGACCGGATCACACAAGCTGGTGGATACGTATCAATGAACACCGGCTCTGCACCAGACGCCAATTCAATACCAATCGCTCAAGACTTAGCAGAAGAAGCAATGGATGCTGCAGCTTGTATCGGGTGCGGTGCGTGTGTTGCCTCGTGCAAAAATGCTTCAGCTATGCTTTTTGTGGGTGCTAAGGTAAAACATTTGAACATCCTGCCCCAGGGCCAACCCGAACGACAGAAAAGAGTCGCTGCCATGGTCGATTCCATGAAAGAAGAAGGCTTTGGAAATTGCACAAATGAGTATGAATGCGAAGCTGTCTGCCCAAAGGCAATTTCAGCGGACCATATTGGATTTCTCAACAGAGATTACGTAAAGGCTAAAATCAGCGGACAATAAGATTTCGTGCGGATAAAATTAAAAAGGGGGTATTGGCTTGATGCCAACACCCCTTTTTTTCGTCCAAAACTGTTATG
>Ga0160422_10003145_pt1 | contig 10246 bp, 18 predicted proteins | sample Fk160mmetaG_FD_108192 | JGI IMG/M metagenome (GOLD analysis project Ga0160422, IMG submission 108192) | Marine microbial communities from the Central Pacific Ocean - Fk160115 60m metaG | ecosystem: Environmental > Aquatic > Marine > Oceanic > Photic zone | place: The Central Pacific Ocean... | reverse complement strand
CGACTACTAAGTAGCTAATATTAATAGTATTTGCAGTTACATTTTGTGCAGTCCAACCTTTAACAGAATCTTGATATACTAATGTTGTTGTAGCGTTTTTAGTGATTATTGTACCTGGATTAGTAGCTTCACCTTGAATTTTTTCAGTACCATTTGGATTTAATGAAACATTATTAATATGAAAAGTACCAGCGTAGTCTTGTATTGTTATTTGCGCACCTACAACACCTGCAGGTAATTCAATTGTTATAGATCCTGATGTTGTATCAACAAAGTAACCTTTTCCAGCTGCTGCTGTAAAATTACTTGTTTTAATATCCGATTGCCAATCAATGCCTACACCTCCATCTATTAATTCAGGTTTTATTTTAGTTTGTGCCATCTTCTACCCACTTTTTTTCATCTTCATTCCATTGGTATAGTTTGCCGTCAGATGGCATTTCTACTGGAGCTTTCCATAAACATGTATCTTCATTTAAAATCCAACTATCATATGGTTTTGGCGGTATAAACGCATCTCTGGTTTCATCGTAAGTAAACCCAATTCCAGCATAGTTTTTTCTAAAGGGAGTACCACCTAATTTATGTTCTCCTGCCGTAGTGTTATATGATGTTCTTTTACAAACTTGTTCACGTATGTTACCATAGTGTATTTCCCAATTTGTTGGGCCTTCTGTTTCATCTTTACCTACTATTACTTCAGTAACGATATTTTGCATGTTTAAAAAAGCGTAATGTGCCATATTATTAGTTAAATTGTATATTTCCTGTTCCTTGTGTATATGTTGTTATTTTATCGGCTCCTGAAGTAACAGTTGTTTGGGTTAAACCACTAGGTGTGTTTATAGAATACTCTTGAGGATACCTTAATATAACTACTCCAGAGCCTCCTGAACCTCCAGATCCATAAGCGCCATCATATCCACCACCACCACCACCACCTCCGGTGTTAGCAGTAGCATCAGCAGCCGTAGTACTAGTATTTGAGCCATTTGCGCCGCCTCCAGCACCACCAGTTCCACCAGTTCCGGCTGATTGTGATCCACCACCACCTCCACCAGCATAAGTTACATTGCTACCTGTTATACCTACTGCTAAACCAGCACCACCATTACCTCCAGAAGATGATGTTCCATTAGCTCCAACAGCTCCTGCACCACCACCTCCTCCAGCACCATAACCAGAGGCAAAAGGACTATTTGCACCACCTGCAAAACCTTGATTTACAGTTCCTGCACCTCCAGCATTTGAAGAACCAGAAGATGATCCACCACCACCAGAACCTCCAACTGCGCCTACACCGTTATAATGATTACCACCTCCACCACCGCCAAGCGATGTTATATTATGAAAAACAGAATTAGTACCGTTATTTCCACTTGTATTATAAGTATCTACTTTAGTACCTCCTGGTCCAATAGTTACTGTGTAATTTGTATTTATTGATAAAGATAAACTAGATTCAGCAGCTGCACCTCCTCCGGACGAAGAGCCATAAGAAGTACGAAGACCACCAGCACCACCACCACCTCCTAAATAACCTCCAGCACCTCCACCACCTACGACTAAATAGTCAACTACAAGATCTGGTCTAGCTGATTGTAAAGCATCGGCAGATGAAGAAAGCCATCCTTTTGTTGCTCCAGAATATACAATTGCAACTGAACCAAAATTATTTGTAATTGCTTTATCAATAGAAGCTCCTTCAATATTATTAGAACTAGTTATAAGTATTTTATTTGACGAAGCTGTCCCCGCAAAATCAATAAACTCAATAAGATCTCCTGTGGATGGGTTTGAAGGTAAAGTTACTGTTACTATATTCGAAGTTGTATTAACAAAATAGCCTTTACCCGCAACTGCTGTAAAATTTGATGTTTGTATTGTTGATTGCCAATCAGTGCCAGGAGCGACTTGGTTTCCAACTGTAATACTATTAAATGCCATAACTTCCACGCTGAATCCAGTTTGAGGCGCAGTCGTAAATGTTATTTGATTTCCTGATATAGCATAAGTTGACTTTTCTTGGTAAACACCTTGTATAAATACAAATGTTTTAGCTGAATCATCGATACTCTGTGATAACGTAAAGGTTTGATTACCATTACCAGTAAAATTGTTTTGATTAATTGATGTTGCATTAACTGCTTTTATATGAACAACTTCTATTGAGGTTCCAGTTGCAGGCGCAGTGGTTGTGAATGTTAAAACATTGCCAGATGTCGTGTAATTACTTTTGCTTTGATATACCCCATCTATATAAACTTGTGTGGCATTTACGTTTGATATAGACATTGAAAGCGTGAAAGCTGTAGTTGTATTGTCTCCAGTAAACGTGTCCCTTGCAATAACACCATCAGTAGATACCATGTGTATAAGCTCTACAGAAGTTCCGTTTGCTGGTGCTGTAGGCGAAAAAGTTACAGTGCTGCCACTTGTAGTGTAATTATCCTTAGATTGATAAACACCATCTATATATACCTGTACATTGTTTTCGTTTGCAATAGCAGTAGTAGTTGCAAATGCAAATGTGTTTCCATTTGCCGTATAAACATTTTTTTCAACAGTAACAGTTCCTCCTCCACCTCCAGCTTGTGCATTTAACTGACCATTAGTTGCTGTTAAATTATTTCCTGCTATAGCAGACACTAAACTTGCAATAGTTGATTTTTTACTATTGTTAGAATCACTACTATCAATGAAACCAAAACTGTCTGCAGTTACATCAATTGTTGCTGAATTTAGAGTATTTAAATCTGTACCTCCAGTCGCTGTACTTGCAAACTCTATTGTGTCATTTGTAGCATTAGTAGTAATACTCATGCCACTGCCAGCATTAAAAGTTAGCGTGTCTGCTGCTGCGTCTGCTACAACATCAGATTGCCCAGAAGTTCCTGTGACTGCAATTGTTTTAAACGCTTCAGTTACAGTCCCTCCACTTTCATCTGCAACCTCAAATTTGCCTGTGGAAGAATTATATTTTAATATCTTATTGTTTGCTACACTGGTAAGGTCTACATCAACTAGAGCGTCAATTGAAAAGTTTGTTAAGTTTCTTGTGTTAAAGTTTACAGCATTACCCATCAATGCGTGACTATTACACATATAATGTAATACAGCTGGTGTATTTTCATCGGCAACAATCTCAATATAAGAACCTGAATTACCTGGTGCGTTTGTAGAATAATTATCTGTTACGCCAGTAGTATATTTATTTGACGATAGTCCTGTTGGTGTACTTTTATCAGAGTTGTAAAAGAAATGTAATGGGTGATTTAAGTTTGTGCTATCTGATGTATCAAACCTGTAAGTATTGCCTGGAGTTAAAGTTATGTAAGGAGACGGAACTCCATCTATAACATATCCAAGAGTTGATCCATTATTATAATATCTATGCGTTGATGCTTTTGTTGCAACCGTAACTGTGTATGTTTTTGTTGTAGATATATATTTACTTATTATTGTTTTAGAAAGTAAATCATCAGTTACAGTTAAATTATTACCTATAGTCACATCGTTAGGAAGCCCAACTGTAAAAGTTCTATTTGCAGTTAAATCTTGGGCCCCTGTAGGAGAAACTTCAACTTCGTTTGATGTCCCTGCAAATTCTATTGTTCTAGATTGAGGCGTGACTGTTACTGAGTCTGTGCCATCAGTTATAGCAAATGTTGTAGGATTTACGTCAATAGCTCCTAGCTTAATTCTTTCTGCATCTGTAATTATATATCCTGATCCAGCACTAAGGACATCAGATAATTCTGTAACATTATGTGTCGATAGATCTGTTAAGTCTGTTGGTTTATTTAGAATAAAAGAATCTGCTGCTGTATTTGTTTCAGTAAAATCTGCCTGAACGTTTACTTCAGCTCCATCTGCAATTCCATTTAGCTTTGTAAGAAGTGTATCTGTAAAATCATTTGCAGATAATGCTTTTCCTGTTACAGTGTCGACCTTTCCATTAAGAGCAGTTTGTAATCCAGCTATACTTGATATTCCTAAACTGTTTAAATCTGTTCTGTTTAGTTGGATGTAATCTACAACTTCTTGTAAAGTATCTAAAGTAGCCTCATCACTACTTAAAAGAGAATTTATTGAAACTATTGCATCATTCAATAATTTTCCTTGATTGGCTGACAATGGCACATCAGATGTAACTGTAGTAAGATTATCAACAACATCATTATGAACTAAAGCATTACCAACTATTGATCTTTCTGATGTCGTAATTATTGATCCAGAACCAGCACTAGTTACGTCGCTTAATTCTGTGACTGATTTTGTAGAAAAGTCAATATTCTCTATTGCCTGATAATTAGATATAAAATATCTTGAACTGGGTGTTAAAGAACCGTTTCCAGACTGATATGTGACAGTAAATTGTAAAAAGTTTGAATCAGAACTATAGGTCTGTATGTTTGTTACTTTAAATATTCCAAACGCATTTAAGTTTCCAGCTTGATTTATCTTTATTGTATCGTTATCCATTGCTTGGAGATATGCAGTAACATCGTCTCCTGTTGCATGTACTTTACTTATAAAAATATTATTTATTGCAGAAAAAGCAGTTGAAAGAACATTTGTAGCTGATACACAAATAACCCCTGTCGGGTTTGGGTTTTCAGAATCTATAGCTTTGAATTCGTAACTTACGCCATCAAAAGAGTCAATTAGCGACTCATCATTAATTAAATTAACTACACTGCTAACAGTAAAGTTTTTGGTTGTTGTTGTCGCTGAATCCGTGCCAATCCACTTATCACTAAGGCTTGGCGTGGTGTCAAGATCGTATGTGTTTATTCTAGGCATAATTAGTACAAAGATACCAAATAAAAGTAAGCTCGATTTGTAATCTGCAGCTACTTGTGGTTTTTATTACCCATAACCTTTTCGTAGGACCTTCCTCCAAAATAACCTGCAAACACAACAAAGAGTAATTCTTTCACTACTGACAACCCGTCTATTTGCATATACCATCCTCCAATAAAAGCTATAGTTAGAACTGCTAATGTTAATGGCCTTACGTTTTGGGCAAGCCAAGAATCACTTCTGGCGTCTGCCTGCCACCTTCTCGTAACGCCATCCATTTCAGCTCTTTCTAGCTCTAGCTTCTTTAAGGCAAGCTCTTTGTCTTGGTCGGACATATCAGATCCGCCTATGATAGCTTGTATGACATTACCTACTGGAGATTGATCTGCAATTGCACCAACAACGTTTGGTATTTTATTTAGTAAGAATTTTCCTACCGCTGTGTCTTTAAATTTCTTTTTATCTTGTGACATTTCATTAGTATACCCATGTTACTTCTGGATCTAAATCTTTTGCTCCATCCGCATGTATAAACGATTTTGCCACGCCTATTCTATGGCACCCAGCCTCTATAAGTCCTTTTAAAATTAAAAACCTATCTCTTGAACCTTTAACAGCTATATCAACTGCACAGGGTCCTCCTTGTCTTGTAGACAAATGTGCTGAGTTTGATTTTCCACCAACAGACTTGTTATGTGTGGGTGTGCGTACTCCTGAGTTTATAATATATGGAGTTCCAGATATTTCTCTTGCTTTATCAAGAAGTAACAAAAATTCTTTATCCATCAAGGTTCCGCTACCTGGGTCATCAGGAGAATCGAAATCTTGAATATTAAAGTATTTGAGTTTCATTTATTTTTTATTTAATTTATGTACAATATTTATTATTGTATATATCAACGTTGCAATTAATACAAAGGTTGATAATATTGGGTTGAGATCATGAAATATGCTTGTCCCAACTGCTGAGATACTTAAACCGTATATCTTCAAATCCTCGATCATTTTTTTGGTTTTCTTCCTGGTCTGGTCTTTCCTTGAACAGCTTTAGGTAAATCCCCTAGTTGATTGCCAACCTGAGACAGAGCTTTACCTACATCTTTCAATTCCTGACCAACCCTATCAACTGTTATAGAAACATCTTTTTTAAGTTCTACAAATTTTTCTTCTATAATATCAGGAATCATATTATTATTATCATCTCTCGTATATCCTTTTTTGGCAAGCCAAATAGCTGATATATTGATAGTAATTAATACAATTAATAATATTATAGTTACTATTATTAATGTTTGCATTTTATTTATTATTTAAATGAGAACCGTCACAAAGACCTAATGGGTTTTGCGTAGTTCCGCATACACATGGTTTTGATTTCATTTCTTTTTTGCTCCTCCTCTAGCTCTATTTTTTTTTCTGTGTTCTGAAACAATAGTTCCGTTCTTGTGAGAACAGTCCATCTTGTCTCCTTTTTTTCCAAATTTACGATTAAAGGCATTACACTCTACACGCTTTTTAACTTGTTTCTTTTTTTTCTGAAACACGCTATCATAAGCAGCTTTCTTGGCTCTCGCCTTCGGGTTGCTTCTGTAAAATAAAGCAGTTCTGCCTAAATTCATAATAATTTACTTTTTCTTTTTCTTCTTCTTCATAGAAGGTTTTGCTTTTCCTTTAGCCTTTTTTTTACTGTGTGATTTTCCTCCTCCGTGATACATAATTTTACTTTTTAGGTTATTTATGATTTAACTCTCGCACTTTTTGTGTTAGAAACAAATTGTTTCTTACTACCTCCAGCTCTCTTTTTTCTTTTTGCGGTGGCAGCTCTTTCAGCCTGCGTTAAGCTTCTAGCTTTTGCTAATGGCAAACATCGGTCTGGATTTCTTTTGTTTTTACTAGTACCACATGGTCCTTTTATTTTACCATCTGTTCCTATACGCACCCACTTTTGTTCACGCCATTTTTTTAGTTCTCCCATTATAATTCTCCTTCACATTTACATTCGTTTTTACCACATTTACATTTTTTCATGATAGCCTTTGCTTGAGCCCTATCATCATAATCTAATGCGGCTTTAAGAATTATCTTGTCCATAACATCATCTTGATTATCAAGCATTTGTTTTTGTAATTGTATTACCATATCTTCTAACCTGTCTTTTGCAGCAACAAGTAAATCAATCTGATGATTCTTTTTATCTATCTCACCCTTCAAGGCATTTACATCATCTGGTTTGGTTCCAGTAATACTTGATATAATTATTGGTATTGATGCTGATATTGTTCCGATGAGCATCATTACAACTTCTTTGTTTGAATCAAGTACAGGAAATTGCAATAAAGTAATTATAATTCCTATAACAAATAAGAAGATAAATAATGATCCTACGTATGAACGAATGTCTTTGGCCACGCCATTTTTGGGGAGTTGCATGTGTTTATTTTTTATGTAGTTTTTGAACCTGGAAGTTAAAAGATAAACTTGCTCCTGTATGAGGCTTGTACCCACCTGGTGGGTTTTTCATAAGCTTTGGAGCCGATTTACCTGATTTCATCCAATGGTATCCTTTCGGTGCTTTTACTTTCATTTCTTTTTAGATTTTTTTGCATAATTAGGATCCTTACAATACTTACTTGCTGCCATATTAGCGTAAGCAGAAGGATATCTGTCAAATGTTCTTTTAGCCCAAGCTATTCCTGCAGGACATATCTTGTTACCTCTTTTCGCTTTTGTTTTACTTTTTGTTGCCATAAGGAAATAAATCGTTTAAAGTTTTTTTTCTCTCATCACACCCACAAGGCTTGTTGAAAGCTTTCGATCCAGCTTTTACAATAGCTCTTATTCCTGTCGCTGTTGTAAATGCTTCTACTGTGTCCCCAAGACCTTTATGGTTTTTAAATAGATTTGCCATTTTATTATTTATTTCTTTTACCTCTATTGGTAGTTTTTTTAGTTCTAGCTTTTTTCTGAAAATATTTGGCTCTAACACTTTCTCCAGCTTTATAACCAAGGCCGTAATATTTATCACTTCTCTGCCTTGCGAATGATTTTACTGCTTCATCACCAAGATAACCCCCTGGAGTATTAAAACCGTCACTTATTCTTAATTTTCCAGCGTCAAAACCTTGTTTATAACTAACACTGTCTTTTTTGGTGCCTCCTCTAGGCATATTACTATAGGTTGTTGTTATGCGGCGTATATCGCTATCTCTGTGCGCAATGTCAGGAAATCTCTTCTTATTTGCTTTTACTTTATCTCTGTAGCGTTTTCTTCTGTTAGGGTTTTTTGTATGTCCTGTATGTTTCATTTTTTACCTTTTTTTCTGTTACTTTTCCTAAGAGCTGCGAAATCTGCAGATGTTATTTTATCATAAGGTATCGCTACTCTTGCTATTTTTTTTTGCCCTGGTGTTAAGTTTTTCATAATTTAATATTTACCGTGTCTTGACTTGGGAGATGATTTTGTAGAACCTCCCTTTCCTGCCCATAAATTTTTACAAGCCCAATATCTTGCAGTCAACTTGTTTGTTGCTGAAGAACAGTTATGTCTAGCCTTAAAAGACTTCCTTGCTGCTGCAGAGTAGTTGTGTCCATATCCTTTGGCTCCGTAATGAATTATTTTTTCCTCTCCTCCTGAACAAGCCTTGACCATTCTTTTCTTTCCTGGCCTTGTGCTTGGTCGAGGTGAATTACATTTCATCTTGGATTTATCTACTCTCTTAGCCATGTCACAAATATACAAATAAAAAAAGTTCGTTATTTTTGATTTTAAATTTAATATAGTTGAGAAAAGCTACAAAAATAAAACGTAGAAAAAATTCTGATAAGTATAATATATCATACGAAAAAGAACGTAAATACAATTTTTTAAAATACTGGAGGATAGTTAAGTATTACATAAAAAGAAAATACGAACTGTCAGAACCAGATTTAGAAATGCTTTTGTATTTATATGATGAGGGTAAGTTTGATATGGAAGCCTTCAAAGAATATGCAAATATAATGCACTGGGATAGAAATAGGTTTTGGAAACTAAAACAAAAAGGTTATATCAATGTGTGGAGGAAAAAAAACGAAGTTGCAAACAGAAAAGCCATATACGAATTATCTATAACATCTTCAAGGATTTGCAACCTAGTATACAAAAGGCTTTTGCTTGAAGAAAAAATATCTGAAAACCCAAGAATAAACCCCGTCATGAAGGGTGATTCTTACACTGACAGGGTTTACAGGATAGCGATAAAAAAAATGAATCAGAAAATCAAAGACTGACTGCCCTTTTTAAAACATCGTAATCTCTTACGGAGACCCTGCTTTTAAGTTCCCTCATTGTAACAGGTAGGCCTGCGTCTTTTATCTCAGCCACAGCATGCTTGCACTTAAGAAGCTCTGACTCTCTTTTTATCTCTCTGTTTCGAAGTTTAACATTTAACAACATCGCATCATCGAAACTTCTGCGCACAGTAGGTGCGCTACACCCAAGGACTTCTCCGATCTTCTTCATAGTAATCTTACCTTGGATTTGATTGCAGGCCCTCCAAACATCAGATGACTCAAAACTAATTTTTGGATGAATTAACTGCTGCACGATTTTTCTTTTTTCTTGTAATTCAATCATTTTTGATGGATTAAATATAACTTTTCTTTTTCTTCTACAATATGGTTTTGTTAAAGTTTTATCCCAAATTTCTTCACAAATAACCTCTATCTTCCTTTCGCTGTAAGTTCTAATTACATGACCATTAGATCTGTCTGTCATTTGCTTCATGTGGCGTACAAAAGCAGAGTATTCGATATTTGGATTTAACCACCTCAATTTTTCCGCCACATACTCTACTTCTTGTATGGAGTTTATTTTTCTGGTCGTTCTGTAAAGGCTGTAAAACTCTACCCCTTCAGGAAAAAATAAATATTTTTTACCATGAAACTTAAAACAAGATTCCATAATAATCCTGTCTTCTTCATATTCGAAGAGTGGGATGTACATTACTCCTTAACAACAATGCCGTTTTCAAGTAAAACTAGCTTTATTTCACCTGCTACTCTCATTTCTGACGAAGCCATTTTATCATAGTAAACAATGTCTCCTGGGCTAACCTCCTTTACCTTCCCCCCAACTGACTCGACTACACCTTTTACGTAGCGAACATTTTTATCAGTTTTACTAGAAAGTATTACACCACCAGACTCTATCTCTGCTTTTTCTGGAGTAACCACTATATATTCTCCTAGTGCTTTCATGCCCTAACATTTGTTACAACACAGTCGGTAGTTATAAGTTCACAAGCTACACTGACTGCGTTTTCAACAACATTTATAGTTACAGCTGTTGGATCTAATATTTTTTCTTTATACATGTCGACTAGCTCTCCTGATAATGCATTGTATCCTATTTTGTAAGTTTCTTGCATCATAGACTTTGTTACCTCTGTAAACTTTTTAT
>Ga0160422_10003144_pt1 | contig 10247 bp, 9 predicted proteins | sample Fk160mmetaG_FD_108192 | JGI IMG/M metagenome (GOLD analysis project Ga0160422, IMG submission 108192) | Marine microbial communities from the Central Pacific Ocean - Fk160115 60m metaG | ecosystem: Environmental > Aquatic > Marine > Oceanic > Photic zone | place: The Central Pacific Ocean... | reverse complement strand
GTTGTCCCTCAGGTCGGTGAACGTACCCACCATCACCCCTTCCACGGCCTCAAAAACCCCGGCCTGCGCGAGGGCTACGAACATGCGATCCAGGTGGTAGAGGTATTCGTCGAGGTCTTCGAGCAAGAGCCACCGTCCTTCCAAGGGCGGCATGTGCGGCGTCCCGAGCAAGGCATACAGCACCGACAAGTTGCCACCAACGATGCGGCGCGAGCCTTGAGTGGCTGCAGGTCGACCCGTTCGCCAAACTTCACGAAGCGCTTCAACATCTGAAGCATCGGTGGAGGCCAACGTGGAGGCCACAGGAGCGTGCAGCGAGGCCACTCCGAGGCCCGAGGCCCAGCCGTGCAAGGCGGTGATGTCTGAGAATCCGGTGATCCAGGTGGGGTGGGTTTGAAGGGCTCGGCCATCCAGCAATGGCAAGAGTCGGGTGCAACCGTATCCGCCCCGCAAGGCCCAAACGGCACCTACGTCGGGGTCGCGGAAGGCCGCATTGAGAGCCGATGCCCTTTGGGCGTCCGTGCCGCCAAACTGCCTGTCACGGGCGCGAGTCTCTTCGGCGATCACGGGCTCGTACCCCCAATCGGAGATGGTGGTCGCAGCAGACTCGAGAAGTTCCGGTGACGCGAATCGGGCTGGGGCCACAAGGGCCACGCAAGACCCCGGCGTCAATGGCGGGGGCAAGCGAAATTCCATCGGCAAACGCAGTTAAAGGACTTGTCCCTTCTTGGGCCGAAGTGCTGCTTCAGCAGCGGTCTTCACGCCGGGCGTGAATTCGTGTTCTTGCTTGCCCCAAATTTTCTTTTGGAAAAAGCCTTCCAAAATCTCTCGCTTCTCAGCCGCGTTCTGAACCGGTGGGTTCTTGGCTGTCTTCTTCGCCTTGCTCTTTGTTGCACTCATGCCAGGATTGTTCAGGTATCAGGTTTGTGCCTGACGTCTCCAAAGAAAAGACTCTGTTCCGCGTCTCTGCATCCGCGAAGTCCTCAGATTTCCACAATGAACATTGGACGAAGGTGTGAATGACGTGGCATTGGGGCGTGTCCGCAGAACACGTTTGGCGTCTTTTTCATCCCAAACCAACGCACGAGCATCCATCTCCCAACCGCCCGAATTACTTTTGTCCTCATGTCGCAAAACGCCCCCAAGCGGAAGATGATCACTTCCGCGCTTCCCTACGCCAACGGGCCGATTCACCTAGGCCACATTGCAGGCGCATATTTGCCCGCAGACATCCACGTTCGGCATCTGAGGAGCATGGGGGAAGACGTGCTTTGGATTTGTGGGAGCGATGAACACGGTGCGGCGATCACGCTTCGTGCAAAAAAGGAAGGGACCACCCCGCGAGAAATCGTCGACACGTACCACGTCGAGATGCAAAAAGCATTCGCCGGGCTCGACATCAGCTTCGACCACTACAGCCGCACCTCCTCGCCCAAGCACCACGAGGTGGCGCAAGATTTTTTCCTGACGCTTCTCGAGAAGGGCGGATTTGAGGTCAAGACGGAAGCGCAGTTTTACGACGAAGAGGCGAAGCAATTCCTGGCTGATCGGTACATCCAAGGCACTTGTCCCGCGTGTGGTCACGACGGCGCCTACGGCGACCAGTGCGAAAAGTGCGGAAAAATCTTGAGCCCCACCGAGCTCGTCAACCCGCGCTCCACCCTCAGCGGCTCCACGACGGTGCTCAAGCCCACGATGCTTTGGTACCTCCCCATGGGGCGCCATGAAGACTGGTTGCGGGAATACATCGTGCACGGCACACTCGACGGCCACCCGCACCACAACGCAAAGGAATGGAAGGCCCACGTGTTGGGGCAGTGCCGCTCGTGGATCGACGGCGGCCTCGAAAGCCGCGCCATGACGCGGGACCTCGATTGGGGCGTGCCGGTGCCGGTGGAGGGCGCGAAAGGGAAGGTCTTGTACGTTTGGCTTGACGCCCCCATCGGCTACATCACGGCCACCATGGAGTGGTGCGAAAAGAACGGCCAAGACTGGCGCGACTGGTGGCAAGACCCCGAGGCCGACCTCATCCACTTCATTGGCAAGGACAACATCGTCTTCCACTGCATCATCTTCCCCATCCTGCTCAAGGAGCACGGGGGCTACAACCTCCCAACCAACGTGCCGGCCAACGAGTTCATGAACCTCGAGGGCGACAAAATCAGCACGTCTCAGAACTGGGCGGTTTGGGTGACGGAGTACCTCGAGGACTTCCCCGAGGGAAGCGATGCGATGCGCTACGTCCTGACGGCCATCATGCCGGAACAAAAAGACAGCGAGTTCACGTGGAGCGACTTCCGCGACAAGGTCAACAACGAGTTGGCCGACGTCCTGGGCAACTTCGTGAACCGCGTGCTGGTGTTGACCCGCAAGTACTACGACGGCGCCGTCCCCGCAGCACCGGCCGACGAAGCCCTCGACGCCACCGACCGCGCCCTGCTTGAGACGCTCGCGGCCGCCCCGGCCAAGGTCGGCGACCTCATCGGGCGCCATCGCTACAAAGAAGCGCAACTCGAAGCCATGAACGTGGCGCGCCTCGGCAACAAGTACCTGACCGAGCAGGAGCCTTGGAAACTCCAAAAGACCGACCCTGCCCGCACCGCCACGATCATGCATCTGACGTGCCAGGTCGTGGGCAATTGCGCGGTGCTCCTTGAGCCCTTCCTGCCCCAAACAGCCGCCAAGATCGCCGCTGCGTTTGGCGTGTCGAACGCGCGTTGGAAGGACGCCCGCACCGACCTCGTTTCGCCCGGCACGGTCCTCGGCGACCTGCCCATCTTGTTCACCAAAATCGACGACGACACCGTTGCCGCCCAGGTCGCCAAACTCGGCCAAAAAGGCGATTCCTCTGACTCCTCAACCCGCGACCTCATGCCTGCAAAAGACGAAATCACTTTTGACGACTTCACCAAATTGGACTTCCGCGTCGGCACAGTGCTCGAATGTGAAAAGGTGCCCAAGGCCGACAAACTTCTCAAGCTCACCGTCGACACAGGCCTCGACACCCGCACGGTTGTAAGTGGCATCGCAGAGCACTTCGCCCCTGAGGACGTCGTCGGCCGTCAAGTCACCCTTTTGATCAACCTCGCGCCCAGGAAATTACGCGGCATCGAGAGTCAAGGCATGGTCCTGATGGCCAGCACAGACGATGGAGGCTTGCGCTTCGTCACCCCTGAAGAAGGCGCGGCTCCAGGCAATGTCATCAGTTGATTTGACCTCGCAACTCGGTGCGAACATCCTGCAATCCTCCTTGTTCTTTGGGCCATGAGCCTTCTTGAACTTTCTCGAAAACGACACAGCCCTCGCGCATTCGATGGCAGCGCTTTGACGTGGGACGACCTTGCCGAAGCATTCGAGGCGGCGCGCCTGAGCAGCTCCTCTTACAACAACCAACCTTGGCGCTTTGTGGTCGCCTTGCGCGGCGAGGCTGGATTTGACGTGTTGTTGGGCACAGCAGTGGAGGCCAACCGCCGTTGGATGAAAGACGCAGGCGCCATTGTGGGCATCGTCGCCAGCACCGTCTTAGAAAAGACTGGAGAGAAAGATCACGCCGCATTGCTCGGCGTGGGGATGGCCGTTGGCGCCATGGAGTTGGCCTTTGTCGAAAACGGGCTCGCGAGCATGCAAGCGGGTGGGTTCGACCGTGAGGCGTTCGCAAATGCCGTTGAGCTGCCTGATCACATGATTGCCTTGTCCCTGCTGGCTGTAGGGCGATTGCCTGAAGGCCAAAACTCGCCCGAAACCAAGGACCGCAAATCTCTCCAAGAGATCGCCTTCAAGGTTGGCGACACGTTGCGCTGAGGCATCAAAGCGTGCTTACACCCTCATTTTGACACCACCAAACTCCCTGAGAAGGTGTGTCCATCAGCACCGGATACGGACATGAAGTAATGGCCAGCGGCCATCTCACTGACGTCGATCCGTTGCACCTGGCTTTGGATGGTCCAAGCGCCTACGAGTTGTCCATTCATGCTCCTGGCCTGCAACTCAGACCCAATCCAAGCGCCTTCAACGCTTTCCGGGAAGGTCACCGCGACCACGTCCGTCGCGGGGTTGGGATGCAGTTGAAGGTCATGTGACGCGATCAACTCGTTCAACCCATCGGTGTACACGCAACCATCGGCATTGAGGGCTTCCGGATTGTAATTCGTCGCAGCAGGGTCATTGCATGCAAACCCAATGGGTAACACAGCTCGGAACTCATTTTCGTTGCTTCCCTCAAGGAAAATTTGACATTGCACTTGACCTGAGATTTCTCCAGCCGTGGTCAGTTGGGCCACAAGGATCTTCAAATCGCTTCCTGCAATCGCCTCGACATTCGTTGGGATCGGCAAGACAAACCAAGCGCTGCCGATGGTGCCGGAGACTTGAATGCTCTCCCCTGCCTCAAAGGCCGTGAACGCTGCGAAAGAAGGGTCGTCAAGGCTGATGATGTCCACGGCTGCGGTGTTGTCCTCTGCGCCAATGGTCAACCAGCTGTCAAACGCGAATTCTGGAAACGCTGCAAAAAAGATGGGGTTGACGTCGGTTGCAAATGCCGTTGTGGCCGCTTCGTGTTGGAACCACGACGGTTCCGCGTTGCTCTCGAGCACCAAGGGGTTCTCATCGTCTCCAGAGCAACTCACCAAGAAATCCGTTTCATTGGGGGTGTACAAGTACAACCTGTACGTGGTCATGCCAGCCAATCCACCCTCAGTGTGCACGACTTCCGGAACCAAACCCAACCATGGATCGTCTTGTGCAAAGGCAGAGTTCAGCGTGGCGACCCAAGACAAGGTCAAAAAAATGGAGAGGATTGAAAAAACGCGCATGTCCAGTTGTTCGAGGATGGAAAGATAACGTTCAGGGCGACCCATTCGTTGCAAGTCGCACCTGGGTTGCAATGCACGACACAAAAAAGCCCCGTCTGTGAAGACAGGGCCTTGGAGCCGATACGCGGACTTGAACCGCGGACCTACGCATTACGAATGCGTTGCTCTACCAGCTGAGCTATATCGGCTTGCGTGGATTGCGCCCGCAAAGATACGAGGGCGTTTTCATTTTGGTTTCAATTCTGGACGTTCCAGCGGCCCTTGCGATGGAGGTGCTCGGCGATTTGGACGGTGTTTGTCGCCGCCCCTTTCCGCAAATTGTCCGCAACAACCCACATGTGAAGTCCTTTGGGGTTGCTCAAATCACGGCGCAATCGCCCCACAAACACCTCGTCTTTGCCTTCTGCATTCCTCGGCATGGGGTACACCAAGCGCTCGGGTTCGTCCTCCAAAACCACACCGGGGAAGGACGACAGCGCCTCACGCACCTCCTGCAGTTCGAAGTCACGGTCAAATTCGACGTACACGGCCTCACTGTGACCACCAACCACGGGCACGCGAACAGCCGTGCACGACAATTCAATCGTGCGGTCACCCATGATTTTCTTCGTCTCGTGATGGACTTTCATTTCTTCCCTGGTGTAGCCGTTTTCTTGGAAGGTGTCGCAATGGGGCAAGCAATTTTGGTCAATGGGGTGCGGATAGACTCCTGTTCCAGTTTCCCCCCGGCGTTCAGCTTCCAATTGAGCCTTGGCCGCTTGGCCCGTTCCAGTCACGCTTTGGTAAGTGTTCACGACCCCCCGACGGATGCGCCAGCGGTCGTGCAGGGGTTTGAGGCACATGACCAGCTGCATGGTGGTGCAGTTGGGGTTGGCAATGACCAAATCCTCCTCATCCAACACATCTCCGTTGACCTCTGGCACCACCAATTTGTGCTCATCCGACATGCGCCATGCGCTGCTGTTGTCCACCACCGTGATACCCGCCTCCGCGAATCGTGGCGCCCATTCCAAACTCAAGCTGCCACCCGCAGAAAACAAAGCCACGTGAGGCCGAGCCGCGAGGGCGTCCTCTATGGACACGACCGTAACCTCCTCCCCGTTGAATTTCACCGTGCTCCCAACCGATTTTGCCGAGGCCACGGGCAACAACGTGGACACGGGAAAATCATGTTCCTCCATGACCTTCAAAATCGTGCGGCCGACCATGCCAGTGGCTCCGACAACGGCAACGTGAAGAGGTAGTGGATACTTGGACATGAAATCGGCGTTTGAATTGTGTGAACGTTGGCACTCGGTTTGTTCGCGGTTTGGCAGGCGCCGTGCGAAAATACGAGGTTTGCCCACATGAAGAAATGGTGGATTGCGGTCGCTCCACGACAATGAATTCACGAACATGTGCGACCTTGGCGACATGCTGGAAGGCGCCCCATTGAACCCTGTGCACACCTTGAACGGACCCATGTTGGGGCTGGTGATTTTCTCCCTGTTGGGTGTGTGGGTGCTTTTGGCTGGATTTCATCGCGAAGTTCAGCGCCTCAGATGGGCTTGGTCGCGTCCAAGAAACTTGGCCTTGAGGAATGCCTCCGAAACCCCGCGTACCATGGGGGTCGCCTTGAACGTCATGCTTTCCTTGGCGGGGTTGACGGCTGGCGCGCTTTTGGTTGAGCAAAAAGCCGGCGTACCCATTTCTTGGTGGGGCGTGCCCGCTTGGGTTTTTGCGGGTCTCGTGGTGCGGCTGATTGGTGGACGCGTCGCGTTTGGTCCTGGCGACCTGTCAAGCGCGTTAGTGGAACTGAGCAGACACAACAACACTTGGGTTGGAATGTCCATGGCTGTGTGGGCTGGCGTGGTGATGTTCAGCCCCCATTTGCAAGCGCTTCACCTGGAAGTCGCGGGGCTTGTGGTCATTTTTTCCAGTGCCATGGTCCATGGGGCACTCAGGGCTACGCAATTGGTCAAGGCGTCAAATTCACAAGGGGTTGTTGGAATCTTGTATCTTTGCACCCTCGAATGGGGATGGACCTTGCTTTGGGTTTTCTGGAGTGTGGGCCAATTCCTTCGAGGACATTGAATCGCAACACCCATGGCCCAAAAGATCAAAACCGTCCTGATCTCCCAGCCCAAGCCGTCCACCGAAAAGTCGCCCTACTTCGACTTGGCTGACAGGCAAAAACTCACCATCGACTTCCGTCCTTTCATTCACGTGGAAGGCATGGACGCTCAGGAGTTCCGTCAACAAAAAATTGACTTGGCAGAGCACACGGCGGTGATTTTGACCAGCCGACTCGCGGTCGACCATTACTTCCGCCTCGCCAAAGAGATGCGGTTTGACGTCCCGGACGCCATGAAGTACTTCTGCATTTCAGAAAGCACGGCCTACTACTTGCAGAAATACGTTCAATACAGGAAGCGTAAAATCTTCCATGGGACAATCAAGTTCGACGAAGTGGTCGCACTGATGAAGAAGCACAAAAACGAAAAGTTCTTGTTGCCTTCCTCTGACTTGCTCAAGAGCAGCATTCCTAACGCTCTTGATGCTGCTGGCTTTGACTACTCGCGCGCCATCATGTATCGCACAGTCTGCTCGGACCTGAGTGATTTGAGCGACGTGAAATACGACGTGCTGGTGTTCTTCAGCCCGAGTGGCATCGAGTCTCTGTTCAAGAACTTCCCTGACTTTGAACAAGGGTCCACGCGCATTGCGGTGTTTGGCCCCACCACGGCAAAAGCAGCGGAGGCAGCAGGATTGCGGATTGACATCAACGCCCCCACCGCCAAGGCTCCGTCCATGACCATGGCCTTGGAGCAGTACATCACAGGCTAAGTGCATACCCTGTCCAAGCGCGAGCGGTTGAAGTCGACCGCATTGATGGATCTGGCGTTTGCGAAGGGGGTCAGGATGAAACAATACCCATTGATGGGGCGGGCCATTCAAACCGCTTTGCCCCATGACGTGCCTTTCCAAGCGGCCTTTTCTGTGGGCAAAAAGCGATTTCGACGGGCTGTTGATCGCAACCGCATCAAACGGCTCTTGAGAGAAGCGTGGCGGTTGGAAAAAAGCCGTTTGGCCAAAAATTGGGAACCTGGCGCCCCCCAATGGGCTGTGGTGTTCATCTTTGTGGGAACGGAGATTCCCACGTTCTCTGAATGTCAAGGCTTGATGGCTCTTGCCGTTGAGCGCCTCGAAAAGGCAAGAAGAGACGCTGGCGATCGCCAAACCAACCCATAACGTTGCTTTTCATGCGTCGATTGATGTTCATTCTCGGGGTCCCCACGATCCTATGCCTGACCCTGGCTGCAAGCCTCAAAGACGACTACTTCGAGATGTCGAAGCAGCTCGAAATCATGCAATCTGCGTTCCGAGAATTGAATTTGTTCTACGTCGACGAGTTGGCCCCAGGCGAATTGATGGAAACGGGCATCAAAGCCATGCTGGCGCAACTTGACCCCTACACCCGTTACTTCCCGGAGTCCAAAATGGAGGACGTCCGCTTCATGCAAACGGGAGAATATGGCGGCATCGGCGCGAGCATTGAATCTCGCAAAGGCAAGACCATCGTGGTGGACGTGTTGGAAGGAGAGCCTGCAGAAACGGCGGGGGTTCAGCTTGGCGATGTGGTCATTGGCGTCGATGGGCGAACCGTCGAAGGATTGACCCAAGACCAAATTGGTGATTTGCTCCAGGGAGCCGCGGGCACCTCTGTGCAGCTTGAAGTCCAGCGACCAGGTTCTCCGTCGTCATTGACATTTGACTTGGAACGTCGCAAAGTCAAGGTGCCCGACGTTCCCTACAAAGGGATGTTGTCGGACAAAACGGGATACCTCGCGCTGAACTCCTTCACCAAAACCGCAAGCACAGAAGTGCGAAAGGCGCTCATCCACCTCACCGACTCTCTGGGTGCAGAAAACGTGGTCATCGACCTACGGGGCAACGGTGGCGGACTGCTCCGAGAAGCCATCGCCATGGTGAATCTGTTTGTCGGAAAAGGGCAGGAAGTGGTCAGCACCAAAGGCAAGACCCCTGACTGGAACAAATCCTACCAAACCCGAATGGCAGCCTTGAAGCCCAACCTGCCGTTGGCGATTTTGGTGGATGAAAAATCCGCATCAGCCAGCGAAATCGGGGCTGGTACGGTCCAGGATTTGGACCGTGGGATTGTCGTGGGCGAAGAGTCTTTTGGAAAAGGGCTCGTGCAACAAACCAAAAAGCTCGCTTACGGCACTCGCATGAAAGTGACCGTGGCCAAATACTACACACCCAGTGGCCGCTGTGTGCAACGTCTCGATTACAGCCACCGCGACGATGCGGGGAAAGTCCATGCCCAGGCGGACTCGACGCTGAAGACTTTTTACACCACCAGTGGCCGTGAAGTCATTGAAGGACGGGGCGTCATCCCTGATGTCGAAGTCCCGGCGGAGTTGATGAGTTACGTCCTTGAGGGTTTGCTTGGCGAAGGCGTGTTGTTTGACTTTGTGGTGACCCACCGTGACAAACTTGTGATTCCCGAGGATGCGGAACAATTCTCGCTTTCACCCAACACGTGGGATGAATTCGTGGCCTTCGTCGACCAATTCGAAGATGTGCCTTATGCCTCGCGCACCTACCAGGCGTTTGAAGCCCTTCAGAAGCAGGCCGCAGAAGAACTTCTCGACAAGTCCAACACGTCCGCTTTGGCCAAACTCCATCAAGGACTCGAAGCAGATGTGGCCCGGGACCTCGCACAACATCGGGAAGAAATCGAACAAGCGTTGAGCCAGGAGTTGGTCGCCCACCTTTACAACACCACAGGTGAATACCGCCATGGCCTCAAACATGACCCCGTGGCCAATCGCGCAGTCGACTTGCTTGAATCCGAGGCGTACGGCTCCATCCTGCAAGGTCCGGGAATGACAGAATGATGCGTGCACTCCAGCCCAAGGCGCTTGCCCAGTGGGGGTGGGGCCTCGTAATCTTTGGGATGCCTTGGTCGCACGCCGCCATGAGCATCGGCACGGCCTGGGTTGGCGTTTGCGCGGTCATGGCTTGGCGGCAAGAACGGTTTGCAATCCAACGTTCTCCCTCAATCGGCACCTCACCGCGGTTGTGGTTGACCCTGTTGATGGGTTGGGAAGCGGGGTCTTTGGCTTGGTCTGAACATGTGGAATGGGGCTTTCACCAGCTGTCGATTCAGTTCTCGCTCATCGTGCTTGCCTTCGCGTGGCTCAAAGTGCCCCTCAACCGCGAAGGACAGCTTCAAACTTGGGTCTTCCGCAGTTCGGCTTTGGCCATGATGGGGGTGCTGGCTTGGGGGGCCTGGCGCACCTTTGATGGCGTCGATCTTCAAGGTCGGGAATGGACACCGTGGACGTCCCACATTCGGTTGTCCATGCTCTTTGCCCTTGGCATGGTTTGGGGAAACAACCCACAGTGCGTGTGGCGGCTGATCTACCTCGG
>Ga0160422_10003143_pt1 | contig 10248 bp, 8 predicted proteins | sample Fk160mmetaG_FD_108192 | JGI IMG/M metagenome (GOLD analysis project Ga0160422, IMG submission 108192) | Marine microbial communities from the Central Pacific Ocean - Fk160115 60m metaG | ecosystem: Environmental > Aquatic > Marine > Oceanic > Photic zone | place: The Central Pacific Ocean... | reverse complement strand
GTTCAAGCCCAAAGATTTGCCCGTTTTGTCCACAGGAGTCGCTCAGGTCGAAACGCCCGTTTATTTTTGTCCTCTCATGAACGCCACCTCCACTGCCCCCGCCGCCGTTGCGGCCATCGATGCACTCCAAAATGACCCTGAAGTTGCAGCCCTTGTTGAACGTGAACGTGTTCGCCAAGTTGAAGGCGCCGAGCTCATCGCTTCGGAGAACTACACCAGCGAGGCGGTGATGGCCGCCCAGGGCAGTGTCCTGACCAACAAATATGCCGAGGGTCTGCCCCGCAAGCGCTACTACGGCGGTTGCGAATTTGTGGACCAAGTGGAGCAGCTGGCGATTGACCGCCTTTGTGAGCTCTTTGGGGCAGAATGGGCCAATGTTCAACCCCACTCCGGTGCTTCCGCGAATTCGGCAGTCATGCTGGCGTGCCTCAAGCCTGGCGACACCATCCTTGGTTTCGACTTGGCACACGGCGGTCACCTCACCCACGGCTCTCCGGTCAACTACAGCGGCAAGCTTTACCGTCCCACGTTCTACGGCGTGGAGAAGGAAACGGGCCGCATCGACATGGACAAGGTTGAGGCGACGGCCAAGAAAGAGAAGCCCCAAATGATCATCTGCGGCGCCTCCGCCTACGCCCGCGAATGGGATTACGCCCGCTTCCGTGCCATCGCCGACGAAGTGGGCGCCATCCTGCTTGCCGACATCTCTCACCCCTCGGGGTTGATCGCGGCAGGTTTGCTTGACAACCCACTTCCGCACTGCCACGTGGTGACCTCGACCACGCACAAGACCCTGCGCGGTCCCCGTGGTGGCATCATCATGATTGGCAAGGATTTTCCCAACCCTTGGGGCTTGACCACCATGAAGGGCGCGGTCCGCAACTTCAGTTCGTTGCTCGACAGTGGCGTCTTCCCAGGCATGCAAGGCGGTCCGCTTGAGCACGTCATCGCAGGAAAGGCGGTGGCTTTCGGTGAAGCCCTCCAGCCCAGCTACAAAGCGTACTGCCAACAGGTCATCAAAAACGCCCAAGCCATGGCCGGCGCGTTTGTGGAACGTGGCTACGACCTCATCAGCGGAGGCACGGACAACCACCTCATGCTCATCGACCTGTCGAACAAGGGCGTGACGGGAGAACTTGCCGAGCAGGCTCTGGGCCAAGCGCACATCACGGTCAACAAAAATATGGTGCCGTTTGACACCCGCTCGCCGTTCGTCACCTCAGGCATGCGCGTCGGCACCCCTGCCATCACCACCCGTGGCCTCGTAGAGTCAGACATGGTGGAGCTCGTCGAGTGGATGGACGCTGTGATCCAGGCGCCAGAGAACGAAGCGGTGATTCAGCGCGTCGGGGATGCGGTTCGGGAGAAGTTTGCTGCGTATCCGTTGGTAAACAACCACTGATGGCGTTGAAGGAAATGCCAAATCCCGGCATTTCCCAGGTCCAAATCGTGGGCCTGCTCACCTTGTCTTTGATTGCCGTTGTCGTCGTCCCAAACTTGGCAACCGGCTTGCTGGGATTCGGGTTCTGGCTGCTCCTTGTAAGTCGCCTTGCCAATTGGCGTGAAGCTGTTGTGGTCTCCTTGGTCCTTGCGTGTGTCCTTGCAAGCTCGCGGGAGCCCGGCTTGCAATACTGGAAGACGTTGAGGCTGTTTCCAGCGGGTTTGGCTGGTGTCGAGGCGATGCGGATTTTGCGATCTGAAACCCAAGCCTTCAGACGCCGTCAGTTGGGTTGGCTGGTCACCATCGTGTTGTGCACGGGTATCCCTGCCTTGTTGTCTGAAAACGCGCGTGCGGGTTTGTTTGAAACGACCTTGCTTGGGAGCGTTTGGGTGATATTGATGATTGTCGGCACTCGACCAAGTGTTGCAGGTGAATCGAATCGAGGGGTCTGGTTGATGCGAGTGGGGATGGCGGTGCTTTTGGCCAGCGTCGCGATCACCGTGCTTCAGTCTCAGGTCGCCTGGCTGAGCGGCAGATGGCGCGGAATTTTGGGCAACCCCAATGAACTCAGTCATTGGTGGTTGTTCATTTTTGTGCTGGTGATGATGACAGTCCAAATGGGTCGCCGCCAACGCGTGATGTGGCTTGGTTTGACCGCGGCGCTTTTTTTGATGTCTGGAACGAGGGGAGCTTTGTTGGCCGCGCTTTTGGCTTGGGTAGGAACGTTGCTCGCACCGACGACAGGAATAATCAAGCTGTCTGGGATTCCTGTCTTGGCAGTATTGGGCGTGCTGGGTATCGTTTTCATGGGGGATCACCAGGAAGACGGTTCCATGGCCTCGCTTTTCCCAGAACAAATCATCAGATTAGAAACCATTGAAACGGCAGGGGGACGCACGGTTGCTTGGTCCCATGCTTTAGAAGAAATCAAATCGGAGCCTTGGTTTGGACAGGGTGGAGGTTACGAAGAGCGGTACTTTTCATCGCGCTATTCCTTTTTCGCCATACAGAATCACCAGGGGTTGTCTCACAACAGTTGGCTGGCTTTCGCCATGAACTATGGTGTGCCTGCGGCACTGGCATTGATTTTCTCCCTGCTGATTCGCTTGGGCATGTTTAGGCAACGGGCAGTGCTGATTTTGTTGCCTGCCTGCGTCATGTCAATGACGGTAGAGGGGTGGCTCACTGCGCCACTGAATGCATTGTCTCCAATGATGTTTTTGGTCGCGGGATGGTTCGAGAGCCAAGCGACGGAGGCCACACATTGATCTCAACGTTGATAGGCGTTTCAGCCCACCACCCCTGCCGCCACCGTCAGATGTGTGGATGGGTCGACGAGGATGAATGATCCTGTGGCGCGGTTGTCCTTGTAGCCGTCGGTGAGGAGGGGGGAGGCCGTTTTGATGCGGACCCGAGCCATGTCGTTGACGCCGATGGTCACGTCGTCTTCCACGCGGTGGAGGGTGTTGATGTCAATGCGGTAAAGGACCTCCTTGATCATCGCCTGAACGTCGCGCGTGGTGTGCCGAAGGACGTAACGGGTGGCGGGGTTGAGGGGCGATTCGCTGAGCCAGCAAATGCGTGCGTCGAGGGCCTGGGTGCTCTCGGGCTGGTTGTTGGCTCGAACGAGCATGTCTCCGCGGCTGAGATCGATGTCGTCTGTGAGTGTCATCGTGACGCTCAGAGGAGGGAAGGCCTTGTCGAGCGGGTTGTCGCCCACGAGGATTTGGTCAATGGTGCTCTCTTTGCCGCTCGGCAGGGCCACAACCTTGTCGCCAGGTTTCCAAACGCCTGAGGCAATGCGTCCCGCATAGCCCCTGAAGTCACGGTGGGCGTCGGTTTGGGGTCGGATCACGTATTGGACTGGGAACCGGCAGTCTTGGAGGTTGCGGTCTGCACCGACGTGCACCGTTTCGAGGTGGTGAAGCAGGGTGCCTCCGCCGTACCAAGGCGTGTTGTCTGAGCGATCAACCACATTGTCCCCATGCAGGGCGCTGATGGGGATGAATTTGATGTCCGTGATGTCAAGGCGAGAAGAGAAGTTCTTGTACGCCGAGACGATTTCGTTGAAGCGGTCTTCGCTGTAGTCGACTAAGTCCATCTTGTTCACGCAAACCACCACGTGGCGTAGGCCGAGCAGGGATGCGATGAAGCTGTGGCGGTGGGTTTGCTCGAGCAGACCGTGACGAGCGTCGATGAGGATGATGGCTAGGTCGGCAGTTGAGGCGCCGGTCACCATGTTTCGGGTGTATTGGATGTGACCCGGCGTGTCGGCGATGATGAACTTGCGCTTGGGTGTGGCGAAGTAGCGGTAGGCGACGTCGATGGTGATGCCTTGTTCGCGTTCCGCCTTGAGGCCGTCCGTGAGGAGGCTGAGGTCGGTGCCGTCGATACCTTTTTGGCTTGAGGCCGATTCCACGGCCTCGAGCTGGTCCTCAAAAATGCTTTTGCTGTCGTAAAGCAGGCGCCCAATGAGGGTGCTCTTGCCGTCGTCGACGCTGCCCGCGGTGGTGAACCGGAGGAGGCCGTTGTGGTCGGATGTGGTTGCTGCTGCCATTGCTTCGTGCCTTCGCGTGTTCAACGTGACGGGTTAGAAATACCCTTCTTTTTTGCGGTCCTCCATGGCGCTTTCGCTGCGCTTGTCGTCCATGCGTCCGCCGCGCTCCGTGATTCGGGTGGCGGCCACCTCGTCAATGATTTGCTCGAGGGTGTCGGCGTCGCTTTCAAAAGCGCCGGTGATGGTCAAGTCACCGAGGGTCCGGAAACGGACATGCATCATTTCGGGCGACTCTTCTGGGCGGAGGTTGAGGTGGTCGGAGTGGGCGAGGATTTGGCCTGCGCGACGGATACACATGCGGTCATGCGCGAAGTAGAGCGACGGCAGGGCGATGTTCTCGCGGAGGATGTAGTTCCACACGTCGAGCTCCGTCCAGTTATTCAGGGGGAAGACGCGGAAGTGCTCGCCTGGCGCGTGCATGCCGTTGAACAAATTCCAAAGCTCGGGGCGCTGGTTCTTGGGGTCCCATTGGCTGAAGTCGTCACGGTGGGAAAAGAAGCGTTCCTTGGCGCGTGCCTTTTCCTCGTCGCGTCGCGCCCCGCCGATGCACGCGTCGAATTGGTGTTCCTCGATGGTGTCGATGAGCGTCGTCGTTTGGAGGCGGTTGCGGCTCGCGTTGGCGCCCGTTTCCTCCTGCACCTTTCCGGAGTCGATGGTCGCCTGGACGCTACCTACGATGAGGCGAGCGCCGAGGCGCTCGACCAGGTTGTCACGGAACTCAATCGTCTCGGGAAAGTTGTGTCCCGTGTCGATGTGGACGAGTGGCATCGGGATGCGTCCTGGAGCAAAGGCCTTGGCCGCAAGGTGGGTCACCACGATGCTGTCCTTGCCCCCTGAGAACAGGATGGCCGGACGGTCGAATTGGGCCGCGACTTCGCGCAGCACGTAGATGGACTCGGCTTCGAGTTCCGTCAAATGATCGAGGTTGTAGGTCGAGTCGCTCATGAGTCTTGTGCGGTCGCGTTCTTGTCGAGGGTTTGGTCTTCCCTTCCCAGGCGTCCGTAGCGGAACCACGCCCGTTCGTGAAAGTAATACAACAGGGTTTTGGACGCCATCTCAAACCCGCCAATGGTCAGTCCCATGGTCGCGTCGCCAGAAACGAGCCATCCAACGAGGATGGTGTCCACGGTCCCCACCACGCGCCATGTGATGGTTTTGGCGAGGTGCCTGACCCTGGATTGCTTTGCGTCCATAACCCTATAAATATACTAGGAATTTAAAACCTGGAAAGGACTCACTGACCTTTGCGGTCGTTCTCGAGTGCCTTCAGCACTTCATTCAAGCTTGATTCGACGGACTTGCCTGTGGTGTCGATGTCGATGAAGTTGGAGAGCGGTGCTTCGTAATCGGCTGCGTGCTTTTCCTCACGACCTCGCGTTTCGGAGGTGTGCACGTAGATTTCCGTGACGTCAGCGAAGGCCTTCAATTCTTCGCGAATGTCTCGGTACGGCGCGACGAGACTCACGACCACCGAGTGGCCCTTAGACTGGAGGTAATGGGCGAGGAGTTGTGCCCAGCGAATGTTCTCTTCGCGACCGCGTCGGGAGTAATCGGTGTTGGTGGTCAAGGTCCGCAAGTCGTCGCCATCCACATGAAAGGCTTCGGTCCCTTGGGTCTTCAAATGCGCGAGCATCGCCTTGGCCAAGGTGGTTTTGCCGTGACCAGGCTGGCCTGTGAACCAGTAGATCATGCCACGGTCTGGGCCGTCTTGAGCGTCAAGGTCTGCTCTCGGTCGGGCCCCACGCTCAGCACCGTGACGGGCACGCCGACAGCTTCTTCGATGAAGGCCACATAGTCGAGCAGCGTGGCCGGCACCTCTTCCAGCGAGCGGATGCCCGTCAAGTCGCCGGGCCAACCAGGCAGGGTGGTGTACACGGGTTCGACTTCATCAGGCCTGATGCCGAATGGGAGATGGTCGATTTTCTCACCGCGATGCATGTAGTGGGTGCAGACGTGGATTTCGTCGAAGCATCCGAGCACGTCAGCCTTCATCATGCACAGCTGCGTGGCGCCATTGACGTCCACGGCGTAACGCAGCTGGGGAAGGTCGAGCCATCCGCATCGGCGGGGTCGGCCCGTGGTGGCCCCAAACTCGTGACCTTCCGCACGCATCTTTTCACCGACCTCGTCATGAAGCTCGGTGGGGAAGGGGCCGGACCCCACGCGGGTGCAGTACGCCTTGAAGATGCCAAACACCTCACCCACACGATTGGGGGCGATGCCCAGCCCCGTGCAGGAACCGGCACTGATCGTATTGGAGGTCGTGACGAAGGGGTAGGTGCCAAAGTCGATGTCAAGCATGGTGCCCTGAGCGCCTTCGGCAAGGATGCGCTTGCCCGATTTGAGCGCGGCATTCATGTCGTGCTCAGAATCGATGAGCTTCAGGCCGCGCAGGAAGGAGACGGCCTCGAGCCACTCCGTGTCGTCGAGCGTGTACTCGAACCCGTCAAATTGGGCAAGCATGGCCACGTGCTTGTCGCGAAGGGCGTGGTAACGTTCTTCGAAGTGGTTGCTTTCGATGTCTCCCACGCGCAAGCCGTTTCGTCCTGTTTTGTCCATGTAGGTGGGACCGATGCCCTTGAGCGTGCTTCCGATTTTGGCCTTGCCTTTGGCAGCCTCAGAAGCGGCATCAAGCAGGCGATGCGTGGGCAGGATGAGGTGCGCTTTGCGGCTGATGGCCAAACTCGCGGACACATCCACGCCAAGGCCAACCAACGCGTCGATTTCCTTCTTGAAGATGATGGGATCGATCACCACGCCATTGCCCACGAGGTTGAGGGTGTCGGGACGGAACACGCCGCTGGGGATGGTGTGCAACACGTGCTTGATGCCATCAAATTCAAGGGTGTGTCCCGCGTTGGGGCCTCCTTGGAAACGGGCAATCACATCGTACTCGGGGGTGAGCACATCCACGATTTTGCCTTTGCCTTCATCGCCCCATTGGAGGCCTAGCAGGACGTCAACTTTCATGCGTCGCAGAGGTTGGTTCAGGCGCAGGGGCCTGAGCAGGTTGGACCCGTTTCCGGGCGTAGATGTTCAAACTGTGGTGAAGCACCTCGATGTCAAACAACTCCTCGAGGGGGGCTTTGATTTGCTGGATGCGGGGATCGCAGAACTCGAGCACTTCGCCTGAGTCGGCCAAAATCACATGGTCGTGCTGCTTGACGCGGTGGCTTTTCTCGTATTGTGCGCTTTGGTCCCCAAACTGGTGACGACGCACCAGGTTGCAGTCAAGCAACAAATCCAGCGTGTTGTACAAGGTGGCGCGTGAGACTCGGTACTTGCCTTGGGACATCACCTCGTAGAGGGTGTCCACGTCGAAGTGCCCCGCGTAGCTGTAAATCTGGTGTAGGATGGCGAAGCGCTCCGGGGTTTTCCGGTGCCCATTTTGCTCGAGGTAGGCTTCAAAAAGCCCTTCCACTTGCTCGAAGATGGGGTCCTTCGCCATGCAGCGACGAAGATAGGGCATGTCATTCAGGCTGGGGTGCTTGTTCAGAAGTTTCCCAAGGCCCAAACCGCGGTGCCTCCCCAACCCGAAACGCCTCCAGATCCATTCCCTTTTTCACGGGCGAAATCGTGCCGTTGGGTTGCTGTTGCAGCGCGATGCCTTGAAGTTTGCGATCGACGACACTCAAGGTGACTTGGGCACATTTGGCCGCGTTCAGGCGAACCGCCGTCTGGGCATCACCCTCAGGCACCTCGAAGTAGTTGACTTCTCCGTTGCCAATGACGTCGACGGTTTTGAGTTCGCCCGCCTCGAAATGGGCGTCCAAATCGCGTCCCTGGATGCGGTGCGCCAAGGTGTCGTTGGCCGGCGACAGCACGGATGCATGACCGCGCATCTCCAGTTTGTCCGGCTGCTGATCGCTCAGCCACAACGTGAGCGAATCCCCCGCGAGCCGGTCTCGGTTGGACCACAACTCGGGCAGGCCCCAAACCCGAATCGTCCCTTCTGCATCGTCCCAAACCAACGAGTCGCCCACCCCCGTCAGCTCGGCCTGCACGAGCGTGACGCGCCGGGTCGCGGTCAGCGTTTCGCCTCGGCGCGACAGGGTCTCTCCGGCAAGGTGCAGGGTGTCGGCGTCTTCGATTTGACGAATCCACGCCCGTCGCAGCGTGTCGCCCACAATGACTTCAGTGCTGTCCCGCGAGTTGCGTTGGGCGTGGCTTCCGTGCGCTTCCGACAGGCCATCGCTGCTGACCAGGGTCACCGCACCCCAAACCTCACTGGCAACCTCACCCAGTTGCAAGCTGTCTCCGGCGATGGTGCCTTCTTCATCTCGAACGTACACGTCTCCGGCCAGCCAGCCTTCGGTGCGTTCCTCCTCCATCGTCAGGTCGCCACGCAGGCAGGTGAACGCAATGTCGGCGCCTGACCATTCCGTAGCGCCGTGGAAGAGGTACCTCTGTTCCGCGCGTATCCAGTGCGCCGAGTCGCTTCGAAGGGTGTCCCGTTCGTGCATCGCCACGACGTCTCCGCCGAGCTGCAGCAATTGCTCTTCGGCGAGGTACGAACCAGTCTGGCTGGTGACGTCCCAGCCATCCTCCTGAATGACGGCCCCGGCGCTGTAGCGTGCCTGTCGACTGGCCAGTTGGTAGGCAATGGCAGGGGCTTCGAGCGAAGCCTCTTCGTGCTGCAGTTGAACCTGGCCGCTGGCTGAAGCCCATTCGCTCTCGGGGTCCAGTTGCAAAAAATCGGCGGTCAACACGGTGCTTGGCGGTTGGTTCAGTCGAATGTTGCTGAAGACATCCACTTGGCCGTTGTCGTAGCGCCAGGCCGAATCGCAATGCAACACCCCGTCCTCATGCCCGAGCACCACATTCCCGATCAAGCGCTGCGCTTCGGTGATGGCCGGATCGCGCAGGATTTGGTCTGCCGCAAGGATCTCGACGGTTTGGGCGCGTGAGGCGGTCATCCCCAATGCAAGACACAAAAACCAAATCACTTTCCGCATCACCCCTCCTCCTGCAATCGCTCCACAGTGTAGACGCCTGGCACGGCGGAGAGCTTGGTGATCAATTCGGAGAGGTGCTCGGTGTCGGAAACCACGACACGCGCTTTGCCCTCAAAAACGCCGTCGCTGGATTCGAAGCTGATGGCTCGCATGTCGACACGCATGTCGGCGGAGATGACACCCGTGACAGCATTCACCAGCCCCACATCGTCGATGCCACTGAACCCGATGCCGACTTCGAATTGGGCGGCCGCCTTGCTCGCCCAGTCGGCCTTCATCACCCGGTAGGCGTAGCGCGAAAGCAAGTTGGTGGCGTTGGGGCAATTCCGACGGTGGATTTTGATGCCCCCGCTGACCGTGATGAAGCCGAAGACGTCGTCGCCCGGAATGGGGTTGCAGCAAGCGGCGAGGCCGTAATCGAGCTTTTGTTTGGCGTCGCCAATCAGCAACACGTCGCCGGCTTCTTTTTTGAGGTCCTTGATGCTCGCGGCTTCCGCGTCTGAGGTGGCCCGGGCGCGCTTCGACGGCAACGGCTCGGGACCGCGGTCCCATTCCAATTTGCCCGATTTCAGGGCGTAGCCACCGAGGCGGTCGAGGTCGATGCGCCCCGTCGCGATGCGGAAGTGAAGTTCGTGCGGCGAGTCCACCTTAAACTTGCGAAGCATGCCCTGCACGTTGTCAGCATGGTTGTCCGCGCCGATGCGTCGAAGCCACTTGCGCAGCTTGTCCTTGCCTTCGAGGGCTTGGGTGCGTTCCTCTTCTTTGAGGGCGTGGCGGATTTTGGAGCGCGCGCTCGCCGTGACGACGTATTGCAGCCAGTCCTCTTTGGGCGACTGTTTCCGCGAGGTGATGATCTCGACTTGGTCGCCACTGGTCAAAGGCTCGCTGAGGGGCACCAACTTGTGGTTGACCTTGGCGCCGATGCATTGCGACCCGACTTTGGTGTGGATGCGGAAGGCAAAATCCAAAGGCGTCGCACCTGAGGGCAAGGTGATCAGTTCCCCGTTGGGGGTGAAGACGTACACCTCTTCTGAAAACAGGTTGAGCTTGAACTCGTCGATGAAGCTCAACGCGTCGGCTTCGCCGCCTTCTAGGATTTCCCGAATCTGGCCCAGCCACGAATCGATGTTGTCGCCACCCTTGGCCGCCAGGGCTGCGGCGCGTTGAGAGGGACTGGCCGATGGGTCGCTTTCGAGCGAGCCTCCATCGGCCTTGTAGCGCCAGTGGGCGGCCAGGCCTTTTTCCGCCATGTCGTCCATGCGGCGGCTCCGGATTTGGACTTCCACCCACTTGCC
>Ga0160422_10003142_pt1 | contig 10248 bp, 6 predicted proteins | sample Fk160mmetaG_FD_108192 | JGI IMG/M metagenome (GOLD analysis project Ga0160422, IMG submission 108192) | Marine microbial communities from the Central Pacific Ocean - Fk160115 60m metaG | ecosystem: Environmental > Aquatic > Marine > Oceanic > Photic zone | place: The Central Pacific Ocean... | reverse complement strand
TTGCGATCACCGACAACGCCAACAAGAGAAACAACGTTTCCTTCTACGCGTATGGCAAGGAGGCCCCCGTACAATCCTACCTTATCGCTGAAAGCTCGACTGACGAGGAAACTTTGAAATCTCTCACTGCCGCGCTGGCCCCGGGATTCGCCAACCAGAAGGTAACAGTCCGAAGCCCTGAACTCGCCTACCAGGTGAACTTCGATTCTGCCTCGCTGGTTGTCTGGAAAGCCCCAATTCCCCAGCCCCCGGTATCAGACCAGCTATTCGACTATGTCAAGAATGGGGGAATTGTTGTCTTTCTTCCGCCCTCCGAAAACTCAAATGCTTCGTTCGGTGGACTGTCATGGGCAGAGATAAGTGAGTCCCCCGACGACAAGTATTTCATCGTCAAGGAATGGGAACGAGGAGATGGAGCATTCCGCGATGCCTCTGACGGGTCCCCGCTGCCTGTCGATCGAATTCGAGCCATCAAGCGACGCGGCATCAGCGGCGATTATACCTCTCTGGCGGATTGGGTCGACGGCGAACCCTTCCTCGCCCGGCGTGTTATTGAATCGGGGCAGGTTGTCTTTCTCTCCACCCTGCCGAGTTATACATGGTCTAACCTTGAGCAAACCGCCTTGCATCTGGTAGCGCTGCAACGCAGCCTGAACGAAGGCAGTCGCCGAATGGGGGCCCGTTTTTTCACGGTAGCCGGTGAGGCTTCCTCTCTTCCCGCGGGAGATGAGATTCGGTCCCGGGTGGACTCCTACAACGAGGCTACCGGCTCTGGAGATGCGGACTTTGAAGCCGGGGTCTACCGGCTGGGTGAACGGCTGATTGCCGCGAACCGTCCTGCTGAAGAGGACTCCCTGGAGGCGCTCACCGGAGCCGATCTCGAAAGTGCTCTTGCTGACACCGGATATAGTCTTCTCGAGGAACAGGATGCCTCCGGTGACAGCAGCCTCTCTCGGCCAGTCTGGCGCTGGTTCCTCATAGCCATGCTCCTCTTCCTGATCCTTGAGGCCCTGCTCTGTCTCCAACCACGCCGACCTGTGACTGGAAGCGAACCTTCACCCCAACCTCTGACGTGAGTTTCAATATTGGAAACCTCTACTTCAGTGCGCCTCTGCCCATCGTGATCACCGGCTTGGGCGCATGGCTCTTCATTCTGATCCTCTGTTTCGTCTCTCTCAAACGAAGCGCGAGGCCGCTTCGAACCGGTCTGCTGGAGTTCCTTCGCCTGGTCTGCGGAACAATAACTGTATTCTTTCTATTGAACCCAGAGTGGAGGAAGACCATTGAACCGGTAAAACAGCCGGAGATCATCATCCTCCACGACAGGTCCGGGTCCATGTCGACTGCGGATGCCCGTCTACCGGGCACATCAGGCGATTCTGGAGAAGTGGTCACCCGGAGGGAAGTATCGGAAGCAATCCTCAAGACCGAATTCTGGAAGCTTCTCGAGAAAGATGGGAAGAACCGTGTCTCGGTGGAATCGTTTTCTGAAGCCCCGGAAAACGACGACACGGAGGCCAATGTCCTCGCCGTCACGGATATTTACTCTGCCCTCTCCGACCGGATCGAGGACCGCCCGGACCTTCGCGCCGTCATCATGATTGGAGACGGCGACTGGAACGCCCGGGAGAAGCCTGCACCGGTCGCAGCTGCCCAGAAAATGCGTCTGCGGGACATTCCTCTTTTCTCTGTTGTCACCGGGGCTCCCAAGCGCCTGCCTGACCTTGATCTGCTTGCCGTAAAGGCTCCTACCTATGGAATCGTGGGAGAAAACGTCCAGATCCCTTTTACGATCGAATCGTCTCTTGATCGCGACGTGCGCACTATCGTTCGCATTCGAGATCAATCGGGGATTGAAAAAACCAAGAACATAACAATACCAAGAGGAAGCACTTTCTACGATGCCATCCTTTGGCGCCTCCAAAAGGAGGGGAGCTCTACCCTGGAGCTCTCGATTCCCTTCGCAGATGGAGAACTGGTTGAGAAAAACAACAGCCGCAGATTCAATATCGCAGGCCGTCCAGAATCAATCCGGGCTCTGGTCATCGATACCCTGCCGCGCTGGGAATACCGATTTATCCGAAATGCTCTTTCGAGGGACCCTGGTGTTGAGGTTGATTGTCTTCTCCTGCATCCCCAGCTGGCGGAAGGCGACGGTCCCGATTACATCACGGCCTTTCCGGAGAAACTTGAGGAGCTTCAGCAATACGATGTGGTTTTCATCGGGGACGTCGGAGTCGGTGAGGGAATGCTCACGGAAGAACAAGCTGAACTGCTGAAGGGCCTGGTTGAAAATCAGGCCTCAGGTATTGTGTTCATCCCTGGCTGGCAGGGCAACCAGTTCAGTCTGCTTGAGAATGAACTGGGGGGATTGATGCCCGTCGTGCTTGATGAAGCCCTCAAAAGCGGTCAGGAGGAGACCACGGATTCGCCCCTCTCTCTCACCACCGAGGGTCGAGGCTCACTTCTGACGATGCTGGGAGATACCGAGGAAGAAAACCCCAACATCTGGCGTAGCCTCCCGGGGTTTTACTGGCATGCCCCTGTCATCCGCGCCAAGAGTGGGACCGAGGTGCTCGCCGTTCACGCCAACCGGCGGCACCCAAAGTATGGGCATCGAATTCCTCTTATCGTGACGAGTAGGGCAGGCAACGGGAAAGTCCTCTTCATGGGCATCGATTCGGCATGGAGATGGCGCCGTGGAGTCGAGGATCTTTACCATTACCGATTCTGGGGTCAGGTGGCTCGATGGATGTCCTACCAGCGGAACATGGCAGCCGGTGAACGTGTGCGGCTGTATTTTACCCCTGAACGTCCCTTGCCGGGCGAGAACGTGACCATTAATGCCAACGCCTTTCAGGAGAGTGGAGCCCCTCTGGAAGAGGGAACCGTCCTGGTTGATCTTACTGCTCCTGATGGAAGCGTCCGAAGGTTCGAACTCGCCCGGGAAGACGGTTCCTGGGGGTCTTTCACGGGGAGGTTCAAGGTCACAATGCCGGGCGATTGGATCATTGCGGCTCGTACCTCTGAAAGCGAGGAAGGTGCCGTGAAGACGAGAATTATCGCCGAAGGAGCTCAGATTGAGAAAACCGGGCACCCCGCCCGCCCCGACGTGCTTGCTGAGCTCTCTCGTGTTTCGAGGGGACGTGTTGTCGAGGCCTCTCAACTCGAAGCTCTCGCCCAGGAAATCTACGACCTTCCCGAACCCCGGCCGCAGGTCATTCCAGAATCCCAGTGGGATAAATGGTACGCTTCTGCAGGTCTTCTCGGGCTTCTCGCGATCTTCTGGGTTGGAAGAAAGCTTAACGGGACCTTTTAACCCGCACTTTCATCTGGACGGCCAATGGCCCCCACGCCCGCATCGGCAGCATTGAAGCGTCTCCGTGCCTCCGCAAGATCCGCCTGAATCTGATTTCGCAGCTCCACATGCCCTTCGAACTTTTGCTCGCGGCGAATCATTTTTCCAAAGAAGATCTCCAGTTTTCTTCCATACAGGTTTCCCTCAAAATCAAGAAGGTGCACCTCCAGAAGGCGTCGCTTTCCTCCTACAGTTGGACGGATTCCAAGGTTTGCCACCGCTTCCCGGCATCCCTCTTCCCCATCAATCCCTACCATGACGGTGTAAACACCATGAGGCGGGAGCTGCTCATTACCCAATGCGATGTTCGCAGTTGGAGCACCCAGCGTCCTGCCCACCTGATCTCCAGCTACGACCGTGCCCATGACACTGAAGAGGCGACCAAGCATTCCGCGGACAGATTCAAGATCCCCCTCACACAAAGCCATTCTGAGGCGCGTACTACTGATCCGCTCTCCCCCCCAGACGACTGGCGACACTGGATTTACATCCACGAGAGAACCTTCACTGTGGGCCTGAAGAAAGGCCATCGTCCCTTGCCGGTCCCGCCCGAATTTCCAGTCCTCACCTGCAACGACCTGACGCAGGTTGGGCACCGACAACAGACTCGTCGAAAAGGCCGCAGCACTCTGCTGTGCCATCTCCTCATCAAAATGCAGAACGAGCAAGACCTCCGCACCCAAAGAGCGGATAAGAAGTTCCTTCTGATCCATGGAGGGGAAAATTCTCAGGGGAGCCTTCTCCGGAGCGAGAACCTGAATGGGGTGAGGCTCAAAGGTCAGCACCCCGGCCACTCCCCCGCTCATTCGGGCACCTCTCACTGCAGCCCTGATAACGGCCTGATGCCCCAGATGCAGGCCATCAAAGACCCCCATTGCGAGATGCAGGGAACAGCCGATAGCCTCCAAATCCTCAATGGCCGTAAACCGAGTCACTCTCTTCCCGCGAATGTTACGCTCCCCGCATCAGGGAAATTTCAGCCAGACTAACCATCGAATTGATCAATTCCTCTGCTCCTCCATTCTTTAACATATCCACCCTTACCGCACGTTCCAGAGTAAACTCTCCCGAACGAGTCCTGCGAAGTGCCGACAGATGGCCTCCACAACCCAGAGTGTCCCCGATATCATGCGCATAACTTCGAACATAGAAGCCCTTGGAGCAGCTGACCGTGAAATCAATTTGCGGCAATGAAATCTTTCTCAACTCATAGTCAGTGACATACACCGGTCTGGGATCCCGTTTAACCTCCTTCCCCTTCCGGGCCAGTTTATATAGCGGAACTCCGTCCTTCTTGATCGCGGAGACCATGGGTGGGATTTGCTCGAAATTCCCAGAGTATTTTTCAAAGGCCCTACGGATCACGTTCTCACCCAAAACCCCTACCTCTCTCTCCTCGACCACATCTCCCTCCGCGTCCTGAGTTGTCGTGGTCGTTCCCAGCGTGATTGTCCCCACGTATTGCTTGTCCTCGCTCATCAGGAGATCCTGTATCTTGGTTGCTCGCCCGACCACCAGCATGAGAAGACCTGTCGCCATGGGGTCCAAGGTTCCGCAATGCCCGATTTTCTTGATTCCCATTGAGCGCCGCGCGATGGCAACCACATCGTGACTCGTCATCCCGGGATCCTTATCAACGAGGAGAACTCCGCTCGGAACAATATTAGTTTCATTCATTGGTTTTGCGGGGGAAGAGCTTTGCCGGCAATCTCCAGAAAGCGCGCCACTGCTTCTCGCAGAGGTCCTTTCGTTCTGGCACCTGCCGCAAGGGCATGACCGCCACCACCAAAGTGAGCACAAATGTCACACACATTGACTGAAGAATTCTTGGAGCGCAATGAGAGCCTGACCTTACCGTCATCCATTTCCTCAATGAACGCACAGATGAGAACGCCGTGGATTGCACGCAACACATCAATCAAACCTTCACCATCGCCTGCCTGCATGCCGATCCTCATCTTGGTATCAAGAGACAGAGTCCACCATGCAATTCTCCCATCAGAAGTTAACTCCATCGTCTCAAGGAGGGCCCGTAAAAGCTCCACCCTCCGGAGCGGATAATCATGATAAAGGCGTGAAGTTAGATCGGCCACGTCCAGGCCCCTTCCTACCAGATCGGCTGCCATCCTGTGAGTGCGACCGGAAGTGTTGGAATATTGAAAGGATCCCGTATCGGTTGAAAGAGCGACATAGAGGGCATCTCTGGCCACGGCCGGAAGAGGCCAATGCAGTTCCTCGATGATACTATGGAGAATTTCTCCAGTAGCTGCTGCTCTCTCATCTAACAGCCAGTAGTCACCGTATTTTTCGTTCGAAATGTGGTGATCTATGTTCACCCAGACCTCCACCCCTTCAACTACATTGAGGCACTTGGCTCCAAGCCGTTCCCTGTTTGCAGTATCAAGTGTTATGACAACCTCCGCATCAACCGCGCCGGAGGGACATTGAATTCCCTCACTGCCTCTCATGAAACGAAGGTTATCGGGAACAGGATCCTCATTCAAACCTACTGCTTTTTTGCCCAGTTCCTCCAGAACAGCCTTGAGGGCAACCACCGAACCAATCGCATCTCCATCGGGACGTGCGTGACTCAACAGCACGAATGATTCGTAACTTTGAACAATCTCAGAGAGATGAGATGCTGTGATCGGTTGACCCATGGACGGTTAGAACGTGCGAAGGGAAGGCGGCGGATTGTCTACGCCGCATGCAGGATCGCAAGCAAAACTGGGATTCCCGCCACCCTATTTCAACCCCGGGCCTTTTCCGCTGCTTGAGAGTAGTCAACCGGGACATCACACCATCCCATGGACAATTTACCGGGGATTCATAATGCCCTGATTGAGGCAAGACCTCAAACCCACCGCCTGCCGCGTCAACGGCTGACCCGCGCGGCACCTGAACTCGCCAAAAGGAACTTATCCTTTTAAGGTCTCACCATCACCCTCTTCCTCGGGCGGCGCCACCGGCAACTCAGCTACCTCATCGAGAAGATTAACGATATCCACCCCCCGGACAACCGAGTCGTCTCCCACAAACCTAAGCACGGGCGTATTTTTTAACACAACTCTCTTCATGACTCGGCCTTGGATAGAACCTCTCTCGCCGTTGAGTCGATGAATTACCTTTTCCTCATGACCTCCAAGAACTCCGATGTAGACCCGAGCATCCTTCAGATCCTGCGAAACCTCGACCGCATTCACTGTAACAAGCGATCCCTTCCATTCAAAATCCCGCTGCAGCACGCTACTGATCTCACGCTTTAGTAACTCGTTGACCCTGTCCAGACGTCTCGACATGAAAATGGGTGCACTCGTTTGACTAAAAGCGGACAGAAGGATCAGCTAGAGGGTCTGGTCAATCTTCTCGAGTTCATAGCACTCAATCACATCACCCTCCTCATACTCGTCAAAATCTCCCAGCCGGATTCCACATTCGATTCCCTGTTTCACCTCCTCCACGTCGTCATGAATACGCCGTAACGTGGACATCTTACCATCAAAGACGGGAGTGCCATCCCGCATCACGCGGGCATGCGCTGTCCGGGTGACTTTCCCATCTGAGACGAGACATCCTGCTGCTCGTCCCCGCTTCACCTTGAAGACCTGTTTTACTTCGGCGTGGCCCAGAACCTTTTCTCGGAGCTCCGGCTCCAGCATGCCGAGCATGGCATCCTTAACCTGATCGATGAGCTCATATACGATTGAGTAGAGCTTAACCTGAACTCCTTCCCTCTTCGCCGCTTTGACGGCGTTACTCTCAACCTTGACGTTGAATCCGAGAACCACAGCGTCGGCACTACTCGCCAGAAGGATATCGGACTCACTGATCGATCCTGCTGCTGCATGGATGAAATTCACCTCCACCTTAGCGGACTCCACGTCCCCGATGGCTCCCTTGATCGCTCCAACTGATCCCTGGACATCACACTTGAGGATAATCTTGAGCTCTGCTTTCTGCCCGCCTTCCACAAGCGCCAGCATATCCTCCATGCGGCTCTTCTTGGGTCGCTCAAGCCGACTTTGTCTGAGCTCCAGCTGGCGTTCGTCACTAAGCTTTTTCGAGGCCCTCTCATTCTCCATCGCAACGAGCTCGTCGCCCACATTAGGCAGTTCCGCAAACCCTAGTACCTCAACCGGTGTCGCCGGGCCCGCCTCCCGCACCTGCTCGCCCCGATCGTCCAGAAGGGATTTTACCTTGCCGGCATAGGGACCACAAATGAAAGGCGTCCCAACTTTCAGGGTGCCAGCTTCTACCACCACGGTGGCAGTTGGTCCTTTGCCCGGCTGGATCTTGGCTTCAATAACCGCAGCCCGAGCATTCGCCTCCGGGTTGGCCTTGAGTTCAAGCACCTCCGCCTGCAGCGCCATCAGCTCGGCCAACTCATCCATCCCCTGTCCAGTTATTGCCGACACTTCAACAGTCTCGGTCTTTCCACCAAGGTCGGTGGACATCAGGTCATGTTCCATGAGCTGGGTCCTAACCTTCATGGGGTCGGCCCCGGTCACATCACACTTATTTATTGCAACTATTATGGTCTTATCCGCAGCCTTGGCGTGACTGATTGCCTCTTTCGTCTGAGGCATGATTCCATCATCGGCGGCCACCACAAGAACCACAATGTCAGTGACATCCGCTCCTCGGGCCCTCATTTCGGTAAAGATAGCATGTCCGGGGGTGTCAATGAAAGTGATGGGATGTCCCTCATGCTCAACCCGGTAGGCTCCGATGTGCTGGGTAATTCCACCTGCTTCTCCGTCCACTACCTTCGACTTTCGGAGGTAGTCGAGGAGCGACGTCTTTCCATGATCAACGTGCCCCATGAACGTAATGATTGGCGCCCGCAGCTCCAGCTTCTCGGCGGGCTCATCCTCCTCCGGCTCCGGCTCCTCAATGACCTCTTCAACCTTATGGACCCCACCACCCTTTTCTCGCTTCTCTCGTTCAAAGACAAATCCGTGCTGCTCGCAGACTTTCTCAGCAATCTCGGGCTCGATAGCCTGAGTGGGTGCTACAAAAACTTCCAAGGCGATGAGATCGGCCATGATCTCAAATGGCTTCAAACCCATCATTTCTGCGAGGACGCTGACAATAATCGGCGGCTTGATGCTAATGGTGTTTCCTTCGATGACTCCTCCGCTATCCGCAGCCTCAAGTTCCTCAACGGCCTCGATCTCTATCGAGGCCTCCTTTGAAGTAAGGTCAACCTCCTCTTCTGAAAGCTTGGATATGCTGGGGAGCTGCTTCTTCCCTGATTTCTCGGTCTTCCGGACTGCTGTCTTTTTCTTCTCGTCGTCATCAAGAATATCGAGCGCCTCGTCTTTCTTGTCCTGAACAGTCTTCTGCCCGGCTGCCTTCGCGCGCTGCCTCTCCCGGCGGGACGGCTTCTTGGGGCCATCGACGAGATCGAGAACTTCCTTTTTTTTGTCGCTGTCGCCGTTGTCTGGCATGATGGTCCTCTGAAAATTACAGGTCTTCCTAACTTTATGCGTCCTCTCCTGGCGATGTGGCAGACTCTTCTGCCTCCGGCGCTGGTTCCTGATCCTCTGCCGGAGCGCTTTCTGGCGCTTTCGGAGTCTCCTGACTCGAGCCCTCATTCCCAGCTTCACCCGCCGGGGAACCGCTCGCGACTCTCGCCTTGGACAGAATCTCCTGAGCCTCTTCCTCCGTGGCCTCTAGGGACTGGGCGATATAGTCCGCCGGCATCTGCATGACCATGTCCGCCGAAACCCCGCCTGCACGATAGAGCTTATCTGCAATCTGAGGATCAACTCCCAGCTCATCGGCCAGCCCCATCGCGGCATCCGTGACGCGTGCCTCGAACTGCTCATGCTGGCTTTCATCCTTACGAACCTGAACGTCCCAATTCACGAGCTTGGAAGTCAGTCGCGCATTTTGACCTCGTCGGCCGATTGCCTTACTCAGGTCCTCCTCGTCGACCGTGACATTGATCACCTTGTTCTCCTCATCGAGAGTGATCGAGCGGATCTGAGCTGGTTTCAGAGCATCCGTGACGAACGCCTCTGGCTCGTCACTCCACCGGATGATATCAACCTTCTCATTATTAAGCTCCCGCACGATATTCTTCACCCGCGCTCCACGCAGACCAACACAGGCTCCTACCGGGTCGACCTTTTCATCGTGGCTGAAGACTGCCACCTTGGTTCGATAGCCAGCCTCCCGGGCGATCCCCCGGATTTCGACTGTGTGATCTGATATTTCGCTCACTTCAGCCTCGAAGAGCCGTCGAACGAAATTCGGGTGGCTCCGGGAGAGGATAATCTCTGGACCTCTGAATTCATTGTCGACTGAAACGACGTAGGCTCTGATGCGGTCTCCAACGTTGTAGTCCTCGGTAGTAACCCGCTCGCGCGAGGGCATTCTCGCTTCGAATTTTCCAAGATCGATCATGACATCGTTCTTCTCAAAACGGCGCACCGAGCCACCCACGATGTCACCAGCACGATCCTTGAACTCGTCGTAGATCATCTCCTTTTCAGCCTGGCGGAGCTGCTGCATCATTGTCTGCTTGGCCCTCTGGACAGCAATCCGTCCAAAGTTCGGCGGAGTCACATTGAATTCCAACGGATCGTTCAAATCCGCCTCTGGATACTGTTTCCGGGCGAGCTTTACAGGAACCTCGTTAAACTTGTCCTGATGGTCATCGTCTGCCACTACCCGCAGGGTGGCGAAAATACGGGTTTCCCCATGTTTGGTATCCACCTCGGCCCGAAGTTCCTCAATATCCTCTGCTCCAGGCACCATGCCCCGGTAGGCAGAAAGGAAAGCGTTTTCAAGAGCCTCGACCACCTTCTCGCGCTCGATGCTCTTCTCCTTTTCGTAAAATTCTATGAGGGCAACGAGATCGTTTGTCATGATCCTCTGATCGT
>Ga0160422_10003141_pt1 | contig 10248 bp, 6 predicted proteins | sample Fk160mmetaG_FD_108192 | JGI IMG/M metagenome (GOLD analysis project Ga0160422, IMG submission 108192) | Marine microbial communities from the Central Pacific Ocean - Fk160115 60m metaG | ecosystem: Environmental > Aquatic > Marine > Oceanic > Photic zone | place: The Central Pacific Ocean... | reverse complement strand
TGATATGGCTCAAAACAGTCCCACTTGGGGACATTTCGTCGCCTGGGTGGGAAGCTACGATGATATACGAAACGGTAAGCCCGGACAGTATAGGATCAAGCTTTTGCACAGTTTTGCCGGGAGGGATTGCGGATATCCGGGCATGGAGCTTCTTCGGGATGGAACCATTGTCGCTACGACCTACGTCAAGTACCGCAAAGGGAAGGAGAGGCACTCGGTGGTCAGCGCCCGCTTTAAATTGAATGAGATGGACGAGCGGATTCGCCAAACCGAGCAACCGCTTCGCTGAGGTTTCCTGGCGACCTAAGGGAAATAGACTATGCGAATAAATCGAAACTTCCTGAAACTTGGCTTTCCAGGGAGGTAATAAGAGAGGAGTTTCTCCGCAAGCGACTTGATTCGAACGAATCCTTGCAAACGACGCCAACTTGAAGAGTTGACGGAAGCAGCCGGAAGACTGAATTTAAATAAATCTTTGCAGAGATGGAAAATCTCAGCCCATTGTCTCAAAGCCTTTGCGTTGTTCGCGGGCTTGCCATTGGTTGGCATCCGAATCGCCGATGATCTGCTCCTTTTGGGGATCCCATTTGAGCTTGCGACCCAGTCGGATGGAAATGTTGGCCAAGTGGCATGTGGTCATGGCCCGATGGTGGGTGTGGACATCCGAGATCGGATCAGTCCGATCCTTCATGCAGGCAAAGAAGTTTTCCATGTGGTTGGTTGTCTTCTTGCCTTTGTAAACCGTCGATACCGTATCCGAAGACAGGGGTTTCTCCTTGAGTCCGTCCACCGCCTCACCGCTCAGTTTTCCCCGAGTTACGAAGAAATTACCTTTCTCGCCCTCGAATAGAATGCCGTTTCCTTCCTTCGATTTGCTTACGATATTCATTTCCACGTCATTTGGGAATTTGCATTTGATGTGGAAATTATGGGAAGTGTTGAAGTAGTTGTCCTTCGTGGGCATCCCGTTCTTAAAGGGAATCTGATGTTCGCCCACGATAGGGTCCAGTTCCAAGACTCCCTGCCCTTCTCCATTTTGATCCAAGGCCCATTGGGCGATGTCGACGTGATGAGCGCCCCAATCGGTCATCTTGCCACCGGAATATTCGTACCACCAACGAAACAGGTAGTGAGCTCTCTCCTTTATGTAATCGACTTTCGGAGCCTGTCCCAACCAATTGTTCCAGTCGAGGTTGGCGGGCGGATCCGATTTTTTGAAGGGTCCGCCGGTGGGTGAGCTTCCAATGTTGCAGGTTACCTTTTTGATGGCCCCGATTCGACCTTCGCGGATGATTCCAATCGCAGTCAGAAATCTTTGGGACATTTCGCTTCTTTGCTGGGTTCCCACTTGAAAAACACGACCAGTTTCCTTGGCGACCTTACAAATTTGTTTCCCTTCCTCAATGGTGAGCGTCAGGGGCTTTTCGCAGTAGACGTCCTTTCCTGCCTGCATTGCTTGAATGGCAATCCGAGTATGCCAGTGATCGGTGGTGCCGATGGTGACGAAATCGATATCCTTGCGGTCTAAAATCTTACGGTAGTCTTGGTATCCCGTCGCCTCTCCTTTGGCCATCGCTTTGTTGACCCGGTCGATGCGTTGAGTGTCCAAGTCGCAAATCGCCACAATATCGGATAACCTGCGGGCACTGTTGGCGACCCCGGCCCCTCGTCCCCCCACTCCAATGGCGGCAAACCTCAATCGCTCGTTCGGAGATTCCGAACCCGCTTTGGCAAGGTAGGGAAAGTAGGAGGTGGAAAGAATACCGGCGGTTCCGAGTTTCGCGGATTGGTTCAGAAAACTGCGACGTGAGAGGTTTGGATTTTTCATAGATGGATATTCTATTCCCAATCGCCCGCTTAATTTCAACAACCATTTACCAATTCTTTGATTTTTTCATGCGATCATGATACGAAAAAGGTTCGCGCCAAATTGCACTCCGGGGTCGCATCTTGGTCCGAAACCCTCTAGAGAATCGGAATGAAAGCGATGGTATTGAAAGCTCACGGCGGAACGGATGGGTTTGCCCTCGAGGAATTTCCGAACCCTGAGGTTTGTTCTGGGCATCTCTTGCTCAAGGTTTCGGCGTCAAGCGTCAACCCCGTGGACTACAAGATTCGTCAGGGCCTGCTTCCGGTAGGACCGGAGTTGCCGGGGGTTCTGCATGGAGACGTCTCGGGCACTGTTCTTGAAGTGGGAGACGAAGTCCGTGGTTTTGAGGTGGGAGAAGAGGTTTACGGATGCGTCGGGGGATTCAAGGGCATGCCTGGGGTCCTCAGTGAATATGCGTTGGCGGATGCCCGCTTGGTTTCGAAAAAACCGCATAATCTAACCATGGAGCAAGCGGCGACTCTGCCGCTTGTCGGAATTACCGCTTGGAATGCTTTGATCGACCGGGCCAAGATTGCTCCAGGTCAAAGAGTCTTGGTCCATGCCGCATGCGGAGGAGTCGGGCAGGTGGGGATTCAATTGGCCAAGGCTTTGGGAGCCGAGGTCCATTCTACAGCCTCGAAACTCCAAAAGATGGATTACGGCTACGGGCTTGGAGCGGACCGAATGATCAATTACAAAGAGACCGATGTGGATGCGTACGTATCCGACCAAACCGGTGGGATTGGCTATGACGTGGTTTTCGACACGGTTGGGGGAAAATGCCTGGACGATTCCTTTCGGGCGGCCCGCACGGGAGGAACGGTGGTTTCCATAGCCGCCAGATCCTCCCACGACCTTACCCCGGTACACCTGAAGTCCCTCACCTTGCACGTCGTCTTCATGCTTCTACCGATGATTGCCAACCAAGGGCGAGAAAGCCACGGAGACATTCTCAGGGAAATCAGGAAGTGGGTGGAACAGGAGAAGATCACGCCCTTGTTACATGAAGAGGTGTTCGACTTTCAGGAGGTGGGCAAGGCTCACGAAGTTCTGGAATCCGGAGGGGCTCTTGGCAAGATCGCCTTACGGGCCAATTGGTAGCGCTTGAAATTTATGACACGACTTAGGGTTGCCTTTTTTTGAGGTACGCAGTATCAATTTGATTCGTTCTTTTAAATTTAGCCACTAGCTGCATCCATAGAAGACCCTGATGGGTTACCAACCGAGCGCGAGAGCTGCTACGGTGGAGCAAGGTTCAAATGAACCGGGATGCGCGGTTTTGGCACAACCGAAAATTGCGCTCTCTTTGCGACTATCGCAAACGAAGCGTGTTACCATCGAAAGGAAATACGCACATGAATAACCAACTCACTTACTCCGACGAGGAAATTGCTCTTCGCATAGACGAATCGAACCTCAATCATCACTTGTGGAACAACAACGGCACTTGGTGGATCCATTACACCGTTTACCCAACCCCCGTAACCGTGGAACGAATCAGGCGCTCGTTGAAAACAAAGATCCTCGAAGAGGCCCGAAATCGCAGAGATAAAATTCTGAACTCTTTGCTGATTCAAGCAAGTCAGTTGGCCGCATAAATCCGCAAAAGCCTTTTGGGGCTTGCTTGCTTGCCTCGGTGCTTTCATCAAAAAGGCATGCGAACTCGCGTGTTCAAATTATTCTTTTGCTTGCTCCCCTTGCTTCTCTCCCTGAAACCGATGGAGATGGAAGCTCAACCCAAAGGGTATTTGTATGATGAGGAGAAAGTCCTTTCTTACGACTTACCCGATCTCTTATTGGGGCTGGATGGGAAAAGAATACGAACCGCAGAGGATTGGGCAACCAAGCGCCGACCGGAGATTCTTCGTTTGTTTGAGAAAGAAGTCTTCGGTCGTTCGCCTAAAAAACCGAATCCGCTTCGCTTCGAAGTTGTGGAAGAGGCGAGTCAAGCTCTGAAGGGAAAGGCAAAACGCAAGCAAATCCTCATACATTTGGGAAAAGGGAAAAAGTCTCTTGCCCTCAATCTCCTCTTGTATCTGCCAGTACGGACAAAAGTTCCCGTTTCTTGTTTTCTGACCCTAAATTTTCTCGGCAACCACACGGTACACTCGGACCCCGCCATCCGCATACCGACTTCTTGGGTGCGCGATGGCAATGGGGCCAAGAATAACCAAGCAACTGACGAGGGCCGAGGCTCCCGTTCCTCACGTTGGGCAATCGAGGCCATTTTGGATCGGGGCTATGCCTTTGCCACAATGTATTACGGAGACATAGACCCTGATTTTCATGATGGCTTCGAAAATGGAGTCCATGGCCTTTATTCCTCTTCGGAAACGAATATGCGTCAGTCTGACGATTGGGCTTCCATCGCTGGTTGGGCTTGGGGTTTGAGTCGGGGCTTGGACTACCTCGAGACCGACTCTCAAATCGATGGCAAGCGGGTTGCCTTGATGGGGCACTCCCGTTTGGGCAAGACCTCTTTGTGGGCGGGTGCTCTTGATCAACGTTTCGCTTTGGTGATCTCGAACAACTCGGGCTGCGGAGGCGCGGCAATCAGCAGGCGCCGGTTTGGAGAGACCGTCAAGCGGATCAACACCTCCTTCCCTCACTGGTTTTGCGAAAACTTCAAGAAGTACAATGACAAAGAGAACGAGTGTCCGGTGGATCAGCACATGCTGATTGCCCTGTCCGCCCCCCGTCCGGTCTACGTTGCTTCCGCCCAAGATGACAAATGGGCGGATCCCAAGGGGGAATTTCTTTCCGCTCTTGAAGCTGAGCCCGTCTATCAATTGTTCGGTCACAAGTTCGGCGTCGTCAAACAACCGCCCGCCGACCAACCGGTTCATGGGCGAATCGGCTACCATGTCCGCACGGGCAAGCACGACGTCACCCCCTACGACTGGGAACAGTTCGTCAACTTTGCGGACAAGCATTTGAAGTAAACCTTCATTCCCAACTTTAACTTTATTTAAATTTTAGAACCATGAGTCGTCTTTTGAGCCATTACCTTGCTTTGGTATCGGGAATCCTCTTTTCGCCGTGCAAAGCGTCCGAGTCCATCGAAGTGATTGCCTTCGGTTCCTGTCTCAAGCAAACCCGCCCTCAGCCGATTTGGGAAAGCGTCCGAGCGTGCAAACCCGACGTTTTCGTTCTGTTGGGCGACAACATTTATGGGGATACCCGCGACATGAAAAAGCTTGAGAGCAGATGGGATGCCTTTGCCGCGGTGCCCGATTTTAAGAGACTTCGAGGGGATTGTCGCCTTCTCGCCATCTGGGATGACCACGATTATGGGGAAAACGATGCCGGTCGGGAGTTTCCGAAAAAAGCCGAGTCCCAAAAGCTATTCCTTGATTTCCTTGGTGAGCCCGAGGGATCGAAACGGCGCAAAACCCCCGGGATCTACGATAGCGTGACTTTTGGTCCTGAGGGAAAACGGGTGCAGTTCGTTCTTTTGGATACCCGATATTTCCGCTCTCCTCTCAAGCGCGCTCATAAGCGGGAACAGGGAAAAGGTCCCTACGAGCCGAACGACTCGGAAAAAGCCGAGCTTCTGGGCGAAGGGCAATGGCAATGGTTGGAGAAAGCTCTTCGCGAACCAGCGGACCTTCGTATCATCGCATCGAGCATTCAAGTAGTTTCAACGTCTCATGGTTGGGAAACCTGGGGAAATTTTCCAAGGGAACGGCAGCGGTTGCTTGCATTACTTGGAAAAACAAAGGCCAAAGGCTTGCTCGTTCTTAGCGGGGACCGTCATTCCGCTGAGATTTCCAAGCTCGAGGGCGTGCGTTCCTCGCCTCTTTTTGACGTCACCTCAAGTGCCATGAATCAGAAGCAAAGACCCCAATCCGAAGTAAACCCACATCGAGTGGGCGAACGTTACTTCGAGGAAAACTTTGGTTTGTTGAAGATCAACTGGGGGAGACCAAAACCGCTCGTAACCATGGAAATTCGTGATCTTGAGGGTAAAGTGGTTCGGACCGCTCAAGTCACGTTCTGACGATCCATAAAGCAGAATTTTCCTTTACCCTGCATTTACCGCAGGGATAAGCCTGGTTTGCCCTTGAATTCTTAGGCTTCGTTTTGCGAAAAAAGACTTGGGTCCGTGCCTAGACAACCATGAATCCTTGCGATGGCCTCCTTGTCATCGGTCAGTCTTGACAAGGCGTCTTTTGAAAAGTCCAACTTATCGGGAATATACAGTCTTTTCGAAGCTTCGCGGTTGGCATGATCCTCCAAAAACTTTTCCAAGTATGAAATTCTTTGCTCCCAATAGCTCCTAGTCACCGAAATTCTGGTTTTTAACCGTTCTTCGTACCAATCGCTGCTAAGAATCGCTTCTGGGTCAAAGAGCTTACGGAATTCCTTGTCTTGCAGGCTTTTGCCGTCGCCACTGCCTTCGCTCATCAGTTCAAGCAGAGCTCTCAGGGGCGGACAAGCCTTCTCTATCGATCCGTCCTGAAAATATCTTTTTGCGACCGACTTTCCTGTTTCCACCAGATTCCTCAAACTATCCGCATACTGTTCTTCATCCTGCAATTCGGGCTTAAGCATATCTTCGGGAAAGATGGAGATCGGATCGGTGAAGATTCGTCCGAGAAACTCATGAGCGAATCGTCGGGTTATTCGGTAACCGAGGTATTGTGTGGGCAAGGTTTCGCCCTCAAAATCCATTTGCGGTACCTTTTCCAAAAGTCCATTGGCAATCATATCCTGAGGATCGTTCTCATAGTCACGCAGGCGACTCCAAATTTCCGGGATCAACAGACTTACGTCATGCGCGACCTGATATTTGGGACCGATGAAACCGGCGGAAGTTACGAAAGCTCCTTGACCGGTTGCGGCGTATGAAATCAGAGCCGCATTCAAGTCGTGAATGGGCAGCAGGGCATTGAAGGGCGCTTTGGTCAAGGCTCCTTCCGATCCCGCTCCTGTAGTGGATGGTGATTTGCCGGTGACGGAGACAATGAAATCGATGAAAAGCTCAGGGAGCTCCAGATAGTGGATCGGAGCGAAGCAGCAAAGGGGGCGAATACCCACGTCAGGGTCCGCTGGGTTGTTTCTGCGACCGGGCAGGACGGATCGGACGGGGTAGAGAACCGATTGATCGGGAGACAGTTTTCTTCGGAGCCGAGTCCCCATGGTCGCCAAGTGTACGGTACGGGGATAGTACAAATCAGGACGGGTTTGCAGATAACGTGGATTCTTGGTGGGCTTGCCGTCCACCATACGAGGGTTGGCGGAGGAAACGAAAAAGTTATCGGGATCTTCCTGCTCGGAGACCTCGAGAATAAGATCCCGCATTGGATCGGTATATTTTTCAAAGGTGAGGGTTTGCCGGACTTGGTCCTTGGCGTCCTCGACGGAGAGGCATTCGAAGTTACTGATGAAGTTTCCGGGACGGGCAAGATCCTTTTCCGTCTGTTTGTCGAATCCGCGATGGATGGCGTCATCTGGACGCTGAAAGAGACGGTATTCGCAATTGTGAACGAATTTGGCGGATTCCTTGAAGGTGCCCGGTCCGATTTCATTGAGCAGTCGGATCGGAGCGACCGTGGATGCGGTGATGTCATCCTCTGCCAGAATCTTGTTTGCGGGAATGAAATCCTTTCTCAAGGCAAAGAGTCTCCAGGATCCCTTTTCGTCAAAACCGACGCGTAGCAGGCGAGTGATGAGTTTATCCCCGTCAAATCTCAACTCATTGGCCGGTTGACCGTTCACCGAATCCACGCTGAACAGCTTTTCCCAATCCAAGCCCCAATCGGGCCGGTATCTTCGTTTAATGATCAGGACCAAGTCCTTGACCCGCTGAGGAATGGATTCGAGCCAATCATTGAAAGTGTCCGTATAGAGAGTGTGGGATGGGGTAAGAAGCTTGATCACGGAGCCGAGCGAACGGTCGGGGTCCAAAATTGTACGGTTCCGCAAGTTGTGCTTTTTCGGATCAAGGAAACGATCCGAGTAATCCCGGTCGATCACTTCCTTTGCAAGAGCCAGATCCTTTTCCCACTCCGCGACGTAGACCGGCCCACTGACGATCGCATCGGTCAACGGTTTTGAGATCTCCGATTTTCCGCCACCGGACACCGTGCACGGTTTGTGACAAAGAAAGCCTTCGCCGACGGTGCCAACAAGCTTCCAAGGGCCATCATTCTCCGTCACTTTCATTTCCACCTTGTAGCCGGATGGAAGAACGTAAGCATTGTCCGGAATGAGGTGTAGACTCTTTTGCTCCCCTTTGAACTCCCAGGTAATCCTTTGTTCGCGAAGACTGAAGGTTGCGTTCTCGGGAAGAAAGACGACCGAAGGAAATTCTTCGTCAATGAGGTAGCCCCCGGACGAAGCCTCCTCGGAGGCGTTGAGAGCCATCAAGGTGTCTTTGAAGGTGTGAGGAGTCGGAGGCAGAATAGCCTTGGGATCAAATTCCTCTCCCAAGTCATAACTGGGAAAGACCACCGCTCCTCCGGCATGCTCCTCTTCCCCGAGACCGGAAAGGTTGGCGGAAAAACTGACTTGCGTCTTGACCTCCTTCTTACAGTACCCGAAGTAATTGTCGGCCAGCACCGTGACCACCATACCGCTTGAGTCACGAAAGGTGAGTTTGAAGGCGTTGCCGTCGTTGTAGAGCTCGTCCGGATCTTCGTAGTACATCCCATCCCTGATTTGTCTTTCAGTCGCCTGGTCCTTTGGGGGAAGATTGAGAACCTGTTTCGGGGTACCGGCAAGGTGAGGAGCAACGATCACGCATCCGGTGTGACCGGTCCAATTTTCGATATCGAGGCCGGCGTCGTTTTCAGCTAGAAAGGGGTCACCCGCATTTCCGAAAATGCTTTCCACGAAATCGAGGTTGGCCACGCAACCGCCTGGCGCGAAGAAGCGAACCTCCATTGACTTTTCCCGTATGTAACCCTGAACCTCCGGACAAACCACAGGACGAAGTAGAAGAGAAACCCAGCACTTCGCGGGATCCTCCTGACCGTAGGAGAACGGAAAGATCATATCATCCTGAGGGGGGTTCAAGGCAATTCGGAGCAATTCCTTGGCCGCGGCCAACGGTACGACTTTCTTGTCATCAGCTGCGGGAAGCCCGACGTCCGCGACGTGGAAAACCCCTGCCGTGGTTCTGCGGTCGCTGGAAGGATTGTGCAGGACTCCCTGAGCCACTCTTTTTGATTCGATGATCTTGGAGGCAAATACGTTTCCATCTCTGGGCAGGGAAGTCGTCCGAGCCAGACCGTGTCTGTCGAGGACAAAGGATTCGGTCGGCAAGCTTGGCCGGTCAGCTCCCAATATTCGGGAAAGAAAATCTTGGATTCTACGGTCGGCGGGGCAGAGATAGCCCCGAAGCAGACGAACCTTTTCTCGGTATTCCTTGACCAGCGATCCACCAAGCTTGAGAGCCGGATTCTTGGATTGGTCGCCCACGGTCGGAAGGCCGAGAGTGGCGAGCTTGAGATTGGTGTAGTTGACCAACTCCTCGTATTCGTTGGAGCCTGGGGCATAGCTCAGACCAATTCCCAAGGAGTTTTGTTTTCGTTGAACGGGTACGACTTTCATAGGGTGTATGAATGGTCTAAATGAACAATTCGCGCCGAACCACCCTAAAAAGACAAAATGGCTAAATTCTATCCAACTTTTTTGCCAATAATGGTGGGCCCGCTCGGATTCGAACCGAGGACCAAGGGATTATGAGTCCCCTGCTCTAACCGCTGAGCTACGGGCCCGTTACCTTATGAATACTGAGGAATAAGCATTTTGCTTGCAACTTAAAAAAAGCTTTTGTAACCCTATTTTGTAACCCTTACAAAATGAGCGAAAACAATCAGACTTCTTTTCGGAAGGTAGCGGAGTGCTTATATCGCAACGAATCATCGAAGACATACTACGCTTTTGTGAAGAGAAACGGAAGACAAATTCGTCGCTCTCTCAAAACCTCGGATCGCAAACTCGCCGAAAGAAGACTCAAGGAATTCCGGGGAGATGCGGACAAACTAGTGAGCGGTGGAAGAAACCGGATCTCTTTTACACAACTGGGTCAAATCTGGAAACCTGTAGCTTGCGCAAACTTAAAGAAATCCAGTGCCGATAGAATAGAAAGGTGCTTGAGGACTCTAAATGCTTTTTTCGGTGAAAGGATCGTTTCCTCTATTACTGTGAGAGACTGCGAGGAATGGGAGGTATCCAGGGGTAAAGGAATTGCTGCCCCTACATTTAATAAAGATGCTCAGGTATTAAAGGCATGCCTACAATATGCTGTGGATCGAGGAATGCTTTTAGATAATCCATCCAATGTAATTAAGCATCGCAGGATAACGGATAAAAGAATTGTTATTCCTACCAAAGAACAGTTCGAGAAACTGTGTGACACAATTTTAAGT
>Ga0160422_10003140_pt1 | contig 10249 bp, 13 predicted proteins | sample Fk160mmetaG_FD_108192 | JGI IMG/M metagenome (GOLD analysis project Ga0160422, IMG submission 108192) | Marine microbial communities from the Central Pacific Ocean - Fk160115 60m metaG | ecosystem: Environmental > Aquatic > Marine > Oceanic > Photic zone | place: The Central Pacific Ocean... | reverse complement strand
CAGGGACAAGTAAGAGGATAGCAATAGATATAATAAAAAATGATAAATGAAATTAGACGGAATAGATAAAAAAATTTTAAGAGAGTTAATTGCCGATTCAAGAAAACCAATATTAGAAATTTCTAGAAATATAGGTATTTCTGGAGCTGCGATTCATCAACGAATTAAGAAACTTAACGAAAATAAACTCATTTCAGGTCAACACCTAAAAGTTAATCCCAAAATTTTGGGATACACAACTTTAGCATTTATTGGTATTTATTTTGATAAAGCTGAAAGAAATTCTGAAGCCATAAAAAAAATGAAAGATATTCCTGAGATTCTTGAGTGCCATTATACAACTGGTAACTGGAGTGTTTTAATTAAAGTAATTTGCAAAAACAATGAGGATTTAATGAATTTATTAAACAAACAAATTCAATCTATTGATGGTGTTGCCAGGACAGAAACTTTTATTTCTTTAGAACAACAGATTGAAAGACAGATTTCGATTAATTAGATTTTTTTCCAGTCAAGATAAAATAAAGTATTAAAGAAGAAAGGACTAAAGTAATTCCATTTCCTAAAATCATTGAAATGCTATTTTTGAATAAACCATAAACCAACCATAAACTAACTCCAATTGTAAAGATAACATATGTGGTTAATGATAAATTTTTAGTTTTTTTTGATATGATTACTTTGATAACTTGTGGAACGAATGCAATGGTAGTTAATATGGCTGCAGTCAGACCAATAAATTCAATATTATTGATCATCTAGCAAACAATGTTTATAATTTTTTTTGGAACAACAATAACTTTTTTAATTTTTCTACCATTCAAGGTTTTTATGGTTTTTTCATCATTTATAACGATATTTTTTATGTCATCAGCTTCAATTCCTGTTTTCAGTTTTAATTTAAACTTCATTTTGCCATTAAAAGAGACAGGGTAATCATAGTCTGTAACTATTAAAAATTTTGGATTGAAATTTGGATATGGTTGAGCTGAAATAGATTTTTTATTTCCGAGTTTAAACCAAATCTCTTCACAAATGTGAGGAGCAAAAGGAGATAATAAAACACAAAGATCTGTCAATATCTGCTTGCTATTACAGTTACATGAAATAAGTTCATTTACACAAATCATGAATGCACTAACGGAGGTGTTAAAAGAAAAACTTTCCATATCCTCTGATACCTTTTTTATTGTTTTATGTAAAATTTTTTGTTGTAAATCAGTTGGCTTTTGATTTAAAACTTTAAACTCACCTTCTTCATGGTAAAGATTCCAAAACTTCTTTAAAAAAGAAAAAGTTCCAGAAATACCTGCCATGTTCCAGGGTTTTGAATGTTCAATCGGACCTAAAAACATTTCATACAATCTTAGTGTGTCTGCGCCATATTTATCACAAATAAAGTCAGGGTTTACAACATTATATTTAGATTTTGACATTTTTTCAACTTCTCTTTCAACAAAAAAATTAGAATTTTCAGTTATGAACTCTGAGTCTTTAAAATTTGTGTCTTCTGATTTTAATCTTTCTAAATTTAATTCATCATTTGAATGTACAAAGCTTATATCAACATGAACTCTATGAGTTTGATACTTTTTTGCTAGACCAGCAGATATGTAAGTATTCGAATTTTTTTTTCTGTGAATAAAAGCACTATTTCCTAAAATCATTCCTTGATTAATTAATTTTTTTGCATAATCTGAAACGGGAACTAGTCCATGGTCAAATAAAAAATACTGCCAAAACCTAGAGTATAATAAGTGTCCTGTAGCATGTTCACTCCCACCAACGTAGAGATCAATTTCTTTCCAGTATTTTAATGCTTCAGCAGAAGCAAAATGCTTTTCATTTTTGGGATCCATGTACCTATTAAAATACCATGAACTACCTGCCCAACCTGGCATGGTATTTAGTTCCAACGGAAATACGGTTTTATGATCGATTTTATCATTTGATACAACTTTATTAAGTGATGTGTCCCAAGACCAAAAATCAGAATTTCCAAGTGGCGGATATCCTTCTTCAGTTGGCAAATAATTATTTACTTTAGGTAGTTCAAGAGGGAGAAACTTTTCATCTATCATATGTGGAAGTCCATCTTTGTAATAGACTGGAAAAGGCTCTCCCCAGTACCTTTGTCTGCTAAAGACAGCGTCTCTTAATTTATAGTTAGTTTTTTTAATACCCTTGCCAATCTTCTCCAAAATCTCAATTGATTTTTGAAATGCCATTTTATATTCTAATCCGTTTAACTCATAAGACTCTTTTAACGTAAAACCGCTTTTATCTTGAAATGCTTGAGTTGAAACCTCAATTTCTTTAAAAATATTTTTTATGGGTAGGTTAAAATGTTTTGCAAAATCATGATCTCTTTGATCCCCGCACGGTACAGCCATTACGGCACCTGTTCCATAGCCAGACAGAACATAATCTGAAATCCAAATTGGCAATTCCTCTCCACTCACTGGGTGCATTGCAAATGAACCAGTGAAGACTCCAGAAATAGTTTTAGTATCAGAAATTCTTTCTCTTTCTGTTTTTTTTCTTGAAGATTCTATATAATCAAGAACTGATTTTTTAAATTTTGGTTGAGTAATTAGTTTTGTTAAATGATGTTCAGGTGCGAGTGTTAGAAATGTGACACCAAATATAGTGTCAGGCCTCGTAGTAAAAGTTTCTATTGTAAAATCATAATTTTTAACATCAAATTCAACAACTAAACCAACTGACTTACCAATCCAATTTCTCTGCATTTCCTTTAGAGGGTCTGGCCAATCTATCCTATCAAGTCCATCCAACAATCTTTCAGCATAGGGTGATATTCGTAAGCTCCATTGTGTCATTTGTCTTTTGATAACTTCATAACCTCCTCTTTCAGAAAATCCATTAATGACCTCATCATTTGCAAGAACAGTCCCCAACTTTGGACACCAGTTAACGTCAACTTCAGATAAATATGCAATTCTGTAATTAAGTAATATTTTATTTTTTTCATTGTCTGAAAAATTTAACCAATCCTCTGCGCTAAAAATGGGTGTTTTTTCATTGCAAGCAGCATCTAGATGTTCATTACCAAATTCATTTAGAATTTTAATGAGTTCCGAAATTTCTTTTGTTTTGTTTTCCTTAGTATCATACCAAGAATTGAAAAGTTTAATAAACATCCACTGGGTCCATTTGTAGTAATCCTTGTTTGATGTCCTAATTTCTCTGGACCAATCAAATGACAATCCTAACCTATCTAATTGCTGCCTGTACCTATCTATATTTTCAGCTGTGGTTTTGGCAGGATGTCTTCCTGTTTTTATGGCATATTGTTCAGCAGGTAGCCCAAAAGAATCGTAACCCTGCGGGTGTAATACATTGAAACCTTTATGTCTTTTATATCTTGAAAAAATATCGCTAGCTATATAACCTAAGGGATGACCGACATGCAGACCTGCACCACTTGGATAAGGGAACATGTCCATTATATAATACTTCTTTAGTTGAGTTTTATTTTCGGCTTTGAAAACCTCATTTTCAGACCAAAATTTTTGCCACTTAGGTTCAATATTTTTAAAATCATAAGACATATTACTTGACAAAAATACGTTTATTATGTAAATAACATGACCAACGGAATATATGTTTTATTAATTTAAAAAGTGTTTACTACATTTACATTTTAATAGTGTTTTGACTAAAAAAAATAATCAATTATTCGCTTCGTATTTTTTTGTTGTTACCAGCATTTCAATTGTACTATACATTCTTGGATTTTTTATTTTTTTAGTCATTAACGCTGACAATGTTTCAAATGATTTCAAAGAAAAAATACCAATAACAATTTATCTTAAGGAATCTGCAAAAGAAATTGAAATCAATCAACTACAAAAAAAAATCAACTTAAAAAATTACACAAAAACTAGTTCATTTATCTCGAAAGAAAAAGGTGCAGAATTATTAATTAATGAAATAGAAGAAGATTTCTTAGACTTCTTGGGGACGAATCCAATATTAAATTCAATTGATGTTTATCTAAAAGCAGATTTTGTTGAATCGGATATTCTAAACGGTTTTGTAATTGAATTTTCGAATAACCAAATCGTAGATGAAGTAAGGTATGACGCTCCTCTAGTTTCATTACTAAATGAAAATCTAAAAAAAATTAAATTCGCAATATTAATTATCGCGTCTTTTTTTCTAGTTGTTTCACTATTAATTATTAATAATTCAATCAGACTTTCAATTTATTCTCAAAGAATGTTGATCAAAACAATGCAACTAGTCGGAGCAAAAAAAAGTTTCATTAGAAGACCTTTTATAAAAACACAAGTAAACCTTGGTATTATTGGCTCGGTAACTGCAATTATATTTTTATATTCATCAATATTCTATTTGGAAAGCGCAATTAATGAAATATACTTGTTGTTTGATTGGAAAGTAATTGTTTTACTGTTTATATCAATATTTTTGTTTAGTGTAATAATTACTTATATGTGCACGTTTTTTGCTACTCAAAAATTCCTAAACTCTAAAATTGAACAACTCTATTAATGAAAAATTCAAAAAAAAACAATAAAGAATTCATTTTTAAAAAATCTAATTATCGGATTATGATTATTGGTATTGCTTTTATTGTTATTGGATTTGTATTGATGGCCGGTGGTGGCAGTGATGATCCAAATATATTTAGTAATGAGATATATAATTTTCGAAGAATAAGATTAGCTCCAACTCTCGTACTTATTGGTTTTGGGATCCAAGTTTACGCTATACTATATAAAAATAAAACTAAATAATGAATTACTTAGAATCCCTAATTCTAGGTGTTATTCAAGGTTTAACAGAGTTTTTACCAATATCCTCAAGCGGCCATTTAGAAATTTTCAAAGTTATTTTTGGTAGTGATTTATCAAATAGTGAAAGTTTACTTTTTACTATAATTCTTCATTTTGCTACCGCCCTTAGTACTATTTACTATTTCAAAAATGACCTTTTAAAAATATTTAAGGGAATAATTAATAAAAAATCTGAAGATGTGAAATTTTCAAAGTATATTTTGATTTCGATGATTCCCGCAGTGTTAGCCGGACTCTTTCTAGAGGAAACTATTGATGTTTTTTTCAATGGAAATCTAGTTTTAATAGGGATTATGCTTTTTCTAACCGGAATTTTTCTTTTGTTAACCGATTTTATTAAAAAAGGGGAATTACAACTCAATACAAAAAATAGTTTATTTATTGGAATTGCTCAAGCAATAGCTATTTTGCCAGGTATCTCTAGAAGTGGTGCTACCATTGCATTTGCTGTCTTACTTAGAATAAATAAAGAAAATGCTACTAAATTTTCTTTCTTGATGGTTGTTCCCGTAATATTTGGAAGTATATTAAAATCAATATTAGATCAAAAAATTAATTTTGAAAATTTTGATTTTTTGATTGTTCTCACTGGATTTGGTTCCGCTTTTTTCACCGGACTTTTTGCTTGCAAGTGGATGATATATTTAGTAAAAAAAAGTAAACTTTATTATTTTGCTATTTACTGCTTTGTAGTTGGTTCATTAGTTTTATTGGTTACCAATGATTTACAATAAGGAAAATTTACAAAAAGGTAGTACAATTTTGATAAGAAAACCAATGAATTGGACTTCATTTCAAGTTGTAAATAAAATGCGCTGGCTTATCAAAAACTTACTTAATATTGAAAAAATTAAAGTTGGTCATACAGGCACATTAGATCCATTAGCAGAGGGATTATTAATTATATGTACTGGAAAATCAACAAAAAAAATTGAGGAATTCCAAAATTTAAAAAAAACTTATACTGGCGTATTTTATTTGGGTGCTACAAGACCATCTTTTGATCTTGAGACAGACATTGATACCACATCTCCAATTGATCATCTGAAAAAAGATGACCTGATAAAAGTTAGAGATCAATTTGTTGGTGATATATTGCAAACTCCTCCATTATTTTCTGCTGTAAAATTTAGGGGTAAAAAACTTTATGAGTATGCCCGAGCTGGAGAAAAAATTGAACCGAGAAAAAGAAAAGTTACTGTCTATAATTTCAAATTATCAAAAATTAAACTTCCAAAGGTTTATTTTGAAATTGAGTGTAGTAAAGGAACTTACATCAGATCAATTGCAAATGATTATGGACAAAAATTAGGAGTTGGAGCTTACTTAGAAAGCTTAGTAAGAACAAAAATTGGTAATTACTGCTTGAAACAGGCTATTTCTGTTGAGGAATTTGAGAAAAAAATAGAAGCTAAGCCAAAAGTCTAATAAATTTTTCTCTTGAAATTTCTTCAGCACCAAGAGACCTCAAATGAGCACTAGGAACTTGACAGTCAATCATTTTATAACTATTTTTTTTTAGCTCATTTACCAAAAAAATAAATGCCAACTTACTGGCGTTATTTTTTTTTGTAAACATGCTCTCTCCACAAAAGATATTACCCAAATCAATACCGTAGAGTCCACCTACCAATTCATAATTTTCCCAAACTTCAACTGAGTATGCTTGTCCTCTCTCATGTAGTTTTTCATAAGTCTTCATTAGACCTGTTGTTATCCAAGTTCCAGTTTGTCCGAATCTTTTTACTGTTGCACAACAATTAACAACTTGATTAAAAGATTTATTAAAAGTTATTTCAAATGGATTTTCTCTAATTATTTTTTTTGTAGATTTTGAAACTTTTAATTTGTCTGGAAATAAAACCATTCTTGGGTCAGGACTCCACCAAAGTAAATCATTATCATTTTCAAACCAAGGAAAAATACCCATTTGGTAAGCTAAAAAAACTCTATCAGGATGTAAATCTCCACCATATGCAACAATTCCCTCAGAACTAGCTTTTAATGGGGATGGGAATATATGCTCTTCAGATAATAGATGCATTCATTTTAAAATGGTAAATCATCTGGCTCGTCTTTGCCAAACTCTTCATTATCAGTAGACTCTTCAGTTTGAGGAATGGGAGGAACCATATCGTTTTGATCTTCTACTCCCAACTTTTCGATTCTCCATCCTTGAATTGAGTTAAAATACTTGATTTCACCTTGTGGGCTTTCCCACTCTCTTCCTCTTAAGTTAATATCAATTTTAACATTTTCTCCTACATTGAAAGAATTTAAAATATCACATTTATCCTGAATGAACTCAATTAATAAATCTTGAGGATATTGTTCCTCGGTTGTGACAACAACTTCTCTTTTTCTAAAACCATTAGTTCCATATTCCTTTGTTTCGTTTATTAATTTTAGCTTTCCTGAAATATCCATATACTTTTTTTCTAAAATTAAATAAATTTTTAATTTTTTGGGGTAGTAAAAAAACTTATATATTAGTTTATATTAACAAAAAATTGCTTTACTCAACCTCAAACAAAAATATATTTAAAATTTTTCTTTTAATTGCACTTATTTTTGGTGTGTTTTTTATTCTGTATGAAACACTCAAAATTATAGAATACACTAAATCTGAAGAAAGAAAGAAGATTGAGCTTTGGGCAATGGCCCAAAAAGACTTCATTGAAAGCAGCAATTTAGATGACGACATTGGAGAATTATCTATCTATTTGCTTACAAAAAACTTCGAAAATCCTATTATTCAAGTTGACAAAAACGGAAAAATAATTGGACATAAAAATATTTATGATGAAGATAAATCTGAAATCGATTCTTTAGAACTTCAAAAATATCTTGAAAAAATTGCAGTTGAAAATGAGCCAATCGAAATTGTTTTTAATAACACCATTGATCAAAAGCTTTACTATGGAAATTCAAGTATATTTAACAAAATAAGATATTTTCCGTTAGCCCTTATTACAGTAGCAATCTTTTTTATGTTAGTTATTTTTAATTATTTCAAATCTTCTTTTGAATCCAATAAAAATAAATTGTGGGCTTTGTTTGCAAAAGAAACAGCTCACCAAATAGGTACTCCACTTTCTTCTTTAATGGGTTGGTCAACGATGCTAAAGGAGAATGATATTGATAATGAAATTTTAATAGAAATTGATAACGACATTCAAAGATTGAATAAGATTACAAATCGATTTTCTGAGATAGGTTCAAATAAAAATCTAAAAGAAGAAAATTTAAATGACTTACTGACTAAAACAACTAATTATTTAAAGAAAAGGAACTCGTCTCTCATTAAATTTAACTTTGTACCATTTAAAGAAGAAATTACAGTTAAAATAAATAAAACATTAATTGAATGGGTTATTGAAAATATTGTCAAAAACGGAATTGACTCCATGTCTGGAAATGGTATAATTCAAATCGAATTAAATAAAAAAAATCATCGGGCAACAATATTAATATCCGATAATGGTTCAGGTATAAGAAAAGATTTACAAAAAAAGGTTTTTGAAGAAGGATTTACCTCAAAAGATAAAGGATGGGGTCTTGGATTATCATTTTCCAAAAGAATAATGAAATTATATCACAACGGTGATATTCAAATTAAAAATTCAATAGTTGGAAAAGGAACAACTATTGAGATAACAATTCCTGTAAGTTAACAAATCCCTTGATTTTGGAGCAAATTTCCTCAAGTTGCTTATCACTAAGTTCCATTTTCTTACCAAAATCAAGATCTTTCATTGTATTAATTGGTATTAAATGAACATGTGCGTGAGGCACTTCTAGTCCAATAATATTTAAAGACACTCTTTCGCAAGGAATCGCTTTTTTTAGGGCGACTGCAATTTCTCTTGAAAAGCTTAATAATTCATTGTAAAGTTTAGGATCCAAATCATAAATTAAATCAACCTCTTTTTTTGGAATACATAAAGTATGGCCAACAGTATTTGGATTTATATCTAGAAAAGCTAAACAATTATTTGTCTCCGCAATTTTATGACAAGTTAACTCACCATTTATTATTTTTGTGAATACTGAACTCAATGACTATCTATTTATTGAAACAATTTCAAATTTTAATATTCCATTTGGAACATTAATTTCAGCTATATCTCCAACTTTTTTTCCGAGAAGTCCTTTTCCAATTGGAGAATTGACAGAAATTTTTCCTGATTTTAAATCAGCCTCACTTTCGGCTACTAAAGTGTAATCCATTGTCATATTATTATTTAAATTTTTAATTTGAACCTTGGATAAAACAAGTACTTTAGAAACGTCAAGCTGTGACTCATCTATTATTCTAGCATTAGCAACAATTTCCTCCAACTTTGAGATTTTCATTTCAAGCATGCCCTGGGCCTCTTTGGCGGCATCATATTCGGCATTTTCACTCAAATCACCTTTATCTCTTGCTTCCGCAATTGCATTAGAAGCACGTGGTCTTTCAATGTCTTTTAGTTGATTAAGTTCATCTTTCAACTTTTTTAAACCTTCAACAGTATAATAAGAAACTTCGCTCATCTCCAATTAATTAAATGAAAAAATCCCAACTTTTATGGGATTTAAACAAATATACAAAATTATTAAATCTGTTTTTTTTTACTTAATTTTCATAGGTATGAAAATGTATTTTAAGTGTTTTTTGGTTTTATTGATTATTTTATACTCCTGTTCAAAGGAAAGTTATGAAAACAACCCTTTTCTAGAGACATTCCCTTTTGAAAAAAATATTAATCTTAATCTCCCGCAGTATGATAATTTAAGGTTTAGTGGTGGTACAGTAACATTAAATAATTTAGGGATTAAAGGTGTAATTCTATTTAATTTAAATGAACAAATAATTGCGTGGGAAGCCAGTTGTCCAAACGAATTTCCTTCAGATTGTTCTAAGATGGAAATAAGTAGTTTACAATCTGAATGTAAGTGTAATGGAAATAAATATAGTTTGGCTACAGGCCAAATATTAAATCCCATCTCTGAAAAAATTTATCCAATGCTTTCCTACAAGACAATAAGAAATGGAAATTCAATCAAAATTTACAACTGATTTAATAATCGAAACTCATATTTAAAATCACATTTCTACCCAAATCATGGGCATAATAGCGCATTCTACTCAAATAATTTTTGTATTTTTTGTTTAATATGTTGTTTATATTGAGACCTATTTTTAGATTGTAATCATCGGCTATCTTTAATAAAATACTAGACCTAAAATTCAAAAGTTGATATCCAGGTGGTGGGGTGCTCAAATCTAACTTTTCCATCTCTCCTGTCTCTGCAACAAACACTTCCAATATGTGTAGAGGATACTTGTTTTGTTTAAAAGTATAATCACTTTGAATTGAAAAAAATAGTTTATTTATATTATTACTATTGTAAGAAACCTCATT
>Ga0160422_10003139_pt1 | contig 10249 bp, 7 predicted proteins | sample Fk160mmetaG_FD_108192 | JGI IMG/M metagenome (GOLD analysis project Ga0160422, IMG submission 108192) | Marine microbial communities from the Central Pacific Ocean - Fk160115 60m metaG | ecosystem: Environmental > Aquatic > Marine > Oceanic > Photic zone | place: The Central Pacific Ocean... | reverse complement strand
TAGTAAATCTACTGTTCTTATTTCAGGATCAGCTGTATATTTTAAAATAGAGTCTGTCTGAAGAACAGTCCAATCAGCTGTCAATATAAGAACACCTACAAGGTTTTGAGCAGCGTGCAGACCAAGCGAAAGCTCAAGACCATCATCCATTAAGGCGATTATTCCAAGTATAAACCCTGCACTTATATATTGTATTATAAATTTATTACCTAATGCATCAATCTCAGGATTTGTAAAATGTAATAATCCAAATACTGTAGATGATAAGAAGAGTGCCATAAACCTACTATTAAACCAGTTACCAAATCCTTGCATCAGATATCCTCTGAATACAACCTCTTCTACGCTAATTTGAATTGGGATTAATGTAATAGCAATTATAAATAAAATAATAAATTGCTTAAGCTTAAAATTAAATTGGTAATCATCTGGATTAAATGAATAATCAATGAATACAAGCAGAGAAACAGCAGTACCCCATATTGCAAATGAGTATAAAATTCTTTCAAAATCAATTTTTTTTCTACCTGTTAGAATCGAAATAATTGGATTATCATGAAGTTTAGTAACCGTTAGCCATATGCCTGGAACGGTAATTGCAAAGCTAATAAGCAACAAAAATAGTCTAAGGTTAGATGGAATTCCTTTCAATATATCCATCGGATTAGAATCTGGGCTTGGTATTTCATTTGGTAAGAAAAACATCAAAGGTATTTGACCAAGTGTACTAAAAAGTATGATGATAAATGATCCTAAAATATAGTACCAAAAGTTTTTTAAGTTATACGACTTATCCCAAAGAAACATTATTGAAAATTAGCTAAAATTATCATGTATATAAATGAAAATAGCATATGGAAGTATATAGTATGAATATTATACTTAATTAATGATCGATCGTTGTAATACTTGAAAAGACCTGCAATAAGAAAATAAGAGTAGATCATAGTTACAGGTATCAACAAGTACAAAAATAAAGTGCCTTGATTTTCATTAACTACATTCTTTGCTATATAATAAAGAGATCCCACAGCTATTGCGAAATTAAAAGCATAAATCCATCTTGATAGTTTCTTCCCAAACAAAACAACTAGGTGATTTTTTCCAACTTTTTTATCTGATGTATAGTCTGGAAATTGATTTATAAATAGGATGTTTGTTGTTAATAATCCTATCGGGACACCAAGCAAAGCAAGGTTACAAAATTCATTTGAAAATAATTGAATTGTTTCATTAGCTATAGCAAACCCTGTACCTAAGGTTAATAGTGGCCCAAATGAGAGAAAAATAGAAAGTTCTCCCATGCCGTATCTGGATGATAGTCTAATTGGTTTTGCCGTGTAAAAATATCCTACAAGTACCCCAATTAATGCAATTATCGCAGCATGGTATGCATTATAAGTTGATCCAGTATTTAAATAACTTGTATATAAAATTCCTGCTGCAGTGAAAAGACCTAATATAAACATAACATTTGCAAGGCTTTTAGTACCATTTAGAGTAATTAAACCAAGTTCTACTGCTCTACTACCTCCAGACAATTGAGCACCCTGAAGAATTGTCGAATCCATTCCAGCATTAAAATATTCCGTGTTAGCTTCATCTGTACCATGTGTAACATCAAAATAGTCATTATATAAGTTAGAAAATAAATGGAAGAATAGTATACCAAAAGTAGTAAGCGTTAGTGAAAGTGGGCTAAATAAGTTATCTCCTATTCCTGCATAGTAACATCCAATAGCAAACACTGGGAATAGTGAGGCAGAGGCAAAACCAACTCTAGTAATAGCAACACCTTTTATAATCTTTGTTACAAAGCTAATTGGTATATTGACCTCTTCATCAATAACTTCGGTAATTCCACAATATCCTGTTTGAGGGTTATCCTTTCCATTAGCAAAGTTTGGTGTTATCTTTATCTTTGCAGCAAATTCTGAACCATCCTTTCTAATAAAATTAGTCTTAGTTGTGTGTTCACCAGTTTCATTAGCATCTTTTAACCAGCCTAGAACATTTTGAAGAACTATTTCTCCAGGGGAAAAAATTGATACCCTTTTAATTCCTACCAATTCATCTGCGGGATACCCGAATACTTTTTCTGCACCTTCGTTCATGTTTGTAATCAAACCTTCCATATCACAAATAATAACACTTTTCATATTTTTTTTTTTAGAATGCTCAAATTTACATCCTGAGCGCCTTAAATAAAAATTTTTTTAGGAATTATTTGTCGATGGTAAGTGTAGTGAGTTTTGCGAAAGAAATATCCCTATTATCTTCGTCTTTAATAGATATTTTCCAAAGCTGCATAGTCCTACCCATGTGGATTGGAACAGCTTTGGCAAAGACAAAACCTCTACTGATACCTCTAACATGATTAATAGATAATTCAACACCACGGAGCATTTGATTATTTTTAACACAGAAGATTGCAGCAGCAGAACTACCAACAGTTTCTGCAAGAGCAGCAGTTGCTCCACCATGAAGAACACCCGCAGGTTGATGTAGTTGAGGTTTAACCTGCATTTTTGCTTCGAGAAAAACTTCTCCAACATCAGTAAAGACTATACCAAGAGTAGAAACTAATGTCCCTTTACAGCGACTATTAGCTTCCTTTAAAATGAGATTTTTATTAAACACCTATTCTTCTTTTACCTCTTCAAAGTCAACATCTTGAACATCATCTCCTTTTGAATCCTTAGATTCATCTGCAGACTGGCCTTCGTTTCCGGGTTGAGGTCCGTTTTCAGCTTGGGCTTTATACATTTCTTCTGATGCATTCTTCCATGCTTCGTTTATAGTGTTTAAAGCTTCATCTATTTTATCGAGATCTTTTGATTCATGAGCTTTTTTTAATTCTTCTAAAGAGGATTCAATAGGTTTTTTCTTATCATCTGATAGTTTATCTCCAAACTCTTTTAGTTGTTTCTCAGTCTGGAATATCATCTGGTCAGCACTATTAAGTTTGTCTACCTCTTCTTTAGCCTTTTGATCAGCATCTGCATTTGCTTCAGCATCCTTCTTCATCTTCTCAATTTCCTGTTCTGTAAGGCCTGAAGAAGCCTCAATTCTAATATCTTGAGATTTATTAGTTGCTTTATCTAATGCGCTTACATTAATTATACCATTTGCATCAATATCAAAAGTTACCTCAATTTGTGGAACACCTCTAGGTGATGGAGGAATTCCATCTAGATGAAACCTGCCAATTGTTTTGTTGTCTTTTGCCATTGGTCTTTCACCTTGAAGTACGTGTATCTCAACAGATGGTTGATTATCAGCAGCAGTTGAAAACACTTGTGATTTTTTTGTTGGTATTGTTGTATTCGATTCAATTAGCTTAGTCATTACATTCCCCATGGTCTCAATACCTAATGATAGTGGTGTAACATCAAGAAGCAGAACATCTTCAACATCACCCGAAAGGACACCACCTTGTATAGCAGCACCAACAGCAACAACTTCATCTGGGTTAACTCCTTTAGAAGGTTTTTTACCAAATAAAGACTCAACCTCTTTTTGAATAATTGGTATTCTCGTTGAACCTCCAACTAAAATGACTTCGTCTATATCTTTCTTTGTTAGACCAGCATCTTTTAGAGCTTTCTTCACAGGTTCCATTGATCTTTTGACTAAATCGTCAGATAATTGCTCAAATTTAGCTCTAGTCAATGTTGTTACCAGGTGCTTTGGACCTGATGAAGTAGCAGTTACATATGGTAAATTAATTTCTGTTTGAGTTGATGAGGAAAGTTCTATTTTTGATTTCTCTGCAGCTTCTTTTAATCTCTGTAAAGCCATAGAATCTTCTCTTAAATCAATTTGCTCAACTTTCTTAAATTCTTCTGCTAGAAAATCAATAATAACTTGATCAAAATCATCACCACCTAAGTGTGTATCACCATTAGTAGATAAGACTTCAAAGACTCCGTCGCCAAGTTCTAGTATAGATATGTCAAATGTTCCTCCTCCTAAGTCATAAACAGCAATTTTTTTATCCTTACCGCCTTTATCCATTCCATATGCTAAAGCAGCAGCAGTTGGCTCATTAATAATTCTTTGAACCTTAAGTCCAGCGATTTCTCCAGCTTCTTTAGTAGCTTGTCTTTGAGAATCATTAAAATATGCAGGAACAGTAACTACTGCTTCTGTAACAGTAGAGCCTAAATAATCTTCTGCAGTTTTTTTCATTTTTTGAAGAACCATTGCAGAAAGTTCCTGAGGTGTATAAAGTCTACCATCTATATCAACTCTTGGAGTATCATTGTCCCCTTTTACAACTTTATATGCCACTGTCTTAGTATCTTTTGAGGATTCACTGAACTTATTCCCCATAAATCTTTTTATGGAGGCTATAGTTTTTTCAGGATTGGTTACTGCTTGTCTTTTTGCAGGATCACCTACTTTAATTTCTCCATCCTCTACAAATGCAATCACAGATGGTGTAGTCCTTTTTCCTTCGGCATTTGGTATAACGACAGGTTCATTACCTTCCATGACAGAAACACATGAATTAGTTGTTCCTAAATCTATTCCAATAATTTTACTCATAACTTTTAATTTTATTAGAATATAGTCAACGACTATGCCAATTTAAATATTATGACATTATGTCATAATATAGGTAAATATATTTATGCTATTTTTGTGGTAAATCTTATAATGACTAACAAATTAAATCCATCAAGAGTAACAATTAAGATTCTTAATCAGATGAAAATTAATTCTGAAAAAATCTCAATGCTCACCGCTTATGACTTTAGTTTTGCAAAAATAGTTGATGAAGCTGGTATAGATATTATTTTGGTTGGAGATTCTGCATCAAATGTAATGGCTGGGCATGAAACAACACTCCCAATTACTTTAGACCAAATGATTTATCATGCAAGCTCTGTAGTAAGGGCAGTTAAACGTGCTCTAGTGATTGTTGACCTACCTTTTGGAACATACCAAGCTGATTCTAAAGAAGCATTAAAATCTGCAATTAAGATTATGAAAGAATCAGGAGCTCATGCAGTTAAATTAGAAGGAGGATATCAGGCAAAAGAATCAATAGAAAGGATTATTCAAGCTGGGATTCCTGTAATGGGTCACTTAGGTTTAACTCCACAATCAATATATAAGTTTGGCACATATGAAGTTAGAGCTAAGAATAGACAAGAGGCAGATACTCTTTTGGAGGATGCGATAATGCTTCAAGAAATTGGATGTTTCTCAGTTTTGTTAGAAAAGATACCTAATCTACTTTCTAAAAAGGTCTCCTCTAAGTTAAATGTTCCTATTATCGGCATTGGAGCAGGAAATCATGTAGATGGTCAGGTTCTTGTCCTGCAGGATATGTTAGGGATGAATAAGGACTTTAGTCCAAGATTCCTTAGAAGATATCTTGATCTAGATTCTTTAATTAGTGAGGCTGTCAAAAGATATTCTGATGACATTAAGACTGGGGACTTCCCAAATCAAGAAGAGCAATACTAATTTGAAATTAAAAAATTCTGAAATACTTTTTGAAGATAATCATTTAATCATTGTCAATAAGAATTCGGGAATTCTTGTTCAAGGTGATATTACAGGTGATTTATGCTTAATTGACATAACAAAGGAATACTTAAAAAATAAGTATAATAAAAAAGGTGATGCTTTCCTTGGTTTAGTAAATAGAATTGACAGACCAACCTCTGGAATAGTAATCTTTGCAAAGACAAGTAAAGCACTATCTCGTATGAATGAAAAACTTAGAAATAGGAAAATTAGAAAAATTTATTGGTTAATTATTTCAAATAAACTTCATCCAGATTATGGAAAAATTGAGGGCTGGTTTAAGAAAAATAAAAAACAAAATAAATCTTATTTATCTCGCGAAAAGACTAAAGACTCAAAGTACGGAAGTCTATCATATAAAAAACTTAAAAATTTAAATAATTATTGTTTGGTGGAGGTTGAATTGATAACGGGAAGACATCACCAAATCAGATGTAGTTTTTCAGAAATTGGTTATCCGGTTCTAGGTGATTTAAAATATGGCTCAAAAAGATCGAATAAAGATGGTGGAATCTACCTTCACTCAAGGGAAGTAGAATTCATACACCCAGTTTCAGAAGAAAAATTAGTTATAAAAGCAGAGACTCCTATGAAAAAGTTATGGACTGCTTTTCCTTCCTGTTAATTAAAATAGCTTTCTCTTTAATTATATATTGTAAGGGTTTCCTGTCTATCTTACTTTCAAGCCATGATATAATATCTAGATAAAGAAAGGCCCTTTTCTCATATGGGTCATCTTCATATTTTTTTAGTTCATCATAAAGATTTCTTAGAAAATTTTTTATTTCCCCGGGATAGATATTCTCCAATCCATTTAAATATTTTAAAATTGTTTTTTGAACCTCATGTAGATCATTTAGCTTATCAAGGTAGTTATATGTCTCTCTAATAATTTTGTCCAAGTGAAAGTCAAGACCTGCTTCCCAATGGGCAATTAAATTGAGAATTCTAGTAAAACACTGAAGGTCCTCCCTCATTTTAATGTTTTTATTTCTCATTATTAAATTTGTATATTTTATACACTTGTCAAATTCGTCAACTGTAAAATACATGCAAGCAATCTTATAATAAAGAAGCATTATATGATGATGGTCTATTAAATTTTTATTTTTTTCAATACCCTCAAGTACTTCAGGTACAATTTTTATTGATTCCTTAAAAGTTCCCTCCAAAACATGAAGGTTGAAGACATTATTGTACTTGTATAAAAATATAAGTGCATTTAAATTTTGATTTACAGGAAATTCTTCGTTCTCTACCACTCCTACCATTTCATCTAGACAATTTTTGAACTTAGAAGGGTATTTTATTAATGAAAGTGCTTCAAGTAAGAAATTATATCCCTTTAGATAGTATACTGGATGTATTTTTATCATTTCAGGCTTATCATTAAATGTATTGATCCATTTTGACGCGTATTTATAAGTTGAAAGAAAGTCTTGCACTAAAAGACTATACCAAACCCATGATTGATAGTATATAAGTTTTTCTCTAAACCCTAACTTTTTTGGGTTAAATGCCTTGATTTTTTTCTTAAAAATATCTTTAATTTCTTTAGATTCAGAATCACTTTTTGCATACCCTGCCTTTATTAACTTTTCGTAAAGTTGAAGAGAAATATTAGATAAAGAACTTGAAGTATCATTTAACTTTTTTAAGAAGTTTGTTTGGCTAACCAGTTCATCTGTCCTATTACTAAGACTTCTTGTTACATATAAAGACTCAATTAATTTTTCGAATTCAACAATCTCATATGCTGAAGTATTCTCATCATATTTTAATGCATAAGACTTTGCTTTACCCAGAATTTTAAGACTTTGTTTATATAGACCTTTTTGATATAAAATTGTAGCAAAATCAATTTGACCTCTTATATAAAGTTTGACATTCTTGTGTTGAGGGTTTAGTCTAAGACTAATTAGAATTTGTTTATATAAGTGTGCTTTAAGATTCGAAAGCTGTTGCTTTGTCACTATATTACTTTCAATTATTCTATTTTCATCGTATTTACTTATTTTATCAAGTAGGTTGAATAAATTTAGAAACTTTGAGTTTTCATTGGAATCCATTCTTCCAACATAAAGTTTAAATTGTCTTTTCTCAGACTTTGTTAACGACTTTATAAGTACAAAAAGGTTATCTTTTATATCATTAGTCATTGTATAAAATTTTTATTATAATAATTGATTATCAATAATTTAGTAATAATTTAGTGTTTTATGATATTGTAAAATTAATATACTTTTTTTTAAGTATCATCATTTAAGTAATAATTTAGTGAGAGATGATAAATCAAGTCAAAATTTTTGATACAACACTTAGAGATGGTGAGCAAGTCCCTGGGTGTAAGCTTGATACCAAAAGCAAACTAATTCTAGCTGAAAAAATTGATTTGCTTGGAGTTGATATAATTGAAGCAGGATTTCCCATTTCAAGTCCAGGTGATTTTAAATCTGTTGTTGAAATATCAAAAATTATAAAAAACGCTTCTGTTTGTGCATTGAGTAGAGCTAATGAAAAAGATATTGACGTTGCTGCTGAATCATTAAAAAGTGCAAAAAACCCCAGAATTCACACTGGTATTGGTACATCTGAAGTCCATATTAAATATAAATTTAATTCCAATAAAGACTCAATAATTGAAATTGCAAAAAAGTCAGTAGCCCATGCAAGGAAGTATGTTGATGATGTTGAGTTTTATGCTGAAGATGCTGGTAGAACGGATAATGAATTTCTTGCTAAAGTTTGTGAAGAGGTTATTAGATCTGGAGCAACTGTACTCAATATTCCGGATACAACTGGCTATTGTTTACCAAGCGAATATGGAGATAAAATCAAATATCTAATAAATAACGTAAAAGGTATTGAAGATGTTATAGTTTCATGTCATTGCCACAATGATCTTGGATTAGCTACTGCTAATTCTATTTATGGAGTTTTAAATGGCGCAAGGCAAATCGAATGCACAATCAATGGGATTGGTGAAAGGGCTGGAAATACATCTTTGGAGGAAGTTGTCATGATTTTGAGACAGCATTCTGATTTGAATCTTGATACTAATATAAATTCTAAGCTTTTAAATGAGACAAGTCAGAAAGTATCCGAACTAATGGGAATGCCTGTTCAGCCTAACAAAGCTATAGTTGGATCAAACGCTTTTGCCCATAGCTCAGGTATTCACCAAGACGGTGTTATTAAAAAAAGAGAAACTTATGAGATTATAAATCCACTTGATGTAGGGGTTGATAAATCTTCAATTGTATTAACAGCTAGAAGTGGAAGAGCTGCTCTTGCTTTCAGAATGAAAGAATTTGGAGTCAATCTCACAAAGAAAGAATTAGATAAAGTTTATAGTGAATTTTTAGTTGTTGCTGATCAAAAGAAAGAGGTAACTGATTCAGATTTTCCTTTATTACTTCAAAAAAAAAATATTAATCATGGGTAAAACACTCTTCGATAAAGTTTGGGATTCTCATGTAATTGAAAGTGTTGAAGATGGACCTGACATTCTTTTTATTGATAGACACTTTATACATGAAGTGACAAGCCCAGTTGCATTTGTTGGACTTAAAAAAAGAAACTTAAAAGTTATGTTTCCTGAAAGAACTTTTGCAACAGCTGATCATAATACCCCAACAATTAATCAACACTTACCCATTAAAGATAGACTTTCAGCTATGCAAGTAAAGACTTTGGAAAAAAACTGTAAAGAAAATGGTATTGACTTCTGGGGTCTTGGTCATAAGAAAAATGGTATTGTCCACGTTATAGGACCAGAAAATGGAATTACTCAACCAGGATTAACAATTGTCTGTGGAGACTCACATACATCAACACATGGTGCTTTTGGTGCAATTGCATTTGGTATTGGAACATCTGAAGTAGAGATGGTCCTTGCATGTCAAACAATCATGCAACAAAAACCAATGAAAATGAGGATTAATGTAGATGGAAGACTTTCAACTAATGTTACACCAAAAGATGTTGCTATCTATATCATTTCAAAATTATCTTCATCAGGTGCTACTGGATATTTTGTAGAATATGCTGGAAGTGTTTTTAGAGATATGTCTATGGAAGGGAGGATGACAGTTTGTAATTTAAGTATTGAAATGGGAGCACGTGGAGGAATGATTGCTCCAGATGAGAAGACATTCAAGTATATGAAAGGCAGAGAATATGCTCCAAAAGAAGATAAATGGGAGAGAGCAGTTAGTCATTGGGAAACTCTAAGAACTGATATAGATGCGACCTTTGATAAGGAATATAATTTTAAAGCAGAAGATATTGAACCTATGATTACTTATGGGACTAATCCAGGTATGGCTATTCCAATATCAAAATCAATTCCGGAAGCTAATAAATCTGAATCAAAATCATCTTACAAGAAAGCCCTTGAATACATGGAGTTTAACGAAGGTGATAAAATGATTGGAAAAAAAATTGACTATGTTTTTCTTGGAAGTTGTACAAATGGTAGAATTGAAGATTTTAGAACTTTTGCCGGTTTAATCAAAGGAAAGAAAAAGTCTGATACCATTGATGCTTGGCTAGTTCCAGGTTCTCATAAAGTTCTTAAAAGTATCAAAGATGAGGGGATACTTGATATTCTTACTGAATCAGGTTTTAAACTTAGAGAGCCCGGTTGCTCTGCTTGTTTAGCTATGAATGACGATAAAATTCCGAAAGGTAAATATGCTGTAAGCAC
>Ga0160422_10003136_pt1 | contig 10253 bp, 8 predicted proteins | sample Fk160mmetaG_FD_108192 | JGI IMG/M metagenome (GOLD analysis project Ga0160422, IMG submission 108192) | Marine microbial communities from the Central Pacific Ocean - Fk160115 60m metaG | ecosystem: Environmental > Aquatic > Marine > Oceanic > Photic zone | place: The Central Pacific Ocean... | reverse complement strand
TTTGGCCTTTTTCGCCGTAAAACTCAATAATCATTTTCAGCCTCCTGCATTTACCCTATCGAAGCTGCTGGAGGCTTTAATATTCGCTTATTGCCTTCCCTACTTGCTCGGCTTTAATTACAATAAGTCATTTTAATCAATAAGCTGCCGACCTCTTTATGAGCGACACAATTAGCCAAGACAGCCATACGCCAATGATGCGCCAATTTCTTAAAATTAAGGCTCAGCATCCTAATGAGCTGCTGTTTTATCGCATGGGCGATTTTTATGAATTGTTTTTTGACGATGCTAAACGTGCCTCAGAACTGCTGGACTTAACCCTTACGGCTAGAGGGAAATCTGGCGGCAAGCCCATACCGATGGCTGGCATTCCCTATCATGCGGCCGATGGATACTTAGCCAAATGTGTTAATGCCGGATTAAGCGTGGCTATTTGTGAACAAGTGGGCGATGCAGCTACTACTAAAGGCCCAGTTGAACGACAAGTGCAGCGCATTATCACACCGGGAACACTCAGTGACGAAGCTTTAATGGATGCGAAACGTGAACCGCTTCTAGTCTGCCTATACCAACAAAGAGGTACTTATGGCTTAGCCTGGTTGGCTATGGCGAGCGGTAAGTTTTCAATTTGTGAGACACAATCAATTAACGAATTAAAGGCTGAGTTACTGCAACTAGATGGAGCTGAAATACTCACTGTTACTGCCAGTGATATCGCTGGGGATATTGTCGACCCCAGTATTATTCGCGAACGACCCGAATGGGAATTTGATCACGATACTGCGGTTAAAGAACTAAGCCGTCAATTTGGCACGCGTGATTTATCGTCTTTTGGTGCCGACGCCTACCCTGTTGCTGTCTGCGCCGCCGGCGCCTTAATTCAATATGCTCGATCAACGCAATCAGGCCCTCTGCGGCACATCAAAAACTTAGCCGTTGAACAACGTCACGACTACCTGTATATTGATGCGTCCAGTCGTCGTAATTTAGAGCTTGATAAAAACCTTAATGGCGATGAATCCAATACCCTACTTGCCGTTATCGACCATGCGGCCACTGCGATGGGCAGTCGGTTAATAAGACAATGGTTGGCTAAGCCGCTCAATCAATTAGCGCCTATCATTGCCCGTCAACAGGCGATAAAAGCGCTGCACCATAATTTTGCCTTCGAAGCGATTGGCTCGACCTTAAAATCGATTGGTGATATGGAGCGTATTTTAACGCGTATTAGCTTACGCAGTGCAAGACCGCGAGACCTCACTCGCCTATGCGACTCGCTCAACGCACTGCCAGCCATTAACACTTTATTGACACAAATTGAACACCCTTTGATTGATCGCCTACACCGTGAAATAGGCGTCTTTCCCGAACAGCAAGACCTGTTATCCCGAAGCCTCATAGACAACCCGCCGATGACCGTGCGCGATGGCGGTGTCATTGCTAACGGTTACGACAGCGAACTCGATGAACTTCGTGCCCTCAGTACCAATGCCTCTGATTTTCTGCTTCAATTAGAACAACGCGAACGCGAAAAAACTGGGATCAGCACCTTAAAAGTCGGGTATAACCGTGTACATGGCTACTACATTGAGATTAGTCGTGCACAATCGGCAAATGCACCGGTTGAATATACCCGTCGTCAAACACTAAAAAATGCCGAGCGCTTTATCACCCCCGAGCTTAAAATTTTTGAAGACAAAGCTCTAAGCGCGCAAAGCAAAGCTTTAGCGCGAGAAAAATACCTCTATGAACAATTGCTCGACCAATTAAATAAGTCATTAATTCCACTGCAGCAGTCTGCCGCAGCTATCGCTGAAATGGACTGTCTTACTACCTTAGCTGAACGTGCTGATAGTCTAAACTGGCGCTGCCCTCAGCTTGAAGATCGTGCCGGTATTGTGATTAAAAAAGGCCGCCACCCCGTCGTTGAGCAAGTATCGAATGATCCTTTTATTCCTAATGATTTAAAGGTTGACCAACAGCGTCGCATGTTAATTATCACTGGGCCTAACATGGGCGGTAAATCAACCTATATGCGACAGGTCGCATTGATTACAATATTGGCACATATGGGCAGTTACGTACCCGCGGAATCAGCCACACTTGGCCTAGTCGATCAAGTGTTTACCCGCATCGGCTCTTCTGATGATCTTGCCGGTGGACGTTCTACTTTTATGGTTGAAATGGCCGAGACCGCGCATATACTCCATCATGCCACCGACCGCAGTTTAGTATTAATGGATGAAATTGGCCGTGGCACCAGCACTTTTGACGGACTGTCATTGGCCTGGGCCTGCGCTCATCATCTTGTCGAGAAAATTCAGGCCTTTACCCTCTTTGCAACCCACTATTTCGAACTCACAGGGCTAACAGAGACACATCCCAGCATTGCGAATGTCCACCTCGATGCCACAGAATATGGTGATGATATTGTGTTCATGCATACCGTTAAGCCTGGACCAGCCAACCAAAGCTACGGCATTCAAGTGGCCAAATTAGCCGGTATTCCTGAATCTGCACTCGCCTTTGCTCGCGACAAACTTTTAGCGCTTGAGAAAAACTCAATAAACCTTGATAGAAAAACCAATTTAAATAATAAAAACAATATTTTAAATAAAGAAAATACAGTAAATAAGGCGGTCAAGCAAACCGATCTCTTTGCCAGCGATAACAGCGCTCTTGATCAAGCCTTTTCAGAATTAAATCCTGATAAATTGAGCCCTTTTGAAGCACTTAAAGCAATTTACAAACTGAAAGAACTTACCTAATTGATATAAAACATATACGTTTTTCACCTATCAATCTGAAAATCTCATTCGAAAAATCTCAGCACTTATATCGGCAAAACAAATATATTATATTCATATAAACTGTTAGTCCGATTGGTTAAAAATTTGTATATTAGAAACTATTAATGGTCTTTCTTCGTAATTAAAACTAAGTTCCTGATTTATATCGGAGCGCGTGATAGTATTACTCAACTTTTTTTAAAGCCGATTTGTCCTTGGAAGAAATATTGAAATGACATTCGTTGTTGGTGAAAACTGTATTAAATGTAAGCACACCGACTGTGTTGAGGTTTGTCCAGTTGATGCTTTTTATGAAGGGCCAAACTTCCTAGTGATTCATCCTGATGAGTGTATTGATTGTGCTCTTTGTGAGCCAGAATGCCCTGTCGAAGCTATTTTCTCTGAGGATGAACTGCCGGAGGGACAAGAAGTCTTTATCGAGCTCAATGCTGAACTTGCTGAGGAATGGCCAAATATTACGGAAATGAAGCCTGCAGCTGATGATGCTAGTGAATGGGATGGAAAACCCAATAAATTGGAACTTTTAGAGAGGTAATAAGAATATATAACCTCCCTTTAGTGTCTTATTTACTAAAGACTGACTCACTTGATAAACCTTCATTTCTCATAATCTCTTTTAAGCGACGAAGCGCTTCAACTTGGATTTGCCTAACCCTTTCACGCGTTAAACCAATCTCTGCACCCACTTGCTCTAAGGTCGCAGACTCATGTCCACGCAAACCAAACCGTCGCATAATCACTTCACGCTGTTTCTCCGACAGATCATCTAACCATGCATCGACACTGATACGTAAATTATTATCCTGCAACAACTGCGCAGGATCAGAAACTTTATTATCTGCAACGGTTTCAACTACAGTTCTTTCAGAATCGTAGCCTAATGGAGCATCTAATGAAGTGACACGCTCATTTAACTTAAGCATTTTCTTAACATCTGCAACTGGCTTACCCAATAAATCAGCAATGTCCTCAGGCGTCGGTTCATGATCGAGCTTTTGACTGAGCTCTCTGGATGCACGTAAGTAAACATTCAATTCTTTGACCACATGAATCGGTAAACGGATAGTTCGCGTTTGATTCATAATACCACGTTCAATAGTTTGACGAATCCACCATGTCGCGTAAGTCGAAAAACGAAAACCTCGATCGGGATCAAATTTTTCAACCGCTCGAATAAGGCCTAAATTACCCTCTTCAATTAAATCTAGCAGCGTCAAACCACGGTTGAGGTAGCGACGAGAAATTTTCACCACCAAACGTAGGTTCGACTCAATCATTCGCTTACGACCAGCTTCGTCTCCCGATAAGGCTAGCCTAGCAAAATGCTTTTCTTCATCGGCTGTCAATAGCGGTGAGAAACCAATTTCATTGAGATACATTTGCGTGGCGTCAAGCGATTTAGGCGAGCGACTAACCGTTTTACGCCTGGCATCCATATCACCGGCAATCTCTTTTATATCTTCTTCTAAATCATCAGATAGGCCAGCATCATTAAGCTCAACATCTAATTGCTCTTCTGAATCGATTGACATTAACGTCACCTCAGTGAATGTTATTCATCTATTTATAATCATGTAGAACTATCGTTAACTGTTATATCAGCAAGGCTAGAGCTATATAAAAAAGCCAACTAATTTAATTTTTTAGGTAATAAACTCATTGGATTTACTGGCCTGCCTTTTTTTCTAATCTCGAAATGCAAGTGATTGTGAGTCGTGCCACTTTGGCCTATTTCAGCGATCTTTTCTCCAACTTTAACTTTTGTGCCTGTTGATACCAAAAGACGACTATTATGTGCATAGGCGCTTAAAAAGGTATCGCCATGCTTAATAATGAGTAGCTTCCCGTAAGCCGCCAGTCCAGATCCTGAGTAAACTACAATACCATCATTAGCAGCCATTACCGGTTGTCCGTAACTGGCACTAATATCAATACCTTTGTGAGCCGCATTTTTAGTCTGAGTAAATCCTTTACTGACCTTACCTGTGGTAGGCCATTGCCAAGCCCCCAATACTAATGGCTTAGCTGACGAGGGCTCTATAACCATTTTTGGCATTTGCCTTGGTTTTGCAACCACTGCTTGCTTCAATTCTTTAACCACAGGCACCGTCAACGATCTCGAAACAGGCAACAAACTTAACATTTGTCCTTCAACAACGGTAAACGGTTGCTTTAGTCCATTCGCTCTGGCTAAATTCATTGGATCTATATCATAACGCCAAGCAATCGCGTAAAGAGTTTCACCTGCGCTTACCCAATGATGATTGATCTTCTCTGTCGGTGGTTGTGGCAACTCCGAAACGGGCACTATACCAGTCACCGAACAAGCTAATAAGGCGGTTATAGGCCACAAAACCATCAATCGTTTAAGCAAGGCCCTCTTATCAACGTAATCATTCAACATCATTCGACTTGTTAATGCTGGCAAATCTTAGAACCTCAGTTTTGCAAACCTTGCTTCAAAATCAATTGACCCGCTTTATTGCTTAAAGTGCATTATAAAAGCTGAATCTAATATAATGATTTTAAAGTCATTTAAAATGAATAATTAAGAGAAATGTGCACTATTTCTCTATATGAAAAGAAAAATATATCAAAATCAATAAAATACACATGTAGAATCATTGTTTTACTGAACTAGATCACGGCATTGCAGTGATACGAATCTGTAACCACGAATATCAACCGTTTATTATTTATACATGTTGGCAATGTAAGCTTATGTTAAAACGTCTATATGAATGGGTACTTAGCTGGGCCAACAGCCCTTACGCTAGCCCCGCTTTATTTATTATGGCCTTTGCCGAGGCGTCTTTCTTCCCGATTCCACCTGACGTCTTATTGCTCGCCATGGCAATGGGCGCACCTGAAAAAGCCATTCGCTTTGCTTGTATTTGTACCGCAGGTTCAGTACTCGGTGCAATTGCCGGATACGCTTTAGGTTGGGGTTTATGGGGAGTCATGGACCAGTGGTTTTATCATTATGTCCCTGGCTTTAGTGAAGCTGTATTCACTCAATTATCTCAATCTTTTAGTGACAACGCCTTTGCCGCTCTTTTTACCGCTGGCTTCACACCTATTCCGTTCAAAATCTTTACTATTGCCGCAGGCGCCGCAGCAGTGCCATTAATACTATTTATTTTGACAGCTATTTTAAGCAGAGGCTTGCGCTATGGATTACTGGCATTATTAATTCGTCAGTTTGGCGAGGGGATTAAGGACTGGATCGATCGTTACTTTAATCTTCTGACTGTGCTGTTAACTGTTATCGTCATTATTGTGGTTATTTTATTGCAGCTTTGAGACCCACTATATAACGCTATCAAAAACAATCATTAACATGTGGATATAAATCCTCAATGAACAATAAGGCAGCTGCAAAAAAGCCTCAAGTTGTATCAACTTGAGGCTTTTTTATTAAGGTTACGTTTAAAAGTGCTAATGACTGTTAATGTTTTTCTGCGCCTACTACCCACATGGCATAAAACTGCGCACCTCCACCGTAGGCGTGACCTAAAGCTTTCTTGGCTCCTTCGACCTGATGGTCTTCGGCACTGCCTCTGACTTGACGTGCCGCTTCCGCAAAACGAATCATACCTGAGGCGCCAATAGCATTGGATGACAACACCCCACCAGAGCAGTTCCAAGGTATATCACCACCCTCATCTAAAGAAGTGGCGCCGCTCATGGTCAACTCCCAACCTTTACCTGGTTCAGCAAAACCAAGATTCTCCAACCACATAGGCTCGTACCAAGAAAATGGCACATAAACCTCAGCACAGTCAAAATCTTTACGAGGATCAGTAATACCGGCCTGTGCATACACATCTTTGGCACAATCACGACCTGCATGCGGACTCACTTGCTCACGACCTGCATACATCGTGGGTTCAGAGCGCATAGCGGCGCCCTGAATCCAAGCTGGCTTGCCTGGCGATTGATTGACCAGATCCTCATGCGCAATGACCATCGCACAAGCACCATCAGAAGAAGGACAAGATTCTAAAAAGCGCAGTGGATCCCAAAGCATCGGCGAGGCCTCGACCATCTCCGCGCTAATGTCAGGTAATTGTAAGTGCGCTAGAGGGTTCTTTAAGGCATGAATCCGATCTTTGACCGCAACTTTAATGCCTGCATCAGACGGTGCATTTGAGCGACGAATATATTCTCGAATAATGGGAGCAAAATAACCGCCAGCGCCTGCATTCAAATGTGGCGAAAAGGGTTGCGGGTTGGATAGTGCCCACATTGCATTCGACTCTGACTGCTTCTCAAAAGTCACAGTCAATACACGCTTAAAAACACCACTTTGCACATGGGAAGCGGCAACAATGGCAGTCGAACCACCAACAGACCCTGCCGTATGCACGCGAATCATAGGCTTGCCATTACAGCCCAATGCATCGGTCAGATATAATTCAGGCATGACCACTCCTTCAAACATATCGGGAGCCTTACCAAGAATTACGGCATCAATATCATCCCAAAATAAGGCTGCATCATTTAGCGCATTCATTGCTGCTTCTCGAACCAAGCCGGCAATCGATACATCACTGCGTTGTGTCTGGTATTTAGTTTGCCCAATTCCAACTACTGCTGCTAATTCAGCCATTACATACCCTCCAAAACCGTAATCATATTTTGTTGCAAGCAAGGGCCGCTAGTAGCGTGCGCGACTCCGCGCTTGTATTCCCCGGCAATTATTCGTTTAGCCACTTCGCCAACACGCGACAAACCTGAAGCCATAAATAAATGCCCCGCTAAAACCCCTCCTGAGGGATTGATAGCAACAGAGTTATCAAGCCCTAGGGCACGCTTTACTATGATTTCTTGGTGACTAAAGGGAGCATATATTTCTGCCACATCAACAGGCGCATCATGCACACCTGCTTTTTCTGCGGCAATTTCAACTGACGGTGAACGACTTAAATCACGCAAGGTCACATGATGCGTTTCAATACGGTGGTCAATGCCTTTTATCAGCGCATAAGGCTTATCCATCGCTTTAGCTTTATCAACCGTACAGATAATCATCGCTGCTGCGCCATCTGAAATAGGACAACAATCATGCTTTCTAAGTGGCGAAACCGTCTCTGGTTCAGCTAATAACTGTTCAACAGTAAAATCGCCACTTAGTTGTGCATGAGGGTTATTTTTAGCATTAGCACGAGAATTGACGACCACTTCCGCCAAATCGGCCTCACTGACTTCTCCACTTTCCAGCAGGCTACGAGCCTGCATAGCCGCTAAACTGATGGTATCGACACCTAACGGTGCTAAATAATAAGGATCTAGTTGCAGTGACAAAACATTACTTAACTGACCTGGTGATGACTTGCCAAAACCATAAATTAAGGCACTTTCAGCCTGACCCATTTGAATCTTTAACCACGACTCATAAAGCGCCCAAGCTGCATCCATTTCAACATGAGACTCTTTTATTGGTGGTACTGCACCCAAGGCATCAACGCCTGCAACAAAAGCAAATGCGGCACCCTGCTGATAATCACAACTGCCTGAGCAAGTGAAATCAACATCTTGTACGCTACTTAAACCTGCTTCTTTTAATGCCGCTTGCACCACAGGCATAATTAATTCAACTTCATTTTGTGCGCCTGCATGACGCACACAATCACTCTGTACAAAGGAGACAATAGCAACATCTTGCATCTTATTTTCCTCCCATATCTGATTCATTTTCTAAAGGTTTCCAATAACGAATATTATCCATAGCATAAGTCCATTCCTCTTCTGGCTTCCAAACCGCTTTAACTCGCATACCTATTTCCACAGCGTCATTATCAACTTCACTCAGCAAATGAATGAACGAGACATCGGCGCCATCTGCAAGCAAATTAGCAACCACATAGGGCGGCTTGATAGGATTACCTGGAATGGGTATGTGAACAATGGTAAACGACTCAACGGTCGCAATATCCGCGCACTCTACTTCTTCGGTCGTTGCGACACCAGTAGCAGGGCAAGAACCTCTAGGAGGAACATAAACAAAGTCACCGCCGGGTGCTTTTTGGCCGACAATCTTACCTTTGCGAATCTGATGCAAGTAGCGGGCTGTAGCATTTCCTGCAGTATAGTTGTAATCTAGATAGGTAGGCGCATCCATCATAACGACAGGCTCTTTGAAATCATGCTGAGGGACATTACCCGAGCTACTATCACCAGGCTCAAAACAAACGATGTCTTTTATGTTGCCCTGAGCTTGATCAAGCCAACGGACTCTCACCTTCATACCCGTTGCCATTTGACTCGCGTCACCTTGCGTATCAATGGCATGTAATATCGGTGTATCAGCACCATCAAGCTTGACCATACCCCAAGCAAAAGGATGGCTTAACGGGTGATGTTCAGTAGGTTTTGCGACCCAACACCAATTGACCACTTCGCCCGTATCTGCCACGTCAACAAACTCTGTGAGCGCCTCAGCTGTCACTGGATCATATTCCACTGGCGGAACGATGACGCGGCCATCAGAACCTTTAACTCCAACCACCTTACCGTCTCGGAGTGAACTTAAAAATCGACCAACAACTGGACCTGTAGATCGTGTATAGGTAAAGCCGAGAGTAAATTTTTGACTTAACACCTCGACTTGTTGGTCAGTTGCTGACCCGGTTTGTAATGACATAGCTTCACCTCTGAATGTATAAGTTATGAATTCTAACGTGCAACCACACGTCAAGCTTTAATTTAAATATTACTATTTGTTTTGATAAGCTAATAAACTGATGCTTTGCCCCATTAAGAGTAAAATCGCACCAATGAATCAAGCTCAGCGCGGTCGGTCAACGCATTAGAAGAAGCATGCTCCTCATCGGGATAACCAAAGGAAATCCCGAACATTAATTTATAATCTTCACTAATGTCCAAAGCTTTTCTTAACCGATCTGCAATAAAACTTAGTGCTGTCTGTGGACAACTACCCACACCATGCGCCGTCATCGACAGCATTAGGGTCTGTGCATACATCCCGAGATCTGCCGCTTCTCTTATACCGGTATTATCCTTAGTGACGAAACAGGCCGGTAAAAAAAGAAACACCACATGTGGCGCACCAAAAAAAGTAAAGTTCTTAAAAAACTGTACATCTCTAGCGGACTTATCTTCACGAGCAATACCTAGCGCGCTATACAATGAATTAGCCGCTGCAATTTGACGCTCACGGTATATGCCATCGTACTTACCGGCATAAGGGAAATCCATACTCATTTCACCCTGCATTACCGCTGCGGGGACTTGCTCTCTTAATGCTTCAATCAACTCGCCAGATACTACTGCCGATAACCAGGGCTGCGTATTACAATTAGATGGCGCTCCCAAGGCTGTACTAAAAATTGAACGTAAGGTTTGCTCATCAATCGCTTGCTTTTTAAATGCGCGAACTGAACGTCGTTGTTGGACGATTTGATTAAAGACATCAACTGT
>Ga0160422_10003135_pt1 | contig 10254 bp, 9 predicted proteins | sample Fk160mmetaG_FD_108192 | JGI IMG/M metagenome (GOLD analysis project Ga0160422, IMG submission 108192) | Marine microbial communities from the Central Pacific Ocean - Fk160115 60m metaG | ecosystem: Environmental > Aquatic > Marine > Oceanic > Photic zone | place: The Central Pacific Ocean... | reverse complement strand
ACACTTTTAACTCTCTCAGCAAGATCATCAGGATTTGTAATTCGTGCAAGACTATCAGAGATTGGACGAATGCGATTACCAAGTGTATCTGCTGGTTGTTCAAACTCCCCATAACCTTGATCAATTAGTTTTGATCTAAGTCTTAGAAGTGCCTTTGGTGATAATCTTGTTGCTCTACGTGCCATATCTTATACCTAACTCCTTCTCAGTAAATACTTTAAATTGGAATCCATGATCTTTACACCACTCATCTGCAGCTCTCCATTTTGCTTGATTCTTTGCATACTCATATGCTTCACGTAAATATCCCTTTGTTTGTCTTTTTGGTTTTGCGGGTGGTTTTGTTTGTCGATCAGGTTTGATTTCAATAATGTATTTTCTTACAACATCTTCACTTTCCTGCACTTTGATGTAGAAGTCGGGATAGTATCTGTGAGGTCGTTTGTCGATTGGAGACCGATACCATACATACATTTCTTCACTACCCCACTCAAGTATTCTTTCATTTGTGTCACAGTAAACCATGAACTTTCTTTCCCAAAGTGACCTATAAATGATGTTTGTGGGATTACCCCTATACTTTCGAGGATAAGATGGTTGATATTTACCCTTGTAGGACATCTAAATAATAATAAGACAAGTTTTAGGTATTTAGAGTGGTTAGACCCCGCAGAATCGCAGATTTCAAACCTACATTTACCAATTTAGCACAAACTTCTCATTATCAGGTGATTTTTGGGGGTGTTCCTCTTGGTGTTAGACAATATTTAAATATTCGTGGAGTTGATTACCGATTCGTTACAGAGACATCTGGTTTATTATGTAATAATGCTGTGATACCAGGTAGCACACTTGCAGATGCAAAAGTTATAGGTAATTATCAGGGTGTGATTGAGAATATGACTCATAGTCGTATTTTTCCTGATATAAACTTAGAATTTTATGTTGATAAAGAATATAAATTATTGAAATTTTTTGAACATTACATTGAGTTTGTTGCTGGTGGTTCAGGATATGATCAAACAAGAGAGGATTATTACTTTAAGATGGAATATCCTTATGATTATAAAATGTATGGAACAAAGATAGTTAAATTTGATCGAGATTATCAAACAGAGATAGAGTATAATTTTTATGGAATGTATCCATATCAAATAAGTAATATACCTGTTAAGTATGAAAACTCTGAAATTTTGAAGATGAATGTTAATTTTCATATCGACAGATATGCATGTGGTAAGTTTTCAAGTTATGATAAGTATAGAGGAAGATATAATAACATCAAAGAGGCAAATCAACGCAGGAGACTGCTTCAAGATAGTGAATTTGGTCGTGGTGGAACACGTGCTACAACTGACTCACGAGGACGAGATCCTGATGATCCAGAATATGGAATGCCTTAAATTATCACTATAAATAAATTTACTGAATTGAATAATTATGCCTTTACCAAAGATTAGCACCCCAACTTATGAGTTGACGATACCATCATCAGACAGGAAAATAAAATACAGACCATTCCTTGTAAAAGAGGAAAAAATACTTATCATTGCGATGGAGAGTCAAGATGATAAGCAAATCGCTGAAGCAGTTAAGGATGTATTGGGAAGTTGTATTCTAACAAAAGGTATTAGTGTTGATAAGTTATCGACATTTGATATAGAATATTTGTTCTTGAATATTCGTGGTAAATCTGTTGGTGAGGTGGTTGAAGTCTTAATTACTTGTCCAGATGATAATAAAACAAAGGTTCCCGTTGCAATTAATTTAGATGAAATAAAAATTAAAAAGAGTGATGATCATGATAGGGATATTAACTTAGATGGAAAACTTACTATGAGAATGAAATATCCTTCAATGGGTGAATTTGTGAAAAATAACTTTAATGTTGAAATGAAGGTTGAGGATACTTTTGATATGGTATGTTCTTGTATTGAGCAGGTTTTTAGTAAAGATGAGTCTTGGGCAGCATCAGATTGCACAAAAAAAGAGTTATTAGATTTCTTAGAGTCACTTGATTCAAATCAATTTAAAAAAATTGAAAAGTTTTTTGATACTATGCCTAAGTTATCACATACATTTAAGGTCAAAAATCCAAATACAAAAGTTGAAAGTGACGTAACATTAGAGGGACTTAACGCTTTTTTCGTCTAGGTATGGCTCATGAAGACCTTGAGTCATACTACAAGACGAATTTTGCATTGATGCAACACCATAAATATAGTTTGACAGAGTTAGAAAATATGATTCCGTGGGAAAGAGACATCTATCTCACACTCCTTCAACAATATATTGAAGAGGAGAAGTTGAAACAACAACAGGAAAACGGTATTAATGGATGAAGATCAACAACAGGAAGGTCAACAGGAACAAAGAATAAGTTCATCTGCGTTCACGAGTTTTAACATAACTCCTGCTCCTCGAAGACCAATATCATCTCTTGCACTATTTCAACGCAAAAGTGCTGAAAGTGATGAGCAAATTCGTGGTGTCGTTAGAAAAAATCAACAGGCGATAACGACCATTAATTTAACTCTAGTTAATGTTACAAGTCAACTTCGTGAATTATCACTTTCTTTAACTAAAGTATCACTAGGCATTAAAGATTCAGCAGCGATAGAGAATTTAAGAATCGCACAAGAACAAAAACAAGCACAAATGCTCGCTGATCGAAATGCAAGAAGAGGTGTGGAAAATAATTTAGAAAAAGGTATACAAGCAGCATTGTTTAAACCAGTTCAAAGAATCGGTGCGAAGGCAAAATTTACACTCGCTAAGTTAGTTCAATTTTTTAATTTATTACTTGGTGGATTTTTAGTTGGAAGAGCGATAAAAGTTATAGAAACGTTAGTCAATAATGGTGGTGAAGGTTTAAAAAATATCGGAGACACGATAATAAAACAACTTACCGCAGCTGGTGGTATATTCGTAGCGATTAATGGTGGATTGTTAGTAGCATTATCATCATTAACTAAATTAGCATCATTCTTAACACAAGTAGCAGTTACTAATTTACTTTTAAAACCAATCGGTTTAATATTTAAGATTGCTAAATCGGCAGCAGCAGCAATAATTGGTGGAGCAACAGGAGGTGGTGTAGTTCCTCCTTTAGGTGGTGGAAGTGGAAAAAATAGAGGTAAAGGTAAAGGTAAGGGAAAAGGTAAATTTCCAAAGGGTATAAACTCAGCTCTTGCAGCACTTTCTTTCTTTGGATTCGCTGAAGCAAACATTCGTTTAAATGACGCTGATAGAACGAGAGAGACTGTAAAAGCAGGTGGTGGTTTTCTATCATACTTGGGGTTAAATAGACTAGGTAATAGCCTTCAAAGAAGTAAGAATCCATTTCTAAGTTCATTTGGAAAGGGACTTAACTTTTTTGCTCCATTTTTAGGATTTCAGATATCAGACAGTGTAGTAGGACCAACTTATGATTTGTTAACTCAATCTGCAGTGATGGATTCCATGACTACTGATCCTTCAGATTCTTTTAATGAATCTATCGAAAAGATAAGACAAGGTAATACTAAAATCAACGTCTTACCTCAAGTCCGTGAACAAAATACCGCACCATTATCTGCAGAGGGAAGAGCTGCATTACTTATGTTTTCTCCTCCCAATAATAAGAAAAATCCATATTTGTATAATTCATATGTTCAATATAACGTCATTCCATTCTAATGAGATCAATAATTAACCTAGATTCAATTAATAAATCTCTGTCTGGATTAACGGAGTCGGTTAAATCTGCCCAAAAACAATCTCAGGTGATTTCTAAAAATATTGATGATCGCAACAAGATTAAAAGAAATGCTTTGTCCATGTCTTCTAAATTGTTTGCGAGAAGAAGAGATAATCAAAGAAGAAGAGAAAAGGAAGATTTACTAGAGGCAAGTGGTGTGATGGGTGCCTTGAAGTCGGGTGGTAGAACAATTCAAAGAACAACAAAGGGTTTCTTAGGAAGAATACTTGATTTTGTTGGAACTGTGATTATAGGTTGGACTGTTATTAATTTACCGACTATTATTAAACTCGCTGAGGGTGTGATGAAAAGATTAAAAAAATATTTTGACGCTCTTAAAAAGTTCGTAATAGATACACAGACATTTTTTACTGATTTAGGATCAAAATTTGGAGAAATCTTTACTTTAGTCTCAAGAGTAAATTTTGATCCGTTTTTGAAACAGGTTAAAGTGTTTATGAAAAGAGTTCAAGATGCATTTACTCAAATACAAGTGAACACTGTTAGGACTGTAAGGAAATTTTTAGATAAATCTGATAGAGAAATTGCGAATGAGATAGGTATAGGTGAATTATATGATAATTTAGATAATCAAGAAAATATTACAACTGATGAAACTGAAATACCTGATGATAGTAAGGAACAATTTAGTGATGATTCGAGTCCAAAAGATTTAATACTGCAAGGACTCTCAATTCTTAAAAATAGGCAGGGTGGTGAATTAACAGAAGCACAACAAAAATTATTTGATGAAGGTGATTACGCAGCGTTACATGAAATTTTAATTAATAGTGAGTCCCAATCTGATCCAATTATTTTACTTCAAAATGGTGATGGGCAGTATATATACGTGAGGTATCAAGATTATAATTCAAACTTAAAGGCTTTTAAATCCATAGGAGCAACTCCTGTTCCTGATAATCAATTACCTTATAATATTCAAGCAGGTTCTGCTTCCCCGATTACAGAAAGCGACATAGAAAGAGAAAAAAAACTAGATGCATCTAGCATGAGCACATTTAATCCTTTTAAAGACATGGATTTTGATCTTCCAGTAGGAGGAGATAAAACTGTGATTGTTCCGTTTGATGTGCCGAAGCAAAGCACATTTCTACCCAATTCGGGTGAATCTGATATACCTTTCAATACTGATGACATAAATATAAGTAACATCAAGTATAGTGATGTATTTAAATATCAAATAGATTTTTAATGGCTGCAATAAATTCATCCTTATATGAGGACATCGAAATATCTACTGAAACGACAACGGGAGAAGCGAGAACTGTTGACTTAAAACTTGGTGTGATTAAATTAAATTACTATGAGGATTTATTCTCACCAACGATAACAGCACAAGTTTTGGTTGTAAGTTCTGGTAATGCAACAAATGAAAGTGGTGATGTGATTGAAACTGTTTATAGTGGATTACCGATTCGTGGTGGCGAGAGGGTTAAAATAAGAATAAAGAACAATACAGAAAAAAATATACCAATTGAGTTCGACACACCTGAGACATATCTTTATGTTTCAAACGTATCGAGAGAATATGCGAATGGTGCTAAGGAGATATTTACTTTAGATTTAGTGTCTAGAGAGGCAATAACAAATGAAACATCTAGGGTCGTAGGTAGATATCATAAAACTGCAAAAATCAGTGAACATGTGAAAAGTATTATATCTGAAAAATTAAAATCAACCATCGCAGATTCTGATGTAGATGAAACAATAAATCCATATGGATTTATAGGTAATCTTAAAAAACCTTTTCAAGTATTGGTGTGGTTAGCGTCTAAGGGACAACCTAAAAATGGATTACCAGGATACTTTTTCTATCAAACAAAAGATGGATTCAGATTTAAATCCATTGATAAATTAATTGAGGATGGTAAAAAAAATCCAAAGGCAAAATACGTTGAAACACAATATGCAGAGTCATCAAAATTGACTGATGTAAATGATTTTGATATACTACAGTATAACGTAAGAAAAAATAATGATCTAATACAAAAACTTACAGTGGGTCAGTATCGAAGTCATTTCATGGAATTTGATCCTTTATTGGGTTTATTTACAACTGAGCAACAAGGTAAAATGACTCTTAATGATATTACGAATGATACTATTAGTCTTGGTGAAACACCAGAGGTTCCAAAGTTATTAAATGATGAAGATCTAACATTAGGATCTCTGCCTAGTAGATTAGTGACGATGGTATCAGATAGAGGACTACTTGAATATGATCCATCACTTGAAAAAAATTCAAAACCTTTCATGTGGCAGAGACAAGCGATAATGAGATATCAATTATTGTTTACACAAATATTAAATATGGTTGTCCCTCTGAACACAACTTTAGTTGCAGGTGATGTGATTGAAATTAAGTTTCTAAATGCTGAAATGGAATCAAAAGAACATGATCGACAGCAAAGTGGTTTTTATATGATTAAAGAATTGTGCCATCATTTTGACGCAAATCAATCTTTAACATCTTTAACTTTAATAAGAGACACATTTGGAGAGATAAGTAAATAATGGATGGTTTAAACTTTAAACAAAATTTTATAGGAAAGGATGGTTTTGTTTGGTGGATCGGACAAATAGCACCAGAGACAGTTTGGCTCGACAACTTTGGAACTCTTGATAAGGCATGGGGACAAAGATATAAAGTTCGTATCATGGGATATCATCCATATTCAACTGTTGAACTATCAGATCAAGATTTACCTTGGGCTCAAGTTCTAACAACTGCTGGAAACTCTGGATCACAGAATACTGCAGAGACAGTTCGATTGACACAGGGTGATGTAGTCATAGGTTTTTTCTTAGATGGACATAATGCACAAGTTCCAATGATTATGGGTGCATTTGCACACACATATCAATGGGAATTATTGATCGACAAATGGAAATCATCAGGTGCTCCACCTAATCCATTTACTGTTTTTGGTGGTTATAGTGGAGGATTTCCTGAATCAGATGCATATGAAATTAATAAAAATAGCACTAATGACGGAACACAAAATGCAGATCCATCCCCTTTAGATACATCCACTTCGTATGCAGAGTCTTCAGAATCGCCTGGTGCACCCTACTCAACAACTAGCACGAATGGTGAAATAGTAAATTTGTGTGATGCTGGAGCAACTGAGGGTATCAAAAATGATGTTTTAGGTATGGTAGGTGAAATAAAATCACTTAGAACAAAAATGAGTGCAGGTAATGAATTTTTTCGTGATAAAGTAAAGGATATTGTATCAAGCACAACTGAGAGTGTTGTTAGAAAATCTGGATCATTAGTGAGTAATATGGTTGATGGTGCCTTTAATGAGATTATACCAATTGGAAAAGTAGGTTTAAGAGTTTTATATGACGGTGTTTTTGGTAAAGTATTAGCAGCGACAAAAAATCCAGCAATCGCACATTTAGCAGGAGTAGCAGCACAAAATGCAATGTTAGGACCTCTGAACAAAGTAGAAAACTTAATCGGTTGTCTTGCGAACAATATTGTTGCAGATCTTGGTGGTATGACTGAAGAAATTTTAAATTCTGTTGTGGATAATGTTTTTAATTTTACGAATTGTGTTGGCGATCAGACAGTTGGTGCAATAACAAATGGAATTATTGATAAAGTTGGATCAGGTATGGCTGGAGCACTCGGTGGTTTAGATAAAATTCTTGGGTTTTTTAATCCAAAAGGTGGGTTCAATGTAGAAAGTGTTATAAGAAATACTGGAGGAGCATCAATCGCAGGTGCTGTGGGATTGCGAGGATGTAATGAACCAGTCAAAAGAGACGAATTAGGTCCTTGTCGATATCGTTTAGGATATGGTCCGATATCATCACCACCTAAAAATCTGGATAAGATAGTTAAAGATGCTAATGCGGCTGCTGCAATCTCTGCTGCAGCAAAGTTAACTGGATTCCCCTTAGACGGAATCGAAGACATTGCAGGTGCGTTAGATATTTTCAATTCTGATATGAAAGTTCCTGGTTTTAAAAGTGCGATTAGTGATTGCTACTCTGGTTTACCAACGATTTGTGAACCTCCTAAGATTAATATTTTTGGTGGAGGTGGGTCTGGTGCTGAAGCTATTCCATTTTTTGGTAATATTATTTTCCATGAAGGAAAGGACACTTACAATCGAACAGGTAGTGTAATTGATATTAAAATGACGAATCCTGGTAATAATTATCAATATCCACCATTTGTTGAGATAGTTGATAATTGTGAAATGGGTTTAGGTGCACAGGCGAGGGCAATAGTAAAAGATGGAAAGGTAATTAGCATTTACGTTGTATCAGAGGGAGAGAATTATCCTGTCGGAGATCAACCTGAGTTATCTGTAGTTGATATTAACATTATCAATCCTGGTTTAGGATATGAAGAGGGAGATACAGTTACCGATAATATTGGAAATGAATACGATGTAACCATTCAATCAGGTGCAATTGTGAAGGTTAAACCTTTAACTACGATTGCAGTTGATGAAGTTGTGGAACTTTCAATCAATTCTAATACAGGTAGAGGTGCATTATTATATGCTACAATAGATGAAAGACCAGAATATCAAGGTGAGGTCAAACAACAAATTGATTGTGTTGCCCCTCGCACTGATAATCTAGTCGGATATGTGAAAGGTGAACCATATTATGGCGACTTCCATGTTCATCCTAACACAGGTAAGAAGATGGTGGGAGCAGCTCATACAACAACTCCACATGAAATAATATACGATACCCCACAAGAAAGTTTGTGATCACTGATAAATATTTAAAAAGTAACTAAATGGCAGGAAGAAAACAAAATTGGTATAAGAGATATAAGAAATCAATGGGTCCTGGATTATTCTTTGAGGCGGATAATCCAACAGAGGGTTCTGGTGGAAAGGACGCTTTCCGACTTTTCAGCACAACTAATAAAGGTGACAAATTTACTATGGCGATGAAAGGTGATGGTAAAGTTCACATGAACGCTGATGTTAGTATTGAAATGGTTGCAGGAGCAAAAAATAATCCAAAGGGAACTGATATTTTAATTCATAGTCGTAATGGTTCAATCGACATTCAAGTTAATAAAAATGGTGATGTAAGAATTAAAGGTGATAACGTCAGACTTACTGCTGCTGATGAGATAAAGTTGCATGCAAGAAAGATACGTATGGAAGCAGATGATGAAATAAGTTTACAGGCACCCAAGATTTGGAGTCGTGGTAAGAAAGGTAATCTTGTTCCCAAGACATTCATGCAATCAATTACAGCAGGTTCTTTTATTGGACCTGGTTCACTTGCAGGTTTCTTAGAGAAAGGTCTTACTGATGCAGCAGGTATTTTTGATGGGATCAATGATTTAGCACCTGGTTTTACAGCACTCGCTGGTGGTGGTGCTCTTGCAGGAATAACAGGACAACTTCCTGGTATGGCGAGTCAACTATCAGGATTGACCAGTCAATTACCAACTGGTCAATTATCAGGATTAACAGGTCAACTTTCATCACTCGCTGAGACCGCAGGTCCACAATTACAATCTCTTTCTGGATCAATTACACCTCAACTGCAATCATTTGCACAAGGACCTGGTGCAGCACTAGGTGGTAATATACAATCATTTGGTCAACAATTACAAAGTAATGAAGCGTTTGTGAATCTAGGAAAGGGTTTGATACCTTCAGGATACTAATATGGCAGCAACTGATCCAAATCCTAATGTAGAACCAGAAGTAACAGGTCAAGAGGCTTGGTTTAATAAGGATGTTCGTGTATTCGAGGATCTATATGTTTATGGAAATTTATATTACAACTTTGATGGAAATGATAGTTTAAATTTAGATCAATTAAATGTATCAGGGATATCAACATTTAATGATGTTGATATAACAGGAACATTAGACTTAGAAGATTTAACCCTTAGAAATCTTTTTTCGACTGGTATATCAACATTTACCGATACAATTTTTCTAAAAAAAGTAGATAATATCCAAATTGGTATAGTTACTGTAAGAAGAAAGTTTGAGGTTTTCGATGGTTCTGATGAATTAGTAACTATAAACGCAACAGGTTCAAGAGCAGGTAATGTTGGTATCAATAGCACTTTACCAGATCAAAAATTAGATATTGGTGGATCTGTTCATATTGATGAACAAATATATGACTCTGATAATATTCAAGGAAATCCTGGTGATTATCTAAGTAAAGACGCAGGAGGTATTCGATGGGTTCCAGCACCCCCAACCTCTTTAGTTGATGGATTCTTTGCTCAAAATGAAGGTATAAACATTGGTGTTAGTTCATTTACTACAATAAATTTAATCGGAACAAGAAGTGGTGGTGATATTGTATTTGGCACAGATGCTGGTAGTGGTATACTAGATGTTGATATTAGATCGTTTTGGATTAAAAATGCTTCAGGAATACACACAACATCAAACGTTGGTATTAACATTGCTAATCCTACAAAACCTCTTGATGTTAATGGGTCAGCAAGAATACGAAATGATCTTGATGTAGATGGAATT
>Ga0160422_10003134_pt1 | contig 10255 bp, 8 predicted proteins | sample Fk160mmetaG_FD_108192 | JGI IMG/M metagenome (GOLD analysis project Ga0160422, IMG submission 108192) | Marine microbial communities from the Central Pacific Ocean - Fk160115 60m metaG | ecosystem: Environmental > Aquatic > Marine > Oceanic > Photic zone | place: The Central Pacific Ocean... | reverse complement strand
GGTTTCCTACCGCAGTAAGGCTGATGACTCCATGCAGTCAGCGATGTTTTATGATCCAAAGGCTGAAGAGCCAGCTCCCCTCGTGGTCGCTTTGCATACCTGGTCAGGTGATTTCAGGCAGGACCACCACAAGCCTATTCGTGAATGGTGTATGAAGAAAGGGTGGGCCTATATCCATCCCGACTTCCGTGGACCAGCAAGACGACCGGAGGCCACAGGCTCAGATCTCGTAGTGGGAGATATCGTGAGTGCAGTAGAATACGCCAAGAAGGCTACCAGCATTCAACAAGATGCGGTATTTCTAGTGGGAACTTCCGGAGGGGGCTACCACTGTCTGGTCATGGCGGGCAAGCATCCGGAATTGTTTACTGGCATCTCTGCCTGGGCCCCTATTTCAGACTTGAAAGCGTGGTATTATGATAATCTCAGGAGTGGGCGTCGCTACTGGAGTGATATTGTAAATTCCTGCGGGGGGAAGCCAGGAGACAGTCGAGCTGTAGATGCAGAGTATCGGAAGAGGTCACCGGTGCATTATCTGAAAAATGCGAAAGGGCGGGTAAGCCTGCAGATTGCGACGGGTATCACTGATGGGCACAGTGGTAGCGTTCCAATCAGTCATTCATTGCTGGCGTTTAATGAGGTTGCGGACGTGAAGGATCGGATCGGAATGAAAGAGATCGCATTCATGACTCAGGAAGCACGGCTGCCCGATTTGCTTGAGGGAGCTGCTCCTGATCCAAGCTTTGGTGGTAAGCAGCCAATTTTTCATCGTTCTTCCGCGACCGCTACGGTCACTATCTTTGATGGTGGGCACGAGATCATTCCTCTCGCCGCCATCGCGTGGATAGAGAGCCTCTACGCAGAGCTGAGGTGACTCTTCGGTTGGTTGCTCTTGTCAGTAGTTTGTTGCCCTGTTGGAGTAAGACAATGAAAGTGCCATTGTGCGTGGGACTGCTGGTCGGATGTCTCTTTGCAATCGGCCAGGAGAATCGTCCCTTTGTTGAATATCCCAAGGAGACTCGGCAGTATTTAAAGCGGATCCAGCGAGGTGAGCAGGGTCATGCATTCAAGGGAGGTCGAGCAATCGGGGAATGGCAAAAGGAAGCCCGGCCTGCACTGATGAAGTTGATAGGCCTCGAACGTATTCGCCGGGAGTTGGCTTCCTTCCGACCCCTTATCACCGAGGGAAAAGTGACAGAAGTTGATGGAGTCTATCTTCGTAGTCTCTGCAAAATTGAAACGGAACCCGGAGTTACAGTTCCCTTTTATCTGCTGGTTCCCAAGTCGGGAGATAGTAAAAAGCGTTTCCCTTTGTTTCTATGCCCGCACGGCCATGATAGCCTCGGGTTGCATTCCTACGCTGGGGTCTATCGCGATGATGCCCATCGAGAAAAGATTCTGGCAAGGCAGGGTAATATCGCTGATTTGGCAGCACGGAGAGGGTTTGTGGCTCTCGCGCCTGCAACTCGGGGTTTGGCTGATGAGGTATTGGTGCAGGATCTTAAGGGGCGCCACGGGGGCCGGCCTTGCAGAGCCCATCTCATGCATTGCCTCGTTGCTGGTAGAACTCCTGTTGGCGAGAGAGTCTGGGATATGCAGTGCCTGCTGAACTGGGCTGAATCCCACCCTGCGGTGGACAAGACCCGAATCGTCATGAGTGGTAATTCCGGAGGTGGGGTTGTGACTGCCTACACGGCTGCTGTTGATGAAAGAGTCAGCGTTGCGATTCCTAGCTGTTCGTTCACCTCAGTGGTGAGTCAGGAGGGATTTATTTTCCATTGTGACTGCTGCATGGTTCCTGGCATCAGGAACTGGGGGGACTGGTCAGATCTGGGTGGGCTTGTAGTTCCCCGCAGACTTCTCCTAGTTCATGGAGTCAAGGATGGCCTGCATAGCGTAGCGGCGGTTGAGGCCAATGCTGGACTCGTTGAGACGATTTTCACAGCGGCTGGTGCAGCGGATCATTTCGACCTGCGGTGGGGGCAGGGTGGGCATCGATTCTACCCGGATTTGATGTGGTCCTTCATCGAGGAAGGAATCAAGAGGTAGATACCCAAAATGAGGAATTGGGAGTCTTCCAACAAGGCTATTCCTTCACGATTGCGATCGGAGTCCCCCTGTCTATCCACTCGTAGAAAAACTGTGCTGGGTTTCCATCAGTGAGGTAGGGGAGACGGATGCAGCCGTGGGACGCGGGATATTTTGGAACACTACGGAATCCGTGTATGAAAATATTACCAGTGACCTGCACGCTGAAGGGCATGTAGGCATTGTTGTAGCGACTGGAATAGTGTTTGCGTGCTTTGTAGGGGCCCGCCTCGAACTCGCCGCATGGTGTAGAACGTCCTCTCCCCGAACTGATGCGAGACTCCAGAACAAGGCGAGATCCCTCCCAAGCCCGAAGGCGCTGTTCAGCAAGGTTGATTTCGGCGCGCTTGTTGCCCCGGATAACCTTGAAAGACCGGCCGACGAACGAGATTTTCAGGGGGTCGTCACCCTCTCCGCCTCTTACGCGAGCTCCTGCGCTTGTGAGGTCTGCCACGCTGATAAGAATTCTCCCATCAATGAAGGCTCTCATTTTCTCAGTAGAGAATGTTTTTTTATTCAAGGTCAGGGTTCTTTTCTCCTCGTCGATACGCGGCCTCCACCCCAGTCTCTTGGCGGCTTCTGCCATGGGAAGGAAGGGCCCCTTGGCACCAAGAGCGAAATTGACGGCTTCGAGGGCCGGCCCGGCGAGGCAGTTAGTGATTAATGCTAGGAGAAGAAAGGCCAGAAAAGTGGTCTTCATCGGAGATTGTCGGTCTGGTGCTGTGCTCAGGCTCGCTGTCCAGAAGCTGTCATACAAGCGGAATTCACCTCGAGGGGCCTTGATGATGACCCCCTAGGGGTGATTCGCTCCGGGTTTGTTCGGGGGCTAGGGCTGCATTCCGAAGAAATCCCCGATACCCGTCAGAATCATTTTAATGGCTACTGCGGTAAGGACCATGCCCATCAATCTCTCGATCGCAATCAAGCCACGTTTTTTAATGAGACGGGCGAGCGGAGAGGAGAGCAGTAGGACGACTGCGGTCATTGCCCATGCTATCAGGACGGCAGCAAGCCATTCAGGCCAGCGGCCTGGATCGCTGCTCATGAGAAAAAGGACTGAAGCAAGCGCAGATGGTCCGGCAAGGAGGGGAATAGCCAAGGGGACGAGAATGGGCTCACCTGAATTTTCATCAAAATCAACAGGATAGGGTCCACTGGCAGGTGGAAAGACCATTCGTAGCGCAATCAGAAAAAGAATAACTCCACCAGCAGTCGTCAGAATGGATTCGGTGATTCCTATCGCACTTAGAATATAACATCCGAGAAAGAGAAAGATGATGAGAGCTGCCAGGGCGAGAAGCAGTTCCCGGATGATGACCTTCCGACGACGATCAGCAGCAATCGGATTAAGGACCGATAGAAAGAGCGGAACATTACCGAAAGGGTCCATCACGAGAAAGAGGAGCAGCGCGGCAGAGAAGACGGTCATGGAATGAGCGTATAACGAATGGAAATTTTTTTCACTGGGCGAGGTCCTGACACCGGAGAGTGCAGTGGCTCGGTTGGACCGGTGCGCAGGAGCAGTCCTAACGGACAGGAATTCTAAGCGTCACTGCGTTGTATTCTGGTCCTGACACGGTGATAGTGATCGTGCTGTCTTCGACGACATTCAGGGGGAATACCACGTTCCCTGATTCGTCAGAAACTGTGACCGCATAGAGACCAAAGTCGTCCTGAAGAGAAACGATGGAGTGAGGAGCGTTGGACTCAATTATAAGGCTAAGATTACCAGGTGGAAGTTCTTGTGGACCTTTTACGGTGGGCGTTCGTGGTATCGTTCCTCTTAGTCCAAGGGTCGGATCTCCAAGAAGATTCAACTCGCAGGCGAGCAGGTGATCGGAGGGCGACGCGATAGCCTTTTGCGCCATGCCGGCCTTGAGGAGGGAAAGCGCCGCTCCAGCACTCACCTTTTGACCTAATCCATGCTCCCAGAACTGACTCAGGATTTCCTCCTGCTCGGGAGAGGGACCTTGTCTTGAGGGAGCAACTACTGCGATCGCTCCTCTCTCGGGCATGCGAATCATGCTTTCAGCGATAGAAGGATCCTCTCCATGATCGAATTGGCCGGTTTCAGGAGAAGTTGTTGTTATAACAGGATAAGCCTCTCTGTTAGTCAGTCGAGAAACCTCTGCATTAGTTATCATGGCCTCGTTTTGGAATATCCATCCATCGTGGCTCCCAGGACCCTTCAGGTGTAGTTTGCCGTTTGCACAGCTGTCTAGGAGGTTCACCCATTCCGCTGGCCCAAACGTTTTGCCCTTGTCCGGAGATGAGAAGAAATAGCGAAGGGTTCCTCCTTCGAGAACCCTCGAAATCTGTTGATTCCAGCTGTCTCTTAATTCCGCCCTGAGGGGAGGGTTTGGTGAAGCGTAGGCCATCGAAATGGCGAATTCCGATTCTGGATAGCGCGATTCATAGGCGATCACTTTCTCAGTATAGGCCTTGACGTCTTCGCTTCGTCGAACAGGAATTCTACCGAGGCCAACGTTGCCGTCCGGATAATCGATGGATTCCTTGTCTTCTTTCCATTCTCCGTAGATGCCATCGTTATCGGAGTCCCAGTCCTTCTTGCTGAGGTAGTAGATATCCGTGGGGACGTTGATGAGTTCGCCTGTTTGAGTGCGGTGAAGGGTATCTCTGGCAGGAACTACTCCTCTGCCATTTTCTTCGCTGTCACCTCCGAGAATAATCCAGCGCGTTCCGAGGTGATCCGTATGATTACGGATGCAGCGTCGGATTTTTTCCTGAAGATCCTTTGCCTCGTAGCGTTCCGATATCTGTGTGGTGCTCAAAATGCGCACCGGTTTCCCAAGGCGCTTTTTCCACGCCACAAAGGGCTTCCATGAGTCGACAAGTTCGGGTCCGGTGATGAGAAGAACCGTTGCGGGTGAGGGCGCGGAAAGGCCAGTCATGAACTCATGCTCCGGGTGCGCGATTCCCGGAGCACTCATGCCCAGTATCGCAGAGGTGCACACAACGGCGAGTTTCATGGCCTCAGGCTCTCAACTGGAGAGGTTGGTGGCGAGGATTCTTGCAGGCAATCTTGCCTGACGGAGAAAGAGCTGCATGCTGGGGGAGTGCTGACCGTCGAAGAGCAGATCGAGCTGGAGATCCGGGCGAGAAAAGAGCTTGAGGATCTCCGAAAAGAGGCGGGGAATGAGGAGGTTGATCCTCAGGCCGTGGCTGTCGATGTCGCGATTGGACGTCTGTCGCGCCTTGACTCGATGCAGATGGAGGAAGTTCGGAAAGATGCGACACGTCGCCGAAATCAACGTATTCACGAGCTCCAGCAGGCGCTTCGGAGAATGGATGAAGGAGACTATGGTATTTGCGACGGCTGTCAGGATTGGATCAGCTATGCCCGTCTCGAGCAGAGGCCAGAGGCGGATCTCTGCGGGAACTGTGCTCGTTAGATTTCGAGAGGGTGCGTATCCTGTCCCATCGTCGTCATTCTGGCATCCTCACGTTTCAACCATGGTTCAACGAAGAAGGGTCCAAAAGGCAGGAGGGCAGCCCCAAAAATGATAGCGCATCTGGGGTAGCTCCAGCCAGAGGGCTTTCGGGCGATCCAGAGAAGAAGACAGAGGAGAATAAAAAGAACCCCGTGAATCATTCCGGGGATATAAATGGCTTCCTCGTTACCCTGAATTCTCTTCATCACAATGGAGCAATAGAGAAGGACGAGATAAGAGAGTCCTTCGAGGAGGCTGACGACTCTCAGTCTGCCGATTGGTGTGCTGAGCATCGTGCTCATAGTTGTTTATTTGACAATGGGTAGTCCTGCCTTTTTCCAGGCCAGAAGACCACCATCGAGATGGTAAATCTTTGTGAATCCAAGCTTCTTCCAGAGTGCTAATGAGTTGGAGCTTCGGCCGCCACTTTGGCAGTGGACTAGATAGGGGGTATCCCGATTCAGCTTTTGAATTTTGTCCGCGAAATTCTGTTCCAAAAAGTCGATGTGAATTGCGCTTGCAAGGTGTCCATCCTTGAACTCACCCAAGGTCCTGATGTCGATAATGGTTAGCCTTTTCTCCACGTTGGGACCAATCACCATCTTAGAAGCCTGGATGGCATTGAGATGAATTACAGCAGCAGGCTTCTTCTCGATTTTTTCAGCCAAGGCTGTGGTCACCAGAAGAGGAAGAGCTAGCAGGAGGGATGAAAACAAACGCATGGCGTGAGGTTAGGATCTGAAAAGTTGTCAGAAAAGGGAAACCTTGTGGCCATATGAGGTCAAATAAGGCCTCTCAGGCAGGGGTCCGCCAGATCAGCCGAAGGGAATCAAGACGGAGTCTTGACTGGCCGAGAAGCTGAAGAATCTCGTCACGGTGGCTTCTCAGGCTCTCAATTTCAGATGGGGAGACCTTGCTGTTTTTTTGGGACAGGTTGTGCAGACGCTCGATCTCGGCGCTCAACGACTTTCCCGCGGTCTCAACAGCCTGCGAGATTTGCCTGCAAGACTGTTCGTCTGCGATGTGCTCGGCTCTCTTCAGCATTCCGGGAAGGATTTCTTTTCTGAAAACGCTCTGGGAGACAAGCTTGCGAGGGCTTCCAGGCTCAAGATTGGCAGACCGAAAGCCCTCGTCGGAACTATGATCATTTCCTTTGTGATCAACGACTGTCCGATAGGGAGTGGGGGGGAGGAATCTGTCCACATGAAGGCGGGAGGGGGCAAGGCACTCCAAAACGTAATGGCATTCCAAGAGCATCGTTTTGCCCCGGGCAGTCTTCCAGTGAGCGAAGCTGCAGTTACCCCGTTCCCTGCTCAGGAGGACTTCAATCGCATCCCGGAAGATTGGATGGTCCGGAGTTATCAGCGCGATATCTTCCCGGGCGAGGGCAAAATCGCGATCAAAAGTTGCCGAGAGGCCATCCTCGGAAAATTCCGCAAAGTCCTCGCTGAGGCGTTCTCCTTTCCTGAGGATATAACTTCGCAGGGAGAGATCCTCAACTTCGAGACCAAGATAATCGAAGAGGCTGATCGCAAATTTCTCAAATCCGGGATCATGATCAGCTTCTGCGATATGTTCGATGAGGCTTCCCGCGCTTTCTGATGATGGCGCACCCAGTTCAAGCAGGCGATCATGGCCAGACGAAAGACGGTTTGAGACCTCCTTCTTCATCAAGGAGGTCCGCTTGAGAAAATCCTCGAAAGCACTGGGGTCTCTGTTCTCCTGGAAGCTCCTCAGTTCCGAGCCGAGGGCTGCGGAGAGGGCCGAGGATCCTTTCAGAGGATGCTCAAACGCAGCAAGGCCTTCGGAATACCAGCGCGCGAGCAGCTCATCACTGCTGCCTTTCACCACAGGAACATGGATGTTGATAGTCTCAGTCTGGCCGATCCGGTCAAGTCGACCAATTCGCTGCTCAAGAAGTTCCGGGTCGCGAGGAAGATCAAAGAGAACAAGGTGGTGGGCAAACTGGAAATTTCGACCTTCTGATCCAATTTCCGAACATATGAGGATTCTTGCTCCCCCGGGATCTGCGAACCATGCGGCATTGCGATCCCGCTGGATAAGGGTGAGATCTTCATGGAACTGTGCGGATTCGATCTGAATACGGGCGAGGAGAAGAGATCGGATGGATTCAGCGAGCTCGACAGATTTGCATATCAGAACGACTTTTTCCTTCGGGATCTCCCGTAGAAAATCAGCCAGCCAGTCCATGCGGGCCTGCAGGCTATCAGTTTCATCACCTGCAGGAGGATCAAGATAGATGAGGTGAAGCTTACGTTCAGGGAAGCCCGTGAGTCGTTCCCGGGTATTCCGGAACATGACCCTGCCGGTGCCGAAACAGTCCACCAGATCCCGCGCCAGACTCTGTCTGCTGTTAGAGTCCGCGTTGTCGAGAGTGGCGAGAAAAGTCGCCGACTGTTCTGAGCGGGCTGAAATCACAGCTTTATCGCCATCGGTTAGTGGGGCTCCCTCCGAGAGCCTGCCAACCACGTCGGCAAGTGATTCGTATTCTTTGGCCTCCTGTCTGAAGCTTGACAGGTCGGAGAATCTTTCAGGGTCCAGGAGGCGTAGGCGGGCGAAATGTCCCTCCGGTCCGAGTTGTTCGGGAGTGGCAGTGAGTAAGAGTAACGAGGCGGTAACCTCGGAAAGGGACTCGATGATGGAGTAGGGCAGGCTTGGGCAGCCGGGCTTCCATCGGAGGTGATGAGCCTCGTCGACGATCAGGAGATCAAATCCTGCGGCTCTCGCTTGTTCAGCTCTCTCGGGATAAGCTGTGAGAAATCCGGTTGTGGATAGGATCAGCTGGCTGTCTAAAAATGGGTTGAGTTCATGGCCAGGACCCTCGATAGACTTGCATCGATCTTCGTCAAAAATGGCGAAAAGCAGATTAAAACGACGAAGAAGCTCAACGAACCATTGATGAATCAGGGGTTCAGGAACCAGAACCAGGACACGGTCGGCTCTTCCCGTCAGATGCAGTCTGTGCATGATGAGGCAGGCCTCGATGGTTTTGCCCAGACCAACTTCGTCCGCCAGAAGGATTCTGGGAGCAAGGCGGCTGGCGGCTTCAGCCGCAATCGCGAGCTGGTGAGGAATAAGATCGATACGGGCACCCGAGAATCCTCGCGCCGGGGAGCTGCGAAATTGTCCATTCTGCTGGAGGGCCTGCACGCGGAGCTCATAAGAGCGCAGATCATCACACTGCCCTGCGAGTAAACGCTCTTCCGGTTTGATGAAGCTCAGGGCATCAAACAAATGCTCCTCGCGGATTTCCTCGCCGTCGGCGAGGTAAACGAGGATGCCGTCCCGGTCTTCAACAGCCTCAACGGTAAATTCTTTTCCATCCTGGTTCTTGATGCGGTCTCCTTCCTTGAAGTGTACCCGGATCAATGGGGCTGACGAGAAGACATACTGACGTACTTCCTCAGCGGCGGGGAAGCACATCTCCACCCGATCTCCTCCTGCACAGATGACCAGACCAAGACCGAGTTCCGGTTGGGACGCGCTGGTCCACCGCTGGCCGGGGAGGGGGAAAGACACGGCAGGGAGACTGGGGTGCTATTGCCTTCGACGCAAGGGCAAGCCGTCACATCAGGACTATCTTTCGATTGTTACTTCCACCCTGAAAAAAGAGGAAGAAGCCCGGGGATCCGGAGCAACCGAGAGGAGGTGCCTCCGGCCAGTGCCAGCGTCGGAAAAGACAGGTTGCCAATCGACAAGGTCAATACTCCGAAAGATGGTGTAAGTTCTTCCCGGCAGGGTCGAATAGGAAAGTAGGGATTCTCCGGGAATAGTGGGATTCGCAGCTACGGAAAGAGCAAAGCGCGAGAGAGGGTCGAGGGGGTTCGTACTTGTAACCAATATTTCGGCAAGGTTGTTCTGGTTGTCGCCATCAGCATCCTCCTCGCCGTCCGGGGTGCCATCATTATCGCTGTCCGATAGCAGAGGGTTTGTGCCGAGTTGCTCCTCAATGTGATCCGGGATGCCATCCTGATCCCGGTCTGCAGTGGCAGTAACAGTGAGATTATCCAAGGCCATACCAGGAATCAGGGCAGGGCCCGGGAGCTGTTGCTCATTCAATTGGCCCGGGGTCGACTGATTTACAAAGCGAGTCCATTCGAAAGAGCCATTCAGGCCGAGACTACCCGTGCCGGGCGCTGGCACAGGATTGGATTGTGCCACCCCGATATTATTTGAGGTGAGCCCATCGGCAGGTCCTTCAGTTGCGGTAACGGTGCCTTCGTAAGAGACAAATTCCACGATTTCATTATTAACAACCAGTGCGATTCCATCGGGACCATTCTGGATCCTCGGAATAAGTTTCGAATAGAGTCGATGCCCCGAGGGAAGAGTCTGGTTCAAGGTGAAGGATGTCAGAGGATGTTGTCCGTAAACCCCTCCTCCATTCCCATTATACAGGTAGACTTCAACCTCGTGAGAAGTTCCCTGGTATCCCGGGGCTACCAGTATTTCGATGAATTCATTGAGGTCCGCGCCCGCGTTATCATAATGGAATTCATTTAAACGCACGTAGTCCTCCATGTTCGTAAATGGTTGACCGGGTGATACTGTGAAATTCAGCTCAATAGTGGCCCCGGGTATGATGAGAATATCTTCAAGGCGACTCGTCAAAGATGCAGTAATGCCGTTAGCGATTGGTCCTTCAATGCCAAGTGGAGAGCTGCTCGCAAAAGTCAGATCCGGAAGAGCTATGG
>Ga0160422_10003133_pt1 | contig 10260 bp, 9 predicted proteins | sample Fk160mmetaG_FD_108192 | JGI IMG/M metagenome (GOLD analysis project Ga0160422, IMG submission 108192) | Marine microbial communities from the Central Pacific Ocean - Fk160115 60m metaG | ecosystem: Environmental > Aquatic > Marine > Oceanic > Photic zone | place: The Central Pacific Ocean... | reverse complement strand
TCGTGGCGAAAATTCTTATCAAGTGTTGGTGGATTTTCAAATTCGACATCATGACCATTGACTTTGCCGTGGAGGAAACCCTGTTCAACCAATTGCCTGAATAAGTCTTGATGGGTGCCTTTTCTAGCCCTAATTACCGGTGACCAAACCGAAATCGTGTGCTCCTCTAGGTTCCACAAAACATCGTCGACAATTTCTTGAACGGTTCGTCTAGCGACTTCGATACCACAAGTTGGGCAATGCGGCTTGCCTATTCTAGCCCATAGTAATCGTAGATAATCTTGGATTTCTGTCACTGTCGCAACTGTTGAACGAGGGTTGTGGCTGCCCTGCTTCTGGTCGATTGATATGGCTGGAGATAGCCCTTCTATTCCATCACAATCAGCTTTTTTCATTTGCCCAATAAATTGTCTAGCATACGACGATAGGCTTTCTACATAGCGGCGCTGTCCTTCAGCATATAGGGTATCAAAAGCAAGACTAGATTTTCCGGAGCCCGAAACTCCTGAAACGACCACAAATTTTCCACGTGGTAGTTTGACATCGATGTTTTTCAAATTGTGAGTTCGAGCGCCCCGCACGGTTATCCAATCTTGATTATCGCTCACCGACTCACCTAACCGCAATTGGTTGTCAAGAGTTCAATAAGTCCTCTATTTGAATTAGTGGTTTGCATCATGAAAGAGTGAATGGATGGTTGGATACGAATCTTACCGGTTCATCGTTTTGTGGATGAAGAAATTCTAGAGATGTTGCATGAAGGCATATTCTGGAGTGGGGGTTGGTTTCGGCACCATGTAGTATATCACCAACGACGGGGTGTCCTAATGACTTCATTGCCATACGAATCTGGTGGCGTCGACCTGTTTCTATCATCACTCGAACTAGGGTTGTTGAATTGTAAGATTCCATTATCTCCCAATGGGTTATAGCATGCTTGCCATACTTGTCGCTCGAAGAAGTAGTCTTGATATTCAAATGTTTATCTTCGATTAGATATTGTTCAATTGTGCCGTGATCCTGACCAACATGACCTTCAACTAGAGCGTGATAAATTCGGTAAACAGAGCGTTGAGAGAATTGTTCTTGGAGATAATCTTTGGCGGATTTATTCTTGGCTAAGACCATGATACCGGAGGTTTCCTTGTCGAGGCGGTGAACAATGTAAGCCCAAGCCCTGCTGTTAAATTGTCGCAAATAATCAACGCATTTGGCATGGAGGGTTTCTTGTTCTAACTTATCAGTGGCGATAGAAAGTAACTTTGCCGGCTTTTCAACCACTATAATTGTCTCATCCTCATAAATTAAGTCAATCGAGGAGTGTTTGGTTTTTATTTTCGTTTGTGGTTTTTGGGTATCGTGAGGTTTGTTAGCCAATTCGAAGATATCGCCTAATTTTAATTGTGACTTTGCTTTGTGGGTGATTAAATTGTTGATTTTTACGCGCCCCGATGACAGCATCTTTCGCAGTTTATTAGTTGAGGAATCGGGAAATTGTTGCTTCATAAAATCAATTAGAAGCATTTCCTTGGTAAGGGTCTTTTTCATTAGATCACCTACAGTAAAATTATTTGACATCGTTCCCCTTTTAGGCCCTTTGCGGCCGGCTCTATTACTGTTAAACCATCGCTCATGGCTATGCCTGCTATATTGCCAGAACCTTGGTGGCTTTTGAGCATAGCAATGGTTGTTCCATCTTTATCTTGTAAAGAAACTCTCCTAAATGTAGTGAAACCATCCTGAGTTTTGATGTCCTCGCCCAATACTGCATAGGTATATTTTGTATTAATATCGGTCGATCTTGTAATTGAGGAAAGCCACTTTCCAACTATTACCCTAAACACAACGTGACTGCTTACGGGATTACCTGGAAGGCCAAATATTGGCGTTCCCTGCCAAGTGCCGAATATCGGTGGTGAGCCTGGGCGCATCTTCACCCGCCAAAATACGATCTCCCCTTCTTGTTCCATTAGTATCCTAACATAATCCCTGTCGCCCATTGAGACTCCTCCTGAGGTAATTATACAATCGTGATTTTGTGCGGCCTTGTTGAGTGTGTCACGTAAAGTATCAATGTCATCGACAACCAAATTATACCTTGTTGCTTGATGTCCGTATGATTCAATCAATGCGCTTAGGCCATAAGAGTTTGATTCGTATATCTGGCCGAACTCTAGCTTATCACCGATGGTTTTTAGTTCATCACCGGTAGATATTACCGCAATCTTAAGTTTTCTAAATACAGATATTGTTGAAACTCCGGCAGCTGCACATAAAGATATTTTTTCTGGCGACATAACATCCCCGCATGACAATATTGTTTGTTGCTCAGCGAAATTCTCGCCTTTTTTGCGAATAAAATGAGGTTTTGAGGGTTCTTTCAGCGTAACTTCATTACCATTGATTTCACAAAGCTCGATTGGTATTATGGAATCTGAGCCTTGTGGAATTGGTGCGCCAGTCATAATTTTAATCGCTTGCCCTTGAGTTATTTTCATGCATTCTTTAGTTCCTGCCATCGAGGTACCAATCACGGAAAGGGTACTAGGTGGGTTCAACGTGTCAGAATATATGACTGCAAACCCGTCCATAGAAGAATTATCAAACCCGGGGTCGTTAACCAGTGCTTTGACATCCGACGAAACAATTCTATGCAGTGATTGAGAAATTGATATATCCTCAGATGAGATGTCCAACCGAACATTTTGACATAAAGAATTGGCTTCTTCTAAGGAAATAAAGTAAGGATATGGTTTGACCATATATCCCCCAAAACAAAATTTACTTTGATATTATGGACTGTAACAGGGATAAATCTGCAATATGAGGTAATTCTTTTGTTTGCCGGATTGATGGTAATCTCTGCATTATACTCAAGTGTAGGACATGGTGGTGCTTCTGGATATTTGGCACTGTTATCTATCTCTTCTTACGGATTAATGAATTATGTTTGGTTGAAACAACATGTTTGGGTTATGAATTTAGTAGTCGCATCGTTAGCGTTTTATCACTACAACAGGGCTGGATTTTTTAATCGACAATTGACAATACCGTTTATTTTAGCAAGTATTCCGATGGCGTTTATTGGAGGAGCGATGAAAATCGATGCTGAAATTTATGATATTTTATTATCGATCACTCTGATTTGGGCGGGTTATAAAATTCTAAGGATAAATACTGAAGTAAGCAATAATGTTGTTGTTAGTAGAATAGAGGCATACTCGTGGGGAGGGGGAATTGGTTTATTCAGCGGAATTATTGGTGTTGGTGGTGGGATTTTCTTATCACCGATATTACTGCTCAAAAAATGGGCGAATGTTAAGACTGCGGCGGCAACGGCAGCAGTATTTATTTTTGCTAATTCATTATCAGGACTGCTTGGTATGGGTGTTTCCGGTCAACTTGACTTGGAATTAGATCTACTTGCTTTGTTCATAATAGCAATTGGAGTTGGGGGTTATTTTGGCGCACTCTTTGGCTCAGCTTATGCTGATAATCGAATTGTTCGGAGGTTGTTGTGCTTGGTATTATTGGTGGCTGCAGCGAAACGTGTTACTCAATTAATTATTAATTATTAATTTTAATAGGCGTAACAATTGACTTCAAATGGAGACCTTAATTGGGAGGGTCATGGGCGAAGGAAAGACTGCCATTATTACCGGTATAACCGGACAAGATGGTTCTTACCTTGCTGAATTATTACTAGATAAGGGGTACACAGTATACGGCCTTGTTAGAAGAACCAGTCAACCGACTCAAGGAAGGAATTTAATTAATCATCTTTTGGACAATGATAATTTCAATTTAGTCAATGGAGACTTAACTGACCAATCAAGTATCGATAATGCAGTTAAAGAAATTCAACCGGATGAATTTTACAACTTAGGAGCTCAATCATTTGTTCCAGAATCATGGCGTTCGCCGACCATGACGGCTGATGTTACGGGTTTGGGGGCATTACGATGTTTGGAAGCGATAAAATTGGTCAAACCGGATTGTAAGTTCTATCAAGCCGGTTCATCTGAACAATTCGGAGACGTTAGAGAAATACCACAAAATGAGTTGACCCCGTTTTACCCGCGATCCCCGTATGGTTGTGCTAAGGTGTTTGCTTATGATATCACGCGAAATTATCGAGAATCGTACGGATTGTTTGCCTGTACGGGAATATTGTTTAACCATGAGAGTCCAAGAAGAGGATTGGAATTTGTTACTAGAAAGGTTACTATGACTGTTGCAAGGATTGCTAAAGGTTTAGATGAATGTTTGTCAATTGGTAATGTCAAGGCTAAACGTGATTGGGGGTTTGCTGGCGATTACGTTGAAATGCAGTGGCGAATGTTACAACAAGAAAATCCTGAGGATTTTGTTGTCGCTACGGGAGAAACCCATAGCGTCCAAGAAATGATTAATTTAGCATTTTCAAGAGTAAATCTAGAATTAACTTGGAGTGGAGAAGGTGTCAATACCATAGCCACGGACCAAAACGGCGTAATAAGGGTAAGAACTAATCCTAAATTTTTCCGTCCAGCGGAAGTTGATTTATTGGTCGGTGACTATTCGTTGGCAGCGGAAAAATTAGGTTGGAAGCCTTCGACAAGTTTCAGTGAATTAGTCGAAATGATGGTTGACAGCGACTTAAAGATTGTTGAAGATGCTTTAGAAAAAGGCCTCATACCACCTGTTCCTCCAGCCTAATATTGCAATAATTGGTGGATTTTTTGCGCTTGCTCAAATGGCGAAAGCTTCAACTGTTCAATCCTTGCAATACCGTTAGCTGACCACTCGGCTCTAGTTTCCGGATTTCTCGCTTGGGATAGCGCTTCGTGCCATTGTTTCATATCATCACGGGGTAATAATCTGCCACACTCTTGATCTATGATTGTGTCTCTAAATCCTCCTTCATCAACAAATAATGCCGGAGTACCGATAGAAAATGCCTCGATTGGTGTAAGACCGAATGGTTCTTTGTGAGCGAAACTGATTACGGCCAAAGCATCTCTAATTAATGCTGAAAGTTCGGGTGATGATAAATGATGAGAGACCCATAGTTTGACATTATTATCATTAGCATGGTTTTGAAGAGTGGTCAGTTCTTGTTGAGAACCACCGCCAACATGAACTAGTGTAATTGAGGTCCCTTTCAGCATAGCAATCGCTTCCATAGAACCTTTAGCCCAGTTTGCTACACCTACTGTTACAACATATTCAGAGTTTTTATCGGTGGTAAAGGGATTCTTTGCCGAACCGGTGTCTGAATATTCATTCCTATCGATACAAGGATGTAAAAAAGAACATTTCAGCCCATAAATCGTATCAGCACGCTGTGCTGAATAACTTGAATTACCTGTAACAATATTATTCGGATTGCTAGCAAATTTTTTGACAATCCTTAAATCATTATTGCGGCCCTTTGATAACAGTAATCTGGTTATTAGTTTCGGACGTTTTAAGCGCCCGTATAGGTCTCTATGTAGCGAGTCTTCGTGGTAACCACGGTGTGGCTCATGGAGGTATAGGTGGCTTTTTTTATGTGGTGGAATAAGTTCGATAATTCCAAGATAACCATCTCCACTAACTACATGGAAATAATCGAATTCTTCCATTTTATCAATAAGTTGATGGCAAGATAGCCAGGATAATTTGGAAGATTTATGAGTACTATCGAGTAATTGACCTATTGAAGAAACTGGAGGATTCCATGGTTCTGATGGTTTAATTAGGGATATATCATTAATTTCACAAATTTTTTCTAACTCATTGCAAGAGGATAAAGTCGCAACAGTTACTTGATACCAATTTGTCAAATGAGGCAATCTACGTAATAGATCTCTTTCGGCACCCCCCATTCTGGAAATTACTCCCTTAGCGACAAGGAGAGTGGGTTTTTCGCTAGCCACGACTAGTGGTGGTGGTTTCAGGTATATCTTAACAACTGAGTAATGATTTAACATTCGTGATTATTTTGTATCTAATACAGGCTGCGCTACCAATTAATGATTTATCATCAATAGTGCGGGAGGGAGGTCGTGTCTATGCTGGATATATGTTTATATTGTAGGTTATTTAGTAATCTAGTAGTAGTGATTTATAAGGAATAATCCGGCCATTATTTTGATGTCATAGGGAGAGATAAACATGAGGAAAATCGTCTATGTAGGTAATGATAAGTGGTTTGGGTGTTTTGAGGTTTTAACCCGTTATAATAATTTAGATATTGTTCATGCTTTCATACCAAATGATTCTGTATCACTAAAACAAAGATGTTTGGATTTAAATATTGAATTTACCATTACAGATAATATTAACGATAATTATGTTCAAATTTCAAATTTAAATTTTGATTTATACGTTGTATTGGGTCATCCGTTTTTGCTTAAGGAAAACCTGTTAGATGTTGCGGATGGTATTGGTTTTCATCCGTCTATGTTACCAAGACGTAGGGGGCGTGCTCCAATAAACTGGGCAATAATCGACGGGTTGGATAAATCTGGAGTTTCAATTTTCTACCTCGATAAAGGGGTGGATAGTGGTGATATAATATATCAAGAGGAGTTCATAATTGAAGCAGATGATACTGCGGCTAAGTTAATCGATAAAGTCAGTACAATATTGGCCAACAACCTTCCTGGTATTTTATTATCTTGGCCGGATTTTTCAACTTCAACCCAAGATAATAGTAAGGCTAGCTACACAATTAAACGTAAACCGGAGGATGGAGAAATAACATTTGAGATGAGTGCTTTAGAAGCAGAACGTTTGGTTAGAGCGTTGAATGGTCCATATCCATCTGCTTTCATAACTATGAATAATGGTGAACGATTGTATATTAATGAGGCTTCGATAAATGAATTCAAACAGTAATTCCATATCCAGTGATGTGCCTGCTTTCTCACATCAAGAATACCGAATGATTTTATCAAGGTTGAAAGAATATTTACCAATTTTAGATTATTCTGAAGTTACTGAGAATGTTAACAGGTTTTGTGTTATCAGGCATGATGTTGAATTTTCTCTGGAAAGGGCACTTGATCTAGCGCAAATTGAACATGATATGGACATTCAAACGAGTTATTTCATACAATTAGGTAACAATACTTACAATGCCATATCAAAGAAGAGTTTGGATATATTAAGGAAAATTAACAAGTTAGGTCATAAAATAGGCTTGCATTTTACTCCAACAAGCAGTGAAGAAGAGGTGGTCAACCAAGAGTTTATTGCACTTAAAACGATATTAGATAGCAGGTTAGATATTGATATAGATCGTTTCTCATTTCATAGACCAAATTTAAATCGGAAATTAATATCAAGTAATATTAGAATAAATGGAGTAATAAACGCCTATGATAAGTTATACTTTGAGTATTTTGATGATACTATTCCCGAAAATCCAGATATAAAATATATCTCAGATTCTAATCATCAATGGAAATATGGACACCCAATAGATGTAGTAAGTGGTAGTTGTAGTAAAGTTCAGGTTCTAATCCACCCATTTTCTTGGTCTAAAAATGGTGGTGATAATCTTGCAAATTACCTATCACTTTTGAAAGAAAAAAATAATGTTTTAATGGATTCAATAAATGCTGAAATATCGAATTTCCCAAAAGATGATTTGAAAAATATAATTTCTCTACAATAAAAGATGAGAGTTATGGATTTTGATAGGCGATTCTAATTGTGAAATATTATTCCATCATCACCATGTCCAGATTCAAACATTTGCTCTAAAATCGTGACCCCGACATCTATTGGGTAAGTTGTAGCTTTTGATGGGATGGTTAATTTGGTTAGATGTTTAGGGATGTTGTTCAAAAAATCAGTTAACTCAACTCCTGCGACATTAGTAATGTGATGTGGTAGAAATTCGACAATCAGGGTTTTTGTTTTGGTTAGTATTTGGGTCATTCCTCGCATAGCAAAATACTCTGAGCCTTCTATATCAATTAGCACTAAGTCAAAATTATATTTTGGTAGATAATCATCTAACGAATATGCTTTGATCTCAATAACTTCGGGATTATCATAAGTATACATGTAATGATTGTTAATAGGCACTCTTTTGCTGCCGCCTGAATTGACCGTGTTTAATTGGAATTGAATGATTTCATCCTTTTCACTTGCTGCTATGTTATGAGCTAATATGTTCGAAATATTGTTTAACTTAATATTGGTTTCAAGTAATTTGAAATTATTTGGATTTGCTTCAATTGCAACTAATTCAGAACACAGTTTTGCGATTGGGATTGCCAATGAACCAATGTGTGCACCAACAATCAACACCGTAGATTTGTTATCAATAAATTTGGATATCTGAATAATTTCTTCGGTCCCGTACTCTCCTTTAACTGCTAATTTCCTACTAACTTCTAAATCTGCTGGATCAATGACGAAGGTGCCGTTTTTTGTATTAACAGTTAGTGTTGAAGAATTGTTTCCCAATCGTTTTTTCAACCGCTTTGACTTTCTATTTTTAAAGAAAAAATTTAGCCGCCAATAAAGCGATTTGAGCATATACAATCCTCAATCGAACTTCATTATGTGGCCGCACTCTGGGTAAGAACAACTAACTGTGTAACGTTGTTTTTTTGGTTTCGGTATTTTCAATCGACAACCACACATGTCACATTGGACCACAAGGGTTTCCGGTTCAGAGGGTTTTGGAACGTCTTCCAAAACACGACCTGAGGGGGATTTAGACCAACCGAGAGAATCTGTATAGTCATCGGTTTTCTTAATTTTATTTTGTCGGAGAGACAGTCTCATCCTTCGTTTTTTCTTTTTTCGTGGCTTGGGGGCTCTACCACCCGGACTCGGTCTTTTAGCGGCCATGCCAATCAAATACCGGTGTGGGTATAACTATTCAATCGCTTCGCAAAATAGATTATATGATATATTACATTATTTGATAAACTGTAATATAAGTCACGGTTCATGAAAAGACTGGTAATTTTGCTAATACTAGCAACTTTCTTACCGTCTGGTGATATTAGTAACGAGGTCCAACCTGTTGTTGAGCATACAATAACTGTAGATGGTACTAATCTAAGATTTTACCCGCCATCAATAACTATTAACGAAGGTGATAGTGTAAGATTTCTTTGGGGTGGAGAGTTGTTGCCTCATAATTCTGTAGAGGAAAATGGTGTATTCAATAGCGGGGAGCCTGAAAGAGAAGTAGATTACCTATATACTTTTGACTTTAATCAATCTGGTGAATACAATTTCTTCTGTGAACCCCATCAAGCTGTTGGTATGGACGGGGTAATCACTGTATTAGATGTTAGTAAAGAGAATACGGAGATCCTCGTAATGGCTGATGAAGGAAATAATGGATTAAATATCTGGATTATAGTTGGCGGATTGCTATTTTTGGTTATTGGTACATGGTTTAGAACTAGAATTGATTATCCATCTCAAATAGAAGATGTTTCAATAAATGCAATATTGCTCGATGGTCAAACAATCGAATAGGATTTGCCATTTATTGGTGTATGGGTCTCGATTCCGCTTGACTTCAAATCTTCAACTATTTTATTCCTAGCTGTATTAGGATCTGAATGATATATTATCACGTCATTAGGGTCACAAGCATAAACGAAGTCGATTATTTCTTTGTGGCCAGCATGTGTAGAAAACGAATATTTCTCCCAATTTAATGGTATTACTGCTTGTTTACCGAAGATATCTAGTTTACCAGTTGTTTGAAGTTTCCTACCACCAGTGTCTTTCGCCTGATAACCTGTAAAGAATATTTCATTTTCTAAACTATGTCTCAGTCTGTTAAGATACCAAATAGCCGGCCCACCTTGTAACATTCCCGAAGTAGAAATAATAACATCTGCGTTCAGAGCTTTTTTTCTATCTGATTTACTTGATACTCTTTTCGACCAATTCCAGGCGCTAGACAATGTTTCAGGGTCTCGAATAAACTGATTGTTCTCCATATACAGTCGAGTGATGTTTTTTCCCATACCATCTATATGAACATCTAGTTCTGGGCAGTTCTGATAAAGTCTTATCATCATATCTTGAGTTCTACCGTTAGCAAACGCTGGAATCAGCACCGTTCCACCTTTATCAGTAACTCTGATTATATCGTCAATAAATCTCTGAAGTTCTAAGCTTTGATCTGCGTGGTTCTTACCACCGTAAGTACCTTCGATAAACAGAATATCTGAATCTATTGGTTTTGCTCCTTTGGTTAAAGGGGAATCTCTGGTATCAAAATCACCAGTAAACAACACCCTTTTGTCG
>Ga0160422_10003132_pt1 | contig 10260 bp, 10 predicted proteins | sample Fk160mmetaG_FD_108192 | JGI IMG/M metagenome (GOLD analysis project Ga0160422, IMG submission 108192) | Marine microbial communities from the Central Pacific Ocean - Fk160115 60m metaG | ecosystem: Environmental > Aquatic > Marine > Oceanic > Photic zone | place: The Central Pacific Ocean... | reverse complement strand
CTAAAAATTCTAATAAAATCGTTGTTCTTTTTTATAAATCTGTTTAGTGAATTTATTTTGTCCATTACATTTTTCCACTCAACCATAGGGTAAAGTTCAAGACAATTCTGAAACACTGATCTTTTAATAATAAAGCTATTTTTCAAATTTCCATCAAGTTGTTTTTTTAACTGTGATGGTAAAAGAATCCTGCCTTTATTATCAATTTTACACTCAAAAGTTCCAGTTAGTTTTGTCATATTCGAAACGCCTTCTTTCAAATATATATATTTTATCCCACTTTTTCCCACTTTTTCCCACATTGTTAATAAATATGTAAATAGATTAGTTTTTAAATGATAATCACCTTTAAATCAGATATTTAAGAGTCATATTTGATTTTTTTTTAATAAAAAATCATCTTTTAATAAATAGTGTTTTCTATATGATTACTTTAGCATCGACAATTTGAATTAGTTTTTTATGTCAAATACAAATTTTCAATACTTGTCAAAAGGCACTGGGCAACCCATTGTAATTCTGCATGGGCTAATGGGAGGGTTAAGCAATTTTAAAGATGTATTTGATTTTTTCCCAAAGCTTGGTTATGAAGTGATTGCACCTGAACTTCCAGTTTACAAATCAAATATTATTGATACAAATTTGAAATATTTTTCAAAATATATATACTCATTTATTAAGCATTTGAAATTAAATAATATTATACTTCTAGGAAACTCAATGGGTGGCCATGTTGGATTAATATTTTCAAAAATGTATCCTGACTTAGTGAAGGGACTTGTACTAACTGGCAGTTCAGGTCTTTATGAAAATTCAATGGGTGATTCATATCCAAAAAGAGAAGACTATAATTTCATTAAAACCAAGACAGAGGGTGTTTTTTATAACCCAAAAATTGCAACAAAAGAAATTGTAGATGAAGTTTACCAAACCGTAAATGATCGTAAAAAATTAGTAAAAATACTTGCATTGGCAAAGAGTGCAATAAGACATAATATGTCAAAAGATTTGCCTAAAATTAAAATACCTACAGCATTAATATGGGGAGAAAATGATAATGTAACCCCACCGGAAGTTGCATTAGAGTTTAATAAATTAATGCCAAACTCTGATTTATTTTGGATTAGTAGATGTGGTCATGCACCCATGATGGAACATCCAAAGAAATTTAATGAGATTCTCAAATCATGGTTATTAAAAAATAACTTTTAATGAAAATTTCAAAAATAAAATTTTTAAAAAGTAGTGCTAAAGTAACCGAGTGCCCTGCAACTACTTTAAAGGAGTTTGCATTCATTGGTAGGTCAAATGTGGGTAAATCTAGTTTAATTAATATGCTTTTTGCCAATAAGAATTTAGCCAAGATTTCAAAAAAACCAGGCAAAACTAAGTTGATTAATCATTTTATAATTAACGATGAAATTCTATTGGTTGACCTACCTGGTTATGGTTATGCTAAGCTTTCAAAAGGTGAAACAAAAAAAATTAACTTTCTAATTAAAGATTACCTAGAGAATCGCAATAATCTATTCAAACTATTTTTATTGATTGATATTAGACATGATCCGTTAAACACCGACTTGTTTTTTATTAATTATCTCAATGAAATAAGGAAAAAATTTAATATAATTTTTACCAAATCTGATAAAATAAAAAAGACTGATTTAGTAAACAAATCAACTAACTATATTGAAAAAATTGACTCACAGTATTTAGACAATAAGTTTTTTATAAGTTCATCAAAAACAAAAAGTGGGAGACAAGATATTTTAAACTTTATTATGAAATAAGAAAATTATTTTTTTTTGAGATCTAATTTTTCAGCAAAATAATCACAGAAATCAGAAAACGCCTTAAATATTTTTTCATTATTGGTTGAGCGCAGATGAGTTTTTGATAAACTAACTAGGGTTTGATGGATAAATATGTTCATGTGCTCAAGTGGCATATCTTTAGTCCATAAATCAATTTTTAAGGTTTCCTTTTTATCAAAATCCCAAGTACTTAAAATTAATGCTTTTACATCTTGATTGGTAACACCTCCATCCTCTGCAGACCACATTATATTTTCAGGAATCTTATTTTTGTCGAGTTCTACATTAATAATTATATCTTTTTTTATTTTTTTCATTTTCTAGGGGTGTAATTAGATTTCAAATATAAATCATATTCGTTCATAATTGCTAAGTCCTTCAACTTAACGTTATATTTATTTTGATAAGATTTAACTATATTATAACCAATCCATTGACCTGCCATAGGACTAGATTCGGAATCTATTGATAGTCCAAATTTTGAATATGGAGCATCATTAATAAATCTTTTTTCAAGTGAAATATCAGTGGAAAAAATCAAGTTATTTTTAACAAAGTACTCCCATATTTCATATTCATTTTCATACAACCAATTTGCATTCTCTTTATTAATACCTATGATTTCTTCAATATCAAAATCTGTTATTTTTTCCATCATGGAAATAATTTTACCATAGTAAATAATTTTTGAAATAAATCTTCTGTCATTTGGATATTTAATAAAATCTTCAAGAAATATTTGGGATATATCTTTTACAAAATAATCTTTATTCATCTTCATTGAAATATAATTTGGAATTGATTTGTAATAGATATTATCGCCCATGTAGCAATCAGTAGAAACTATCAATAATGAATCTGTCTTAATAATATTATAATTATAATCGATACCGTTATTAACGGTAATAATTTTTGGAATGTTAAAACTTCCAAATTCATTCTCTATTTTTTTAATCGTTTTTGAAATTTCAATTTTATAAGAATCAAATTCTTTAAATGCATGATTAGACATATTAAAAATATTTCTTCTCAATGAATCATTATATATTTCCTTCCATTCATCAATTGAAAATTGGTTAGGAAATAAATAAGGAAATTTGCTTTTGAGTGATAAAATTGAGTCAATATTAGATTCAAAAAAAAGTTTTTCAAATCTAATTACTTCAATCTTACTAGTATAATTACTATCTTCATACTTTGTGTTTTTACAAGAAAATATAACTAGAAAAAAAACAATTAAAATCAACGAAAAATAGTCTTTAGAAAAAATCATTTGGCAAGTAATTTGAAGAGTTCTAATTATACTCATGTTTAAAGATAATTTAAAAATAATCAACTTCATAGTAGACTGGTTGAACAACTATTGTGATATGAATTTAGTCAATGGTTTTGTTGTTGGTGTTTCAGGAGGGATTGATTCTGCCTTAACCTCCACTTTATGTTCAATGACTAAGAAACCGGTTTTATGTATTCAAATGCCAATTCACCAATCTACAAATGAGATTATCAGGTCAACTAATCACATAAAATGGTTAGAAGAAAAGTTTAAAAATGTTAATTCTATTGAGGATAATCTATCATCAATTTATGATGAATTCGTTAAAACTAAATCCAATTTTACAAATTCCCAACGTTATTTTAATGAAAAACAGCAACTAGCTTTAGCCAACACTAGGTCTAGACTTAGAATGTTAAACTTATATTTTCACGCTACATCAAATAATTACATAGTAGCAGGAACTGGAAACAAAGTTGAAGATTTTGGTGTAGGTTTCTACACAAAGTATGGTGATGGTGGTGTTGATATATCACCTATTGCTGATCTAATGAAAAGTGAAGTGAAATCTCTTGCAGAATTTTTAAAAATTAATAGTGAAATTATTTTAGCTAAACCAACAGACGGTCTATGGGATGACACCAGAACTGATGAGGAGCAAATTGGAGCAAATTATGATGAACTAGAATGGGCAATGAACGAGATTGAAAAAGGAAAAAAATCTACAGATTTTGAGGGAAGGAATAAAGAAGTAATTGAAATATTAACAAGATTTAATTTTCAGAACAAACACAAAATGATTCCAATACCAATTTGTAAAATACCAGAAAGATTAAAAAACTAATGCAACTAAATAATTTGCTCATTCTGAGTGAGACTTTTCAATTAAATCACATCTCTATTAGTTCTTCAACACCATAATATTCACACAATAGCGCCTCATAATCAAAATCCCATTCTTCATCACCATCAAAGTAATTTATATCTAAGGAATCATAATCAAAAGGTTCTAAACTAAAATAATAACCTATTTGATGACTCATTGAAAAAGAACACTTTAAATAACTATTATTTTTAGTGATATCTACTATTAAATCATATCCATCTCTTGTAGCAGCCACTCTATCATAAGTAATTTTGAAACCCTTGTTTTTTAATTCATTTGTATAATTCATGATCTAAATAACTCTATTTAGTTTTTTTGATAATAATGATTTTAACTGGTAGTAATTAACAATCTCCTCCATTAATTCCTCACCCTGTTGATTACTAGAATTTTTTGTTTTTTTACTTAACTCGGATACCTTTTTGTTTATCAATAAAGTTCTTAGTGTTAAAATTGACTCTGTAACAAGTTGGGTTATTTTCTTTTTTTTGTCTTTAACAAAAACATTTTTGGATTGCCAATTATGTAATTGGTGTAAGTCATTGTTCATTACTATCGATGTTACTTGAGCAGATAATTCAGGAGAAAGATTATTAATAAATGTTTTTAAATCAAAACTGTTATTTTTTTGAAAATCATTGATTAAAAGAGTGTAAAGTTTTTTAAAATCTTCATTAGCAAATTCAATCTCATCTGCCTGAAGATCTAAGTATATTTTTTTATAAACTTTTGACTCTTGTTTAATTGGCTTATATGTCAATTCTCCATCATTTCCTTTAATCATGGAAATTTCATCAAAAACAACTTCATGATTTCCATAAAGAAGTAGAATTTCTATAATCTTTTGTTCAAGGATTTCTATTTGATTTAGTTTTTTTGATTTTTTAGTAATTGTAGGTGTTTTTTGAAATGGTTTTTGTTGTGTATCAAGGTGCTTAATTTGTGCTAATGAATTAAACAAAACTCCCTCTGAAATATCCAATGAGGAAGAACAATCCTTAATATATATTTCTTGTTTGATTGGATCAGTAACTTTCGATATTAGTGCGATGATTTCATTGATAATTTTAGTCTTTTTGGAAGGTGAACTCTTAATAGACTCTCCAAGCATATTTGACTTAAATTGAATAAAATCAACAGAGTTTTCTTGTATGTAATTATTTATCTCTTCAAGGGTTTTATTTCTGCCAAAAGAATCAGGATCTTCACCATCAGGCAAAATACATATATCAATGTTCATACCCTGTGAAAGTAAGTGCTCCACCGCTCTCTCAGTTGCATTAACTCCAGCCTTGTCGGAGTCAAATAACAAAGTAACATTTTTTGTTAATCGTCTTATTAAGTTTATTTGGTTTATAGTCAATGCGGTACCAGAGGATGAAACAATATTACTCACTCCAATTTGATGGAATCTCATGACATCAGTATAACCCTCTGCAATTAGACAATTATCTTTTTTTACGATTTCATTTTTTGAATTGTATAGTCCAAACAAAACATTACTCTTGTTGTAGATTTTAGAATCAGGACTATTGATGTATTTTGCTGATTTAGTATTCTTATCTAATATTCTAGCTCCAAACCCAATTGTTCTTCCAGAAATCGATTTTATAGGAAATATCAACCTAGACCTGTATATATCAATATGATTTTTTGAGGAGACAAGACCTAAAGCAACTAAATCCTCAACAACATATCCTTTAGATAAACAATAATTTCTGAGATTTTGCTTTTCAGATCCCAAACATCCAATCTCAAATTTTAATAAAGTTTCATCATTAAAACCTCTTTCATGAAAATATGCACGGGCAATTGACATTCCAAAGTGCGAGTCATTAAATTGAGTCAAAAAATAATTTTTTGCAAAATCACAAATGAGGAATAACTTTTCTTTAAGATTGTTATCATCTTTCTGTTTATCTGTTAGTTTTGTTTCAATGATTTCGATATTATATTTATTAGCTAAATATTTAATAGCTTGAGGATATGAATATTGCTCATGCTCCATCAAAAAAGCAATCACATTACCGCCTTTTCCACTACTAAAATCTTTCCATATTTGCTTAGTTGGGGAAACCATAAAACTGGGTGTTTTTTCATTTGTAAATGGACTTAACCCTTTATAATTTGAACCTGATTTTTTTAATTGTATAAAGTCACCCACAACTTCCTCTACAAGTGCAGTTTGAAAAACTTTTTCTATTGTTATTTTTGAAATCATTTTAAAAATCTCTTTCAATCACATAATTAATCATATCAATTAGTGATTCCTTAAATTCATTGTTAGGCAAATTCTTAAGGTCATCTAATGCAGTCCTATGGTAATAATTCATTTTTTCGATTGCATAATCTAACCCGCCCGTATCTTTTACTAAAGAAATTATTTCTTTGACTCTAGATTTATCTTTGTTATACTTCTTAATCGAATTAATCAACCATTTTCGTTTCTTCTTGTCAACTTCATTTAAAGTATATATTAAAGGTAATGTTAATTTTTTTTCTTTTATATCTATACCTCTTGGTTTACCAATTTTTGTTTTCCCATAGTCAAATAAATCATCTTTTATCTGAAAAGCAATCCCAATATTCTCACCAATATTTGAAACGGATTCAATAATTTCTTTTTGTTGGGTTACTGAAACCGCTGCTATCTTACAACATGAGCTAATTAATGAAGCTGTTTTCTTTTTTATTATGTCAAAGTAAACTGTCTCATCAATGTCTAATGAACGGCTTTTTTCAATCTGAAGTAATTCACCTTCACTCATTTTTTTTACTGATTCTGATATAATGTCCAAATGATCATAATCTTTATTTTCTATACATAAAATCATTCCTCTTGATAATAAAAAATCACCTACCAATACAGCAATTTTATTTTTCCAAATAGCATTAATTGAAAAAAAACCTCTTCTTCTTTTACTATCATCGACCACGTCATCATGAATAAGTGTTGCTGTGTGAATCAACTCAATTACTGATGCTCCCCTGTATACTTTTTCATTGACAATTCCATTATTTAATAGTTTAGAAAAAAGGAAAATAAACATTGGCCTCATCTGTTTCCCTTTTCTTTTAATGATATAATGAGTTATTCTATTTAATAGAGGAACTTTAGACAACATAAGATTGGAAAATTTTTCCTCAAAAATTTCCATTTCATGATTAATTGGTTTTCTAATTTTAAATAGATTCCTCAAAATTTATATTTTATTTGCTAATTGTCCGCATGCAGCATTTATATCTTCCCCCCGAGATCTTCTTACACTTACAGGAATGTTATTAATCTTCAGAATTTCAATATATTTTTGAATCCAACTAGTTTCAGCACGCTTAAATTTTAAATATCCGATATCATTAAACTCTATAATGTTGACTTTAGAGGGAACTCTTTTACAAAATTCAACTAGACTTTTAATATGATCCATATTATCATTTATAGATTCCCATACCAAATATTCAATTGTAACTTTTGATTTGGTTTTTTTATACCAATAATTTAAACTATCCATCAGTTCTGAAAGAGGGAAATCTTTTGAAAACGGCATAATATCATTTCTTGTTTTTTCTATTGCAGAGTGAAGTGATACAGCCAATTTAAATTTTGCATTGTTATCAGCTAAAAGTTTTATGATTTTTGACATTCCAGATGTAGATACTGTAATCTTCTTCTTGGAAATTCCAATACCTTTTTTTGAACAAATCATTTCAATGGCCTTCAAAACATTTTTATAATTTAATAGGGGTTCCCCCATTCCCATGAAAACAATATTTGATATTGATTTACCAAACAATTTAACAGACTCAAAATTTAGAATCATTGATTGATCAAATATTTCATAAAAGTCAAGATTTCTCATTCTCTTAATTTTTGCTGTTGCACAAAAATCACAGTCCAGACTACAACCAACTTGACAAGAAACACAAGCGGTAATTCTATTTTCTGATGGGATTAAAACAGCCTCAATTATATTATCATCACAGAGAGAAAGCAAAAACTTAACAGTGCCGTCATCACTTTTTGTTACCAATTTAATTATAACATTATTAATTATAAATCTGGAATTTAAAAACAGAATTAAGTCTTTGGGTAAATTCTTCATCTGGTCAAATGATCGAGTATCTCCTTTACTCAACCAATCAAAAATCTGGGTTGCTCTGTACTTTTCAAAATTTTGTTTTAACAAAATTCTTTCAAGTTTTTCTATATCTAATGATCTTATGTCAGAACTTATATGCATATTAAATTATCAGCATTGCATCACCATATGAATAAAACCTATACTTTTCTTTAATTGCTTCGGAATATGCTTCCATTACAAAATCATGCCCACAAAATGCTGAAACCATCATAAGAAGTGTTGATTTTGGCATATGAAAGTTGGTTATTAATGAATCTGCTATGCTAAACTTGTATGGTGGAAATATAAATTTATGTGTCCAACCATTGTATGGATTCAAGGTGCCCATAGACGAAACTGAAGACTCAAGACCCCTCATTACAGTAGTACCTACCGCACAAATTTTATTTTTATTTTTGAGTGCATTATTAACATAATTTGATGCTTGTGTATCAATGAATAATTCTTCGGAATCCATTTTATGTTTAGATAAGTCCTCAACTTCAACCGGGTTAAAGGTTCCTAACCCAACATGCAATGTTATTTCAGCCAAATTGATACCCTTAATTTGTAATCTTTTTAACAAATGTTTAGAGAAGTGCAAGCCCGCTGTTGGTGCTGCTACTGCACCTTCATGTTTTGCATATATTGTTTGATATCTGTCTTTATCTAATTCTTCTTCGTCTCTTTTAATATATTTTGGCAAAGGTGTTTGACCAAGATCTAAAAGTTTATTTCTAAACTCTTCATATGAACCATCATATAAAAAACGCAGAGTCCTTCCTCGAGAGGTTGTATTATCAATAACTTCGGCAACAAGACTATCGTCATCTCCAAAATATAATTTATTTCCAATCCTAATTTTTCTGGCTGGGTCAACTAAAACATCCCAAAGACGTTGGTCTCTATTCAACTCTCTTAAAAGAAAAACCTCAATACTAGCACCTGTTTTCTCTTTATTCCCCATCAAACGGGCGGGAAAAACTTTTGTATTATTTAGTACAAAAACATCTCCGTCATCAAAATAATCAATTAAATCTTTGAAAGTTTTATGTTCAATTTTTTGATTTTTTCTGTCCAAAATCATCAGTCTGGATTCATCGCGCTGATCAGAAGGATATTCTGCCAATAAATCTTTTGGCAGTTCATAATTAAAATTAGATAGTTTCATATGTAAATTTGAATGCGCAAATATACATTTTGGAAATGGGGGTTGTCAAGAAAAAAAGCGATTAATTATCAAATTTTAAATTAAAATTTAATTTTTTTAAAATAGTCCAATATTCTGGGAATGATTTGGATATTACATTACAATCATTGATTACTAAGTTAACCAAAACAGATAATGGCGAAAATGCTAATGCCATTCTATGATCGTTATAGGTATCTATTTCAACGTTTTCAGGAAGTTTTTTTGGAAAGTTTTTGATTTCAATAGAGTTTTCATCAATTATTACATCCGTATTGAATTTAGTAATTTCATTTTTTAATGCAATTAACCTGTCGGTTTCTTTAATCTTCAGAGTGTTTAATCCAGTCAATTTTGTATGAACTGATAAACCAAGACTGGTAACTATTATTGTTTGTGCTAGGTCAGGATTTTCAATTAGGTTTAATTCAATAAATTTTTTTATTCTATGAGATTTTGATTTTTTTAAAATAATTTCGTCATCTTCAAAATAAGTTTTAACTCCAAAATTTTCATAAAGTTTGGACAATTTGCTATCACCTTGTAAACTGTTTGATTTGAATGAGGATAAATTTAACTCAATACCAGAAAGAGCAACAATTGAATACAAATAAGAGGCAGAACTCCAGTCAGATTCTATAGAATAATTTTTTATTGATATTTTTTTGTGTGGAATAATTTTGATTTCATCTTTATTAATAAAGCAATCAAAACCAAAGTTTTTCATTAACTCACATGTTAATAAAATATATGGTCTAGAAAAAATGTTTCCAACTAACTTTATTTGTAAACCATCATTAAGATAGGGAGCAACTAACATTAGTGAAGAAATAAATTGACTGCTGATATCGGATCTTAACTCAATTGATTTATTCATTTGATTAAAACCATTAAATCTCAATGGGGGATAACCTATTTCTTTCTCATAAATAATATCTGCACCTAAACTTTTTAGCGAATCAACAAGTTCTCCT
>Ga0160422_10003131_pt1 | contig 10263 bp, 14 predicted proteins | sample Fk160mmetaG_FD_108192 | JGI IMG/M metagenome (GOLD analysis project Ga0160422, IMG submission 108192) | Marine microbial communities from the Central Pacific Ocean - Fk160115 60m metaG | ecosystem: Environmental > Aquatic > Marine > Oceanic > Photic zone | place: The Central Pacific Ocean... | reverse complement strand
ATTTCTATATCCCAGTCACTATCTAGTGATTTTGCGAGATTTTTTACTGTTCCAAGCAAAGCGTTAACACCGAGGCTCATATTTCCAGACTTAATTATTGTGGCATGTCTTGCTGCAGCCTTAATCTTTTCTTCCTCGTCCACATTAAATCCGGTCGTACCTATTACATGCACCTTTCTAGCTTGAGCAACAAGCTCGCAAATTTCTATTGTAGAGGATGGAGAGCTAAAATCTATAATAGCGTCTGATTTCAGAATACACTCTAAGGGATCATCAGTTACTAAAATACCTGTTTCTTTACCACCAATGAAAGATGAAATGTCATTACTTAAGTAGCTAGAATCTTTTGCTTCAATTGCCCCAACTAAAGTAAACTTATCTGATGCTTGGACTTGGGACATTATTTGTTGACCCATTTTTCCTGCGGCACCTATAATTGATATTTTTGTGTTCTGTCCCATATTTTTATCTTATCACAATTAAATATTTCTTAACCATATTTCATTAATCTCATGATTAATATTTTTTTTTAAAATTAAGTTAGCATTATTTTTTGTTGGAAGAATATTTTCATTTAAATTAACTAAATTTATTTTTTCCCAAATTGAATTAGCTATTTCTTTTGCTTGATCATCATTTATAGATGAAAATCTATTAAAAAAATCCTCTTCATTGTTTAGTGCGGCTTTCCTTAAAGATAAAAATCTATCTATGTACCAAGATCGCAAAAAAGGCTCCTCAGCATCAATGTAAACTGAAAAATCAAGAAAATCTGAAATCATTATAGGCATATTATTGTCTTTTGAAATAATTGGTTGAAGAACATTTATGCCTTCTATAATTAGGATGTCTGGATCAATTATTTCTAATTTTTCATCAGGTATAACATCATATAAAATATGAGAATATACTGGGGCAAAGTTTTTTGACTCACCTAACTTGACACCAGATAAAAACTTAAAAAGAGACTCTGTGTCATAACTCTCAGGAAAACCTTTCTTTTCCATCAAATTATTCTCTTCTAAAAATGAATTAGGATACAAGAAACCGTCAGTTGTAACCAACTCTACAGTCAATTCTTTAAATAATTTCTCTAGGAAAGACTTTATTATCTTTGAAAAAAATGATTTTCCAGAGGCTACTGAACCTGTAACACCTATTAAAAAAGGAGGTTTCCTTTGTTCAATATCTTTTGAACTTTTATGTTTTAAATTTAAATAATTATAATTTTTTATATTAGTACATAAAAGATTGGCTATAAAAGGATAGGCCCCACCTATAGTCTCAAAAAAGGATTTTTCATTAAGAACATTCAATGAGTTAATTTCTTTTTTGTTTAATGGCGACCATTCTTTAAAGCTAAGTTTTGTGAATTTTTCTCCTAAATCAGGCATGATTTTTATAAGGACATTCTGTTTTTTAGCTCTTGATAAACTTCTTCTGGTTTAATATCTAATTTTTTCATAAGCAACAGCCAGTGATAAATTAAATCAGCACTCTCGTTTACAGTATCTTTTTTAGTTTGACCTATGGCCGCCACAATTGTTTCTATGGCTTCTTCTCCCATTTTTCTTGCTAAATGATTTATATCTTTATTAAGCATATTTCTGGTATAAGAGCCCTCATCATCGCCAACAGATTTTTCTTCTATTATTAGCCAAAGCTCATCAAGAATATTTTGTTTTTCTGACATATTTAAACCTCGTAAATTTATAATAATTAAAGTCTTACAGAAATACCAGCCTTACTCATTGCTAGCTTTGCATCTTGAATAGATATTTCACCAAAATGAAAAATGGATGCTGCAAGAACTGCGCTTGCGCCACCCAGCCTGACACCATCAATTAAGTCCTCAATTTTTCCAACCCCGCCTGATGCAATTACAGGTATCGATACCTCTTCTGATACTGCCTTAAGAAGACCATTATCATATCCGGACTTCGTCCCATCTTTATCCATAGACGTTAATAAAATTTCACCCGCACCTAAGCTAGTTATTTTTTTTGAAAACTCTATAGCATTAATACCAGTTGAAGTTCTCCCTCCGTGTGTAAATATTTCCCAATTATTTCCTGAAACATGTTTTGCATCAATTGCAACAACTATACATTGACTGCCAAATTTTGAACTGGCTTCATAAATTAAATTTGGATCATCAACAGCAGCGGTATTAATTGAAACTTTATCAGCTCCAGAAGACAAAAGAGCTTGAATATCCGATACAGATCTAACACCACCACCAACCGTTAATGGCATAAAACATTGCTCAGCTGTCTTTTTGACGATATCAAGCAAAATGGGTCTTTTTTCATGGCTTGCGGTTATATCTAAGAAACATAGCTCATCAGCACCGCTTCGGTCGTAAATTTTTGCGACCTCAATAGGGTCTCCGGCATCAATTAAATCTATAAAATTTATGCCCTTTACTACTCTTCCATCTTTAACATCAAGACATGGTATTATTCTAGTTTTTAACATTGCAATCTGACGATGTTTAACGCTTCCTTTATATCAACCTTTTTATCATATACGGCTCTTCCACAAATCATCCCGCCAATCCCTAATTTTTCATTATTTTTTATTTGAAAAACATCTTCAATTGATGAGACGCCTCCTGAAACTATAACTGGTATATTAACAGATTTAGCAATTTCAATTGTTGAGTCAATATTTGGACCTGCCATTACTCCATCTTTATCAATATCCGTAAAAATAATCGCACACACTCCTTTGCTTTCAGCAATTACAGCAAATTCATTCGCGCTAACACCTGAGTCTTTTGTCCATCCCTCTATTGAAACCTTTCCTTTCCTTGCATCAATTCCTATAGCAATTTTATCTCGAAAATCTTTACAGGCTTTTTCTAAGAATGAAATATCGTCTATGGCTTTGGTCCCAATGACAACCCTTTCAATTCCAATATTTATCAAAGAACTTATCTTTGATGAAGTCCTTACGCCTCCACCGAATTGTATTTTTAAGTCTGTTTTTAATGCTATTTCTTTAACTATATTAAAGTTATCTGAATTTCCGTTTTTTGCTCCATCAAGGTCAACAATATGTACCCAGTCACACCCCATATCTTGAAAAATTTTTGCTTGATCGAGAGGGTTTTTATTAAAAATAGTTTTTTTTTCAAAATCGCCCTTTTCAAGCCTTACACAAGAGCCTTCATATATATCGATGGCAGGGAAAAAAATCATGGCGACCACTCAATAAAATTTTTTAAAAGACTTACACCGGCTTCTTGGCTTTTCTCAGGATGAAATTGAGTCCCTAAAATATTGTCCTTGCCCAATGAAGATACAATTTCCTCTCCATAATAAGTTGAAGATATTATTGTTTCTTTGTCTAGAGGAGAAAATTTATAAGAATGAACAAAATAATAATCACTACCCTTAATACCGTTAAAAACTGGGTGATGTTTCTTTGCATCAATATTATTCCAACCCATATGTGGAATTTTTAATTTTTTATCTTTTGGCTCTAATGGAATGACATCTCCTTCAATCCAATTTAAACCGCTATGTTTACCACCCTCAAAACCTGATGTAGCCATCAATTGCAAACCTATGCATATTCCCAAAATAGGCTTTGCCTTCACTAAAACCGCCTCATCTAGAGCTTCTTTTAGTCCATCAATACTTGTTAATTTTTTAATACAAGACTCGAAGGCCCCTACACCTGGCAAAACAATTTTATCAGATTTTATAATTTCTTCAGGGTCTTTGGTCAGGCTTACAGAACCCTTTACATTAGAACCGTTCATTGCAAGCTCAATCGCCTTTGTAGCAGAATGAATATTCCCGCAATCATAATCAACTACCGCAATAGAAATATTTTTCATAAAGACTTAACTTCCCAATGAACCTTTACTTGAGGGAGACCTCCCTAGCTCACGAGGGTCAATGACCATTGCATCACGCAATGATCTGGCTAAGCCCTTGAAACAAGATTCAGCAATATGGTGATTATTTTCACCATCAAGATTTTCAATATGAATATTTGCACCCAAGTTTTGCGCAAAAGCCGCAAACCATTCATGAAAAAGTTCTGTATCCATTCCTCCCAATACTGGTTTTGAAAAAGGCACCTTCCAAATTAAACTTGGTCTTTTTGATATATCTATAGCAACCCTTGTTAAAGTTTCGTCCATCGGAATAATTGCATTACCAAAACGTTTTATACCCGAAAAGTCTCCTAACGCCTTAGCAATTGCAGAACCTATAACAATGCCAGTATCTTCTGTGGTGTGATGCTGGTCCACATGAAGATCTCCCTCAGCCTTTAACTTAAGGTCTATTAATGAGTGCCTTGAAAAACTTTCAATCATATGATCAAGAAAACCTATGCCTGTTTCAATTTCTGATTCACCTGATCCATCAATGTCCAGATCGACAAAAATTTTTGTTTCTCGAGTCTCTCTCTCAATTTGAGCTTTTCTATTATTTTTTTTAGCATTCATGTTTAAGCCTCGGCATAAAAAATTTATTTTATCGCTTTCTAAGGTGCAAAACAAAAGCACCCTCACCCCCTTGTAACCTGTGAGCATTAGAATATCCAACAATTAAAGGAAAAATTTCATCCTCCTTTAACCAATCCATAAAAGCGCTTTTTATTATTCCTTTGCCTTTTCCTGTAATAATAAGCACATAACTATACTTATATTTCCAGCATGTGTCTAAAAAAGAGATAAAAGCTGCTCTGGCTTTTTCAATATTTAATCCATGCAAATCAAGCGTTGCATTTGTTTTAATTGTTCTAGTTGCTAATTTTTTTACTGTTTTTCTGGTTAATAAGCCAGGTAAAGGTAATTTTTTTTTGTTTTTAAATATCTTACTTCGGTTATCACTATTAAGCCCGGTATTGTTAAAGCCGTCATCCTTGTTTTCGACTCTAAATTCCTTTTTTATAAAATCATTCCAAACACTTAAATCGTCTTTATCATTCATAACTAATCATCAGGGTTTGTTGAAATTAACTCCCAGGCAGGGGTTCTGCTTTTTACAGGCCTTTGAAAAATCCAAATATCCTTTATTACTTGGGGGGAATCTTTATTCCCCTCGATAACATTACCAGTTGAATCTTCACCATAACTTATCATCTTAGCCTCAAACATTACTTTTAGCTGGATAATATTTGTTTCTAATGTTGCATCAATAATTTCCACTGAATTAAATTCCACAACCTCATTGTGTAGCTTTTGCTGTAACTCATCCCTTGATGAAATTGCCTCAGAAAATCCATCATAAACTTCTTTACTTATAAAGTTCTCAATTGGCTTTAGATTTCCGGAAGCATAGTTTTCAACAATCATTTTATATGCATTCTTTGAGCCATCTATGAAAATTTCTTGGCTAAAATTTTTATCGTTTGAGCTCATATACTCTAAAATTTCTTCTTTAGATTGAGGAATAAATTTATCGTTGAGATCTATATCATTTCTGTTCTTCAAACTTTTTGATTGAAAAACACTTCTGCTGTCAATAGGGTCTTCGTTGCCCGTTCTTTTGCCTAATGCTGCTCTCAACCTTATAAAAGCTACTACAGCAAATACCAACAGTATTATATTCATTGGATCAAAGGGGTTGCCCATTTTATTTGTCCTTTCTATAGTGTTTTATTATAGGAATATACATTAACTTTAAATAAATATTTATTTTTTTTGGAGAAAACTTGTTTTATCCGTTTATAGTCTTCTTTTTAATTTTACCTATTATTGAAATATGGGCATTAATAAAACTTGGAAGCTATTTTGGCTTTTTTGGAACCTTAGCTCTTATAATTGGTACAGCAATAATAGGTATTTATATTGCCAAGCAACAAGGTCTTGGTATAATTTTTTCTCTTCAATCTAAGCTGGCTCAAGGAAGGCAAGCCCTTCCTGAAATTGTTGAGGGAATAGCTTTGCTTTTAGGGGCGTTGTTCTTCATCATCCCAGGAGCTATAACTGATTTATTTGGAATTATTTTTATTATACCGAGCTTAAGACGATACTTGTTAAAGCTAGCAGTAAATAAAATAATAGACGAATTAAGAAAAAGAGAAAAAAGATACTAAGTATTCTTTAACCAAAGTGGTTTTTTTGGAAGAGAGGCCAAAAATTCTTTATGATTTTTTTCATCAATGTCTGTAATTCTTGATTTTAGCTTATTTTTTCTTATGGGTGCATTTGAAAGCTCGTCTTGGCCGTTATTCAATTTTTTTATCGTATTCGTTGAAAGTTGAAGGGCAGGTTCTTTTCCGCCTACCAACTCAAGATAAACTTCTGCTAGAAGCTCAGAGTCTAGTAAAGCCCCGTGAAGACTTCTATTAGAATTATCAACAAAGAATCTTTTACACAATGCATCAAGGCTATTTCTGGCACCCGGGTACTTCTTTCTTGCTATTTTAAGAGTATCAATAACCCTATCGTCTTTTATTTTGTCCTTTTTTACTCTTTCAAGTTCGCTATTTAGGAAGTTAATATCAAAATCAGCATTGTGGGCTACTAAGTTGCTGTCACCAATAAAATCTAAAAAATCATCAACAATTTCTATAAATTTTGGCTTATCCGATAAAAATTCATTTGTTAGTCCGTGAACTTTTTCAGCCCCAGGGTCCATATCTTTTTCTGGGTTTAAGTATATTTGGTAAGTATTATCTGTTGGTACATGGTTTATAAGCTCAACGCATCCAATTTCGACAATTCTGTCTCCGTTATCAGGGCTTAGTCCTGTTGTTTCTGTATCAAGTACAATTTCTCTCATTCAGATTCAATTTCTTTCAAAATATTTAAAACTTGTTTTTTTGCGTCGTCAATACTTATTGATGTATCAATTACAAAATCTGCTTTTTTACATTTAATTTCATTTGGCATTTGAGAAAGTAATATTTTTTTAAACTTATCTTCGGTCATGTTTGGCCTCTCTAAAACCCTTTTTTTCTGAATATTCTTTGAAGTAGATACAACCACAACATAATCTACTTGACTTTCCCCTTTTGTTTCAAGCAAAAGAGGGATATCTAAAACTACAGTTTTTTTATTCTTATTTTTTTCAAAAAAAGCCGACCTGTCCTCTTTTAAAAGAGGGTGAATTATCTTTTCTAACTTTTTAATATTGGTTTTATTGCCAACAACTATACCGCCTAAAATCTCTCTGTCTACTGATCCATCAACAGCTATTGCTTCAGGGAATAGTTTTTTTATTGCTAAGGCACCAATTTTTCCAGACTGATAAATTTTGTGCACCGAAGCATCAGCATCGTAAACAGGAATTCCCAGATTGCTAAAAATCTTAGCAGTTTCAGTTTTACCCATTCCTATAGATCCGGTTAAACCAATTATAATCATTTTTCAATTCTCGAAATATGCTTAGCGATATAGTCACGCAGGCCGGATGATACTCTTGCTTTTTTCCCATAAAATGCTTCAAAAGCAGGAACAGCTTGATGTAAAAGCATTCCTAAACCACCCATAGTTTTAATATTTTGTTCTTCAGCCAAAATCATATTTTTAGTTTTTTTTGGATTATAGACAATATCCACAAAAAAATTTAGACCTTTGATATTTTTAAAATCAAAAGAGCTTTGGTCGCTTACACCTGCCATTCCTAAAGGTGTTGCATTGATAAGCAAATCAAAAGATCTCTCAAAGTCTTTTAGCTTGTCAACATGAAGCGGTTCTGCAGCAATTTTTAATTTTTTTACTAATTCAGCAGCCCTGACAATATTTCTATTAAATATGAACATTTTTTCTGGTTTATATTTACTTAAAGATAGGGCGATACTTTTTGCAGCTCCACCGGCGCCAAAAATACCAATTTTCATTTTCGGTATGACAATTTCTGGAAATGTTTCTTTCATGCTTTCAATAAATCCATCGCCGTCAGTATTATTCCCATAAGCTATGTTATTTTTAAAAGTGATTAAGTTTACTGCTCCAAGTTTTTTGGCATTTTCACTTAATTGGTCACATATTTCTGCAGCATGTTCTTTGTGAGGTATTGTTACGTTCAGCCCAGTGAATTCGTTATCGTTTTTTTTATCAAAAATTAAATCTTCTAAGCTGCCAGTTTCTATTTCGATTTTTTCATATTCACCGGAAATACCATACTCTTTTAGCCAATAATTGTGTATTAAGGGTGACCAGCTGTGACTAATGGGAAATCCTATAACAGCAGCTTTTTTCATTATTTGATGACTGCAACAGAGTTAAGCTCTCTGAGCTTTTCTAATAAAGGTAAAATAGGCAGCCCTATAATTGTAAAAAAATCGCCTTCAACTTTGGAGAATAACTGAATGCCATCCTTTTCAATAGAATAACCTCCGGCAGAGAGAGTTACTTGTTTTCCTGATTTTTTCAAATAGGTTTTTAAAAATTTATCAGAAAAATTTCTTAATTTCATTTTTGGAGATTGTTCGTTACGCCAAATTATCTTGTCGTTATATGCAATAACTGTTGCTGAATCTAAATAATGGGTTTTGTTTTTGAACAGGTTAAAATTTTTTTCAGCTTCTTTTATTGTTTTTGGTTTATTAAAAACCTTGCCTTTAAAAGATAAAACTTGATCAGCTCCTATAACAATAGCGTCTTTATGTATTTTTGAAACTGATAAAGCCTTCTTTTCAGCAAGCATAAGTGCTAATTTTTTTGTTGAGCCTTTAAATCCCTTTTTTAGATATTCCTCGTTTACCAATGGTTTTATTGATTTATATTGAACACCAGAATCTTTTAAGATTTTTTTTCTTGAACGAGAGGATGATGCTAATATAATTCTAGCTCTTTTCTGCATTTTTTTCTTCCTTTAATGATAAAATATTCATTATTGCAGATGCTGTTTCTTCTACTGATCTTCTTGTTATATCTATAACCGGCCATCCTTTATTTGCAAATATTCTTTTTGCTGTCGTAATTTCTTCTTCAACTTTATGAATATCAATGTAATCGTTATCAGCGCTGGTTAAACCCAGCTCAGAAGATCTTTTTCTTCTTATTTCTACTAATGCTTGTGCAGAAGTTATTAAAGCAACGACCTGCGTATTTTTGACCTTTTCTAATTCTTCAGAAAGCCCAACATGAGGTACTAGAGGATAATTGGCCGCTTTAATACCTTGGTTGGCTAGATAAATACAGGTTGGGGTTTTGGAAGTTCTACTCACACCGACAACAATGACATCTGCATTCTCAAGATCTAATTGTCCCTGTCCATCATCATGTTCTAAAGTATAGTTTATTGCTTCAATTCTCTTAAAGTAATCATCATTTAATATATGCTGACCACCTGGTTTATTAACAGCTTCAAAGCCAGTGTATTTTTCTAAAACGCTTACAATATTTTCCATAACTGGCAAATATAAAATTTTTTCTTTTTTACAAAATTTTTCAAGTTTTTCTCTAATTTCCTCTTCAACTAAAGTACAAAAAACAACGCCCTTCTCATCTCTTATATTTTTAAAAACTCTCTCAAGCTGTGTTACTGTTCTAACCATTGGATAAATTTTTTGTTGGTATTCAATCTCTAAAAATTGCGCAGCAGCGGCTGCTGAAACTGCTTTAAGCGTTTCCCCAGTTGAATCTGAAATTAAATGTAAGGTTAATGTTTTTACAATATTTTTTTTCATATGAATAATATCTTGTTAACAATATGTTAATTTATCTATTATTTATTAAAATTAGTCTAAAGTATACATTTACACAGTTTTTAATAAATTTATTTTAACAGACAAAATTAAAAAATTTTTTATGTTATTTTTTCTATTTTTTATTTTATTAACATGATCAACAGATTTAAATATAGAGATTGATTACTTTTGTTAATAAAATGTGAATAATATTAATTTTTTAGAATTGTTAATAACTTTTGTATAACTATTTAATCCACATATTTAATTAGACTACTACAAATACTATATATTATTTATTTATATATATGTTTAAAATTTATCAAAGTAATTAAATTTTGACTAAATATTTTTAAAATTATATAATATTTAATTCCTACCTTTTAGCCCTAGTATCATGCCTACAGGAAAACTTATGAAAGAATTAAAATTACAAGATTTAAAAGAAAAAAATGCATCAGATTTAATTGAATTCGCTAAAGAAAATGGTGTTGAAAATGCAAGTTCTTTAAGAAAACAAGAACTATATTTTGCTATTCTTCAAAATCTTGCAGATCAGGATATAGAAATTCTAGGGCAAGGCGTTATAGAAGTATTGCAAGATGGTTTTGGCTTCTTGAGATCGTCTGACGCTAATTATTTACCAGGGCCAGATGATAT
>Ga0160422_10003130_pt1 | contig 10264 bp, 12 predicted proteins | sample Fk160mmetaG_FD_108192 | JGI IMG/M metagenome (GOLD analysis project Ga0160422, IMG submission 108192) | Marine microbial communities from the Central Pacific Ocean - Fk160115 60m metaG | ecosystem: Environmental > Aquatic > Marine > Oceanic > Photic zone | place: The Central Pacific Ocean... | reverse complement strand
CCAGATCAGCTGTTGGCGGCCGTCGATCACGGCGGCGAACGGCACGACGGATGTCTCGTTTCGGAGCGAGTCGAAGGCATCACCGAAGCGGGCCTTCAACCGCCGGTCGCCATGCCAGACAGCGAAGAGGTGATGGGCGATCAGGCCTGTGCAGGTCACGATCATGAAGCTGCTTCCGATCCAGAGTGCATGACTCATGCACCACAGGATCTGACCCACCGCCTGAGGGTGACGGCTGATGCGGATGATGCCGGTGGCATAGAGCCGCACCTGTGGTTTCAACACCGCCGGGATCTCCAGAAGGTTGTAGGTGGCGGGGTAGAGGAAGAGAAAGCTGATCGCTGTGACGATCCAGATCGAGGGCACCATGCCCGGCACCCCCTGGACGTTCCAGAGACGAATGCCGTCGTAGCGGTGAGCCAGGAAGTAGGCGATCACAATCACGGCGGAGGGAATGCTCAGGGCTGCGAACACCAGTCGCCACGCACGTGCGCCGATCCTGGCTTCAGCCCTGGTCCGCAGGGCTGCTCCGCCGCTGTGGATCACTGCGAAAACAATCAGCAACCCCAACATCACCAGGCTGCTGTGGTGAAGGCCTGCTGTTGCGTCAACCAACGAGATGCTGCGGGAGCCGTGATTCTGGCGTTCGACCGGCAACGCTACCCCTACAGTTTTCGGGCTCCTGCTGTTCGTTGGGCAGCTCTCCATGGCCGATCTGCCCTTCACCCTGGATCAGCTGCGCATCCTGCGGGCCATCGTCAGTGAGGGCAGTTTCAAGAAAGCCGCCGACAGCCTGTATGTGACGCAGCCTGCCGTGAGTCTGCAGATCCAGAATCTCGAAAAACAGCTTGAGGTGGCGCTGTTCGATCGAGGCGGTCGCAAAGCGCAGCTCACGGAGGCCGGTCATCTGCTGCTGAGCTATTGCGACAGGATCCTCAGTCAGTGCCATGAGGCGTGCCGGGCGCTGGATGATCTCCATGACCTCAAGGGGGGATCGCTCCTGGTGGGAGCCAGCCAGACCACAGGGACCTACCTCATGCCCCGGATGATCGGCCTGTTTCGTCAGAAATACCCTGATGTGGCTGTGCAGCTGCATGTGCACAGCACCCGCCGCACCGGTTGGAGTGTGGCCAACGGACAGATCGATCTGGCCATCATCGGCGGTGAATTGCCGGCTGAACTGAACGAGCTGCTCCAGGTGCTCCCCTATGCCAGTGATGAGTTGGCGCTGGTGCTTCCTGTGAAGCACCCCCTGGCCCGTCTCGTGGAGCTCAGCAAGGATGACCTCTACCGGCTCGGGTTCGTGAGCCTTGATGCCCAGTCCACCACCCGGAAGATGGTGGACCAGCTGCTAGCCCGCTCCGGCCTCGATGTGCAGCGTCTGCGGATCGAGATGGAACTCAATTCCTTCGAGGCCATCAAGAATGCTGTTCAGGCCGGCCTTGGCGCCGCCTTCCTGCCGGTGGTCTCGATTGAGCGGGAACTCACCGCTGGCACCCTGCATCGTCCGACCGTTGTGGATCTGCAGGTGCGCCGTCAGCTCAAGCTGATCTCCAATCCCTCGCGCTACTGCTCACGCGCGGCCGAAGCATTCCGCAGGGATGTGCTGCCGGTTTTCGCCAGTGCCGACAGCCCGTTGCGCCAGGGACGTTCCTCGGCACCCACCCAGGAGATCGTGGTGGATGAGGTTGAGGATGGGGATCAGAACTGATCGGCTTCGGGGGTGACGCCGACGGTGTCATCCGCCACGCCACGGGTGAGGAACTTGTTCTGGGTGATGTCGGTCTGGTAGACGCAGCGCACAACAGGCTTGTCACGCACCGAACCGATGTAGGCAAAGGTGTTCATGCGCTGTTTGCATTCACGCTCCTGGGCTGAGGTGATCGCGCCTTCCTTGCGCAGCACCGCCCAGTTCTCCCGTCGAATCACGCATCCAGGCTGGAGGGTCGGCTGGGTGACGAAGCTGCTGGAGGGATTGAGAGTGGTGTACATCTCGATATCCATGACGAAGGCGCTGGCACCCCACTGACGACAGAACTCCGGATCCGGCACCGCCATGTCCAGCTGCTGGGAGCTGGCGATGTTGCCCTGATCGCCCTGGGTTGTGCTCGTCACAGCGCTGCCGATGCCGATCCCCACGATCAGCACCCCTGCGAGCACCGCGATGGTGGCTGTGTTCAGGCTCATGCCATTGCCGCCGTTGTTCGGCGGGGGCGGTCCTCCGTAACCACGACCGTCCCGCCGGTCATCCCGCCGGGGATCCCCGCGGCGCCGGTCATCCATGCGCCGGTCATCCATGCGCCGATCATCTGCGCGCCGGTCACCCATGCGTCGGTTGTTACCGGAGCGGGGACGGTCGTAGGGGGAGCGACTCACAGCAGTTCAGGGGTTCTTGGCAGACCCATGGAGTAGTTGAGGACGCGGCATTCGGGGTTGTAGCTCAACTTGCCGGCCTGCAGAAGTTCGCGGATGCAACCCTCCAGTTCAGTGCCGATGCGACGCAGGTTGTAGTCGTTCAGGGGCTGACCGTCATGGGACTTCACGAGTTCACGAAAGCGTTGTTGAACGGTGTCAACGGTGCTGTCTGACCAGAGGAATTCGTTGTCTGGATCCAGATCCAGAGTGAGCTGACTTGGGTCGGCCACCAGATCTCCGTTCTCGACCCGAGCCGTGAACAGGCGCACATGACGGGTGGTGCTCTTCAGCAGGGTCTCGGCCATGAATCAAGGGCGGTCGGACACCGCAGCAGGCGAATTGATGACGACTTTAGGAAGCGAAGAGGAGACATCCCCTTTTAAGGTTGTTTTCAACTTGTGATCAGAAGCATGCGTGTCGCCATTGCGGGGGCCGGTCTGGCGGGTTTGTCCTGCGCCAAGTACCTGGCTGATGCCGGCCACACCCCGATTGTGGTCGAGGCCCGTGATGTGCTCGGGGGCAAGGTTGCTGCCTGGAAGGACGAGGACGGTGACTGGTACGAGACGGGTCTGCACATCTTCTTCGGGGCCTACCCGAACATGCTTCAGCTCTTCAAGGAGCTGAACATCGAAGACAGGCTGCAGTGGAAGAGCCACTCCATGATCTTCAACCAGCCCGAAGAGCCCGGGACCTACAGCCGTTTCGATTTCCCTGATCTGCCTGCTCCGGTCAATGGTGTGGCTGCGATTCTGGGCAACAACGACATGCTCTCCTGGCCGGAGAAGATCAGTTTCGGACTGGGTTTGGTGCCTGCCATGCTGCGCGGGCAGGGTTACGTCGAAGACTGCGACAAATACTCCTGGACCGAGTGGCTGCGCATCCACAACATCCCTGAGCGGGTGAACGATGAGGTGTTCATCGCCATGAGCAAGGCGCTGAACTTCATCGACCCTGATGAGATCTCAGCCACCGTGGTGCTGACGGCGCTCAATCGTTTTCTTCAGGAGAAGAACGGATCCCAGATGGCCTTCCTCGATGGGGCTCCGCCTGAGAGGCTCTGCCAGCCCATGGTTGAACACATCCAATCGCTCGGTGGGGAGGTTCATCTCGACAGCCCTCTGCGGGAGATCAAGCTCAATGGGGATGGTTCCGTCGCCGCGTTCCACATCGGTGGTGTGAAGGGCAAGCAGAGCTTTGATCTCAAGGCCGATGCGTATGTCAGTGCGCTGCCGGTGGATCCCTTCAAGCTGCTTCTGCCCGAGCCCTGGAAGCAGATGGATGTCTTCAGCAAGCTTGATGGCCTGCGCGGTGTCCCGGTGATCAATCTCCACCTCTGGTTCGACCGCAAGCTCACCGACATCGATCACCTGCTGTTCAGTCGCTCGCCGCTGCTCAGCGTCTATGCCGACATGAGCATCACCTGCAAGGAATACGAAGACCCCGACAAGTCCATGCTCGAGCTGGTGTTCGCTCCTGCCAAGGACTGGATCGGCCGCCCTGACGAGGAGATCATCGACGCCACGATGGGCGAGCTTCAGAAGCTGTTCCCGATGCATTTCGGCGGCGAGAACCCCGCGGTCCTGCGCAAGTTCAAGGTGGTCAAAACTCCGCTGTCCGTTTACAAGACCACCCCGGGCTGTCAACAGCTGCGACCGGATCAGACCACCCCGGTCAGCAATTTCTTCCTGGCTGGCGACTACACCATGCAGCGCTATCTCGCGTCCATGGAAGGTGCGGTGTTGAGCGGCAAGCTCTGTGCAGGGGCGGTGGACCGCAAGCGCGATCAGCTGCCATCATCTTCCCCTGTCAGCGAGCCGGTCTCGGCCTGAGTCATGCCCCTCGCAGCCCAGGATCTCGACGCAGCCTTCGAGGCGTGCCGTCGGGAAACCGCCGAGTGGGCCAAGACGTTCTACCTCGGAACGCTGCTGCTCCCCCCCAAGAAGCGCCGGGCCATCTGGGCGATCTACGTCTGGTGCAGACGCACCGATGAGCTGATGGACAGCCCGGAGGCCCAGGCGCGTCCGGTTGAAGAACTCGCCGAGCGTCTGAATCGCTGGGAGCTCAAAACCCGCGATTTGTTCAGGGGCCATGTCGAGGACGAACTCGATGCAGTGATGGTGGACACGCTGGAGAAATTTCCCCAAAGCATCCAGCCCTATCTCGACATGATCGAGGGTCAGCGCATGGATCTCACCTGGACCCGGTATCCCCGTTTTGAAGATCTCAAGTTGTACTGCTACCGCGTCGCCGGCACCGTCGGACTGATGACTCAGGGGGTGATGGGTCTGGATCAGGCCTACAGCTCCGCCCCGTGGAGTGATCGGCCTGACACCTCGGATGCTGCTGTAGCACTGGGGATCGCCAACCAGCTGACCAACATCCTTCGCGATGTCGGAGAGGATCGTGGACGTGGTCGGATCTACCTGCCGCAGGAGGATCTCGAGTACTTCGGGTACTCCGAGGAGGATCTGCTCGCCGGTCGCCTCAACCAGGCCTGGAAAGACCTGATGGCCTTTCAACTGCAGAGGGCGCGTGAGTGGTTCGATCGATCCGAAGCGGGTGTCCGCTGGTTGTCGAGGGATGCCCGCTGGCCCGTGTGGACATCGCTGCGGCTCTACCGCGGGATCCTGGACGTGATTGAGCGTTACGACTACGACGTGTTCAACAACCGTGCCTACGTCGGCAAGATCCACAAACTGCTCGATCTTCCCCGCTCGTTCGTTCTCGCGCAATCGCGATAACCGCTTCGGGTGATGCCCATTAAAAAACCGGTCACGCTGTGACCGGTTGCGTTCAAGATCGCGGTCGGTTCAGACAGCGGTCTTCTGATTGGCGAGAAGATCCTTGAGCTTGGACAGCTCTCCGGCCCAGCGAGGATCAGGGGCCTCCTCGGCTTTGGCGTCGCTGTGCACAACCTTGTTCACCGCCTTGCGGGCAGAGCCGGGAGCGTGGCCGCCGGCCTGACCACGACGGCCACCGCCACCACCTGCGTTGCCATCGCGGCGCTCGGAGCGTTCAACGCGGAGAGCATTGCCGTTGAAGTCCTTGCCGTTGAACTGCTCGATCAGGGCGTCAGCGACTTTTTCGTCGTCCACATTGGCGAAGCCGAACCCACGGCAAACGCCGGTCTCACGGTCGAGAACAGCCTTGAAGCGAATGCCCTCCCCGACGCTCGTCAGTTGAGCCTCAAGCTCTTTGCTCTCAAAATTCTGCGGCAGATTGCCGATGTAAAGACGCACGCTCATGAAACGGGGAAGGGAAACGGAAGACTGCGTGTCAGGCCGATCGTTGTCGTCGCTGCAAGGGCAGTTAATCACAGGACCCTTCCGAGCCGGTCTGAACCGACCGATCGGAGAGCCAAGATTTCGCTGCGTGTAGCGCCTGCTCACGGGTCGAAATCCGACCATAAGCATGTTCAAGACTCAGGTGACGGAGCAGGGCGCCGAGGGAGGGTCCGGGTGCGATGGAAAGGGCCTGCTGAAGGGTGCTCCCGTCCAGCGGTGGCCTCGGGTGAAACAGAGGGTCCTGGGGGTCTCTCCAGCGCTTGAGCCACTCACCCCGAGGCCCGGCGGGCCAGGTCAGCATCAGGGCCGGTAGATCCGTTTCAAGCTCTTCGTGAAGTTTGAAGCGTTGCTGTTCGGTCAGCTGCTCAAGGCCTGCGGCTCCGTTGTTGACCGTTGACCGTTCCAGCCATGGACGCAGGCGTGCACATCGTTGCCGCTGACGCCGGCTGAAGCGCAGTTGCTCAAGCCCCCAGTCAGGCAGCAGCTGGGTGAGCCTGGCGAGGGGCTGGGCCAGTTGTCGTTCGCTGTCAGTCAGCTGGTCATGCACAGGATCCCCACTGCTCTCGTCAGGGTGTCCTGAAACTGCTCGAACGCCGCCCCAGGGCTCCAGCAGCTCGAGATCCAGGAGTGCTGCGATCGCGCGGTCTGCTGCTGGAGCCTCGACGAGTCTCAGCAGTTCCGCCTGGATCCGTTCCGGAGCTGCACGGGGCAAGAGTGAGCGATTGCGGTGCAGCATCTTCAGCGTGTCCGGAGCGATGTGCATCTCCAGTTCTGCCATCAGGCGCAGACCCCGCAGCAGACGCAGCGGATCGTCCTGGAGATTCCCCTCCCTGACTGCTGCAATCCTGCCCTCCTGCAGATCGTTCAGCCCCCCGGTCGGGTCCTTCAGCCGGGGGGGGGCATCAAGCGTCAGGGCGATGGCATTCAGGCGGAAATCCCGACGCAACAGGTCGTCCTCCAGGGTTCGACCCTCCTGGCGGGCCAGATCGATCGTCCATCCGTTCAGCACCAGGCGTGCCATATCCCGTTCTTCATCCAGCACCACGCAGACCCCTCCCAGATTTCGCGCCAGACGCCGGGTGCTCTCAAGCGCCTGCCCAGGCACCACCAGATCCAGATCCGGAGTGTCTGGAAGTCTGTTGAGCAGTCCGTCTCGGACGGCGCCTCCAACGAGGACGGAGCCGGCAGGCAGTTGCTCCGGCTTCACAGGCCAGATCTGCGGTTGTAACCGCTTCCAGAGCGCTGAAGCCAGCCTGCTGCGATCTCCCGTCAGAATGGGTGTCGATTCGGAGCGGGGGGGCATGTGCATCTGTGTGGACTGCCGCTGGGTTGACCGCTGTCAGGCCTATCACGCAGTGGAGCGCCAGCATGGTGCCCCCCATCTCGCGGACAATCCGGATCTGGCGCCATCGGAACCTCGAATTCACATCAGCGTGATGGATCTTCCCGCTGGTCAGGTCGGCGTTGAATGGGATGTCCGTGCCTGCGGTTCGTTTCAGCTGGACCGTGGACGCTGGAGTCGTCTGAGGCCCGGTGAGGAGGTTCCTCGATGAGCGACTGGCTGCTCGCTCTGCACAGCTCCACGGAAACACTCGGGATCGCCCTGTCGGCTGTGGAGGCCCCCATCGAGGAGGCGCGTGTGCTGACATGCTCCCTTGGACGGTCGCTCACCAATGAACTGGTGGTTTCCCTCCAGCAGCTGTTGCCTGCTGATCAGTGGTCAGGAATCCGCCGGATGGCGGTTGCCACCGGTCCAGGAGGGTTCACGGGAACCCGCCTCACGGTCGTGCTCGCGCGCACCCTGGCGCAGCAGCTGGGGATTCCGCTGCATGGGATCAGCAGTTTCGCCTTGATGGCTCCCCGCCTCAGCAAGCAGCTGCCTGCGGAGCATCAGCAGTCCCCCTTCTCGATTGTTCAGACCCTGCCACGCCGGGGTCAGGTCGCCGGCAGGTACAGGGTTTCGAATCTCGATGTGCAGGAGCTCGAGTCTCCGCGATTGCTGGCTGCCGAGGAGCAGCCGTCACCTTCGCTGCCCATGGCCGTGGATGTGCCGATGGATGTTCTGCAGTTGCTGCGGCGCTGCCGGGACTGCCATCAGCTGCAGCTTCCCGGACCCTGGGATTCAGTGCTGCCGATCTATCCCACCTCGCCAGTGGGGCCCGTCTGATGGGCCTGGGGAGGACAACGTTGATCTGTGCGGTTGTCCTGGCGGGAGCCTCCCTGGGAGGTCCTCTGCGCCCGTTCATGGAGGCCGCGCTGACCAACCATCAGCCGCAGCGAATTCTCGTTCTCGGCGGAGATGCGGATCGGGAGCGCATCGGTCTGCGCCTCGCACGCCGCATGAACCTGCCGCTGGTGGTGAGTGGAGGCACCAATCCTGAATATGCCCAGTGGCTGATGCAGCATGAGGGCCTCCCTGAGGATCGTGTGCGTCTCGATTACCGGGCCAGGGACACCCTCGGCAATTTCACCTCTCTGGTGGATGAGCTTCAGCGCGATGGGGTGCATCACCTGCTGCTGGTGACCAGTGAAGATCATCTGCCGCGGGCGATGGCGGTTGGCGCGATCGTCGCGGGAAGTCGAGGGATCCGCCTGACAGGCGTGCCGGTGAGCTGCAGGCCACGGTGTCGCGAGGAAAGCCTGGGCAAACGCTTTGGCGATGGGTTGCGTGCGTTCGCCTGGGTGCTCACAGGCAGGGATCTGAAGCCCTGGGCCCACAGGACCTGGCCTCAGTTGTTCGCGACACCCTGATCGAGCAGGGCGTTGATCCTGCGCTGCAGTTCGAGCGTGGTGGCCTCGAGATCAGGTTTGCGTCTGCTGCACGGGGGCGGGACCGGCTCACCAATGCGCAGCTGAAGCGGCACCAGCCGGGGGAGGCGTCGATTTGTTCCAAGCGCCCGGTGACTGTTGAGAATGGCCACGGGCAGCAGCGGAGCGCCCGATCGTGCGGCCAGCAGTGCCGCTCCCGGCATGGGCTGGTTGACCCGTCCATCCGCCTGGCGTGTCCCATCCAGAAACACTCCGATGGCCCAGCCCTCCTGCAGTCTTGCGGTCGCAGTGCGGATCGCCTCCCGATCGCTGGCGCCACGCTTCACCGGATAGGCGCCGCATGCCCTGATCAGCGCACCAAGGATGGGGATGCGGAACAGCTCCGCCTTGGCCATGAAGGCCACGGGTCGGCCGAGAGCATGACCCAGCAGTGGCGGGTCCAGATGGGAGCCATGGTTGGCCACCACCACCAGCGGTCCGCTCTTTGGAACCTTGGTATTGCCGCTGGTGCGTCCCCTGAACAGCACTCTGAAGACCGGAAACACCAGCAGCCCGCTCACCAGTCGGTAGACCAGGCTGGGAGGAGGGGTCTGCTGCAGCTGAACACCACCGTCGGCAGCGGTCGCGAGGTTGCTGTTCATGCTCAGTCAGAGGCCGAGATCGCCGGCGCCCGAGAGCTGGGAGCTCGTCACGCCGTTCATCGACCGCTTGGCGAGCCCGCTGAGCACATTGCCGGGGCCGATCTCCACCAGGGTGTCCACGCTGGCTGAGGTCATCGCCGCCATGGTTTCGCGCCAACGCACACCGGTGGTCATCTGGCGCCGCAGCCGCTGTTTCAACTCACCGGCATCGCGGCTGGGGGTCGGTTCGGTGTTGCTCAGCACCGGGAAGCGCGCATCCTCGAAGGCGATGCTGTCGAGATGGGAGGCGAAGGCATCGGCCGCTTCCGCCATGAAGGGCGAATGAAACGCTCCGGAAACGGCGAGGGGAATCGCCCGTTTGCAGGAGAGTGCGTCGCTCACTGACCTGACGGCTTCTGGGCTGCCGGAGAGAACCACCTGGGCATCGCTGTTGTCGTTGGCGATCACCACGTCATCCGTTGCGTCCACCAGCGTGTTCAGCTGGTCCCGGTCGAAGCCGATCACCGCCGTCATCGCACCACCACCGGCGCCTGCCATCAGTGTCGAGCGGCGCTGCATCAGCTCAAGCCCCGTGGCGGCATCGAACACCCCGGCTGCATACAGCGCCACCAGTTCGCCAAGGCTGTGCCCCGCCACCATGTCGGGTTGCCGCTGCTGACGATGCAGCTCATCAACGATCAGTGACTCCACCACAAAGAGAGCCGGCTGGGTGTTGCGGGTGTCATTGAGATCCGCAGGGCTGCAGTCATCACCGCCGTTCCCGCTGCAGATCGCCAGCAGATCGCGGCCCAGCAGCCTTGAGGCAAGAGCGAAACGTTCCTCAGCTCCAGGGAGGCTGAGGACCGCATCGGCCATGCCGTGTTTCTGAGACCCCTGACCGGGGAACACCCAGGCGATCGACATTCACAACGGCGCAATGGTGGGGGGAGCCTAAGCGGGACCCTGCCAGCGCAACAGGGCGGCCCCCCAGCTCAGGCCAGCGCCGAAGCCACTGGTGGCGAGCAGATGACCCGGTTCGACGCGTCCATCCCGCACCGCCTCATCGAGCACGAGTGGGATGGTCGCCGCCGATGTGTTGCCGTACTGGTCCAGGTTGCTGAGCACCTTGGGCTTGGGGATCGAGAAGCGATCGGCGACTGCGTCGAGGATGCGCTG
>Ga0160422_10003128_pt1 | contig 10267 bp, 11 predicted proteins | sample Fk160mmetaG_FD_108192 | JGI IMG/M metagenome (GOLD analysis project Ga0160422, IMG submission 108192) | Marine microbial communities from the Central Pacific Ocean - Fk160115 60m metaG | ecosystem: Environmental > Aquatic > Marine > Oceanic > Photic zone | place: The Central Pacific Ocean... | reverse complement strand
TTCATGAACGCGACGTTGTAGCCCAGTTCAGCCTCGATGGCGAACGGAAGAACATCCTCAAAACGAACGCCGAGGTGCGCCCCGACACTGGGCACGAGTTGGTCCGAGTACGGATCGATGTTTGTACCACTGTTCACATCATTGGTCTCGGGGTCCAGCAACACTGCGGTGTCCCCCTGGAAACTGTGCCAGTGACGTGCCCAAGAGATGCCCAATGCGCTGCCCACATAGACCCGCATACTGGGCCGCTGAAACGGGGAGAACTCGGGTCCAAGTCGCAACCCAAGTTGCGTCAACATTGTCCAGTGGTCTTCGCTTGCGAATGGAACACTGCCGTCGAACTGCACCCACTCGACTCGGTCTTGTCCACCGTGCATGCCAAGAAAGGGATCGGCACGTACGGCAACAGCAGAAGTGGGCGCCCACCGAATCGGCGCACGCACGGTAACGCCGGGACCCATGCGAGCATTGCCTTGATCCATGCTGGCATCGGCTAGGTCTGAACCCACATCGAGGCCGGCCCCCCACTCTACTGAATCAGCGCCTGCGACCGGTACACCCACAACCCATGCAAGTGCGCCCAGAAGGATCATCGGAGCAACCCGTCGCACGTGCCCCCATCGATCTGTGTCGACTTGACGGGACCGACGAGCGTGCAATCGTTGAACTCAAGTTGGTCATAGTTCTCATCGACGCGGGCCGTGATGTCGCCATCCATCTCCCAACAGCTGCCGCGTTTCGCGAAGGACCCCAAACCCGAGACCTCAAGCCGAGCCATCAACTGCTCTGCGCCCGTGTCCATTTCTTCTTCGGTCTCGAAGGTGACCTCGCCTCCAAACGCGAAATTCTTGTTTTCGTCGACTGTGCCGGCGAACGACATCACACCGCCAAAATCGAAAACGAGTCCTTCATCCGTATTTTCAATGGTGAGGGGCCCGGGAACCCAGTTCTCTAGCCAGTACGACTCTCCCTCACAGCCCGTGGCTGCAGCAATCTGGGTGTTGTATCGGCCGGCCACATCGGGGACCGAGCTCACCACGTCGTTCGAGGCCGAGTCATCCGACGAACCGCCACATCCGAAGAAAACCGTAAGCAAAATCTTTAGCATCGTTACCTCACTTATTCCGCTAACGCTCAGAATCACCGTCGTCACCGAACCCGATGTCAGTCCACTGAGCACGCGTGCTGTCCGATGACGGCGAAGCGTCCTCCGCCCCATCAAATCCGAAGGGGTCATCGTCCGCGAACTCAACCATCGGCTCCTCATCTTCGATGATGTCGTCCCCTTCCGTCAACTGAATGTCGCGTGCCTGCAGCTCCCTCAGCATGGTGGAATCCAGTTCAACAACCTCAAGGACGGGAGCCCCGCGACTCGGCCCAAGACTCACAAACAGTGCGACGCCATCCGCCACTTGGCCCCAACCATCCACGGGGTAGGTCTCAAAGTCTCGACGGAGTCCTCCAACCTCAGAACCATCGCCAAACCTGTGTACATCGCCTCCCCAATCATTCCATGCTGCCGTCGCGGTTGGCCGTGAACAACAGACGCCGTTGCTCATGAGTCCCCACTCACCGGCCACTGCCTGACGTATCTGAAGCGGGTCGAACAACATCGAGGTCGGAGGTCCGCGGCCGGCCAAATGGATCGCTTCAGAAACCGCCGGACCGTCTAACCACCCTCCTACTCCATCGGTGCCGCCAACCACAAGACCATGGGCCACCCCAACCGCAACGTGGCTCCCCGGAGCGACTGCAACGGATTCACCGCCCACATCCACCATGCCCCCGCGACCAACAAACCGTGCACGAAGCATCAGCGCAAACCGGAGGGCGTCGGAAGCCCGCTGAAAGGCCGCAACCCCGTGATCGGCCGTCACAGTTTGTACCGCATGGCCAGGAACCATTGAATCCCACCGCCTGAGCAGCGCCCGCCGAAGTTCAGGCTGAGTGCCGCCGGACCCCACAAGGCTGCTGAACCGACATGCCACCACGGCATGCAGCATGCGCCTATCGGCCCGAGGTGTCCTCAAGCTCCAACGGGCGGAGGCATCCAACACGCGGTCATCCAAGCGAAACAATCCACCCGAGAAGCTCACAAACTCGATGCCGGCCATCGAGGCGGCGATCGCCTCCCAAACCGAGAGTTTTTGAAGCATTGCACCCCAAGCGCCGCTGACTGTACGGATTGCGTTCGGCTCAAGATAGCGAGAGGCCAGTTTGTGGTCATCCACGACCCCGCGCAACGACCGGGGCTCGATCAGGTGGGGCAACAGCCGGATAAAGTTTGCGCCAGTCCTCGGATGAAGCAAAGCATCACTTCGGGCGGACCGCTCCAGTTGGTCGAGCATGGCATCCGCTGCGCGCTCCTTGCGGCCCCCCGCCCGAGCGGATGACTCACGACTGGCGAGACGAGCAATCTTCGACACCATGGTGACCACATTCGGCTCAAGGTCTACATCAACAATTTTAGACACCACCGCGAGATCACGGTGAGGGTCGAATGCATCCAGCGGCAGCACCCACGCCAATTGATTGGCGACCACGGCCGCGGTCAGCGAGTTTGACGCGGAGGGCGATCGGTTCAGCGCAGCGGCCATCCGCGCCGAAATGGCCGACGACATGTTTGCCATCAATGAGGCCCGGGCCATTGGTTCCATCGCCTCAAGACCCGTCGCAAGGTCTTGCGCTCGACGGATCACTGCCGGCTCGACCCCTTTCGGTACCCGACCGGGGTGAATCATTAGGGCGCTCAAGTGAGCAACGCCCATGACCAATCGATGGGCCTGCTGCGGTCCCGAGTCCTCCAGCGCTGCAACCAAGCGAGTCACGAGGCCATCGGCATCGATCACCTCAATGCTGGCGTTGACGAACGAAGCCACATCCGTAGTCCTCGCCTGCTCCAGTGTCTCGAGGATCAGACCAGCCATCGAAAGGATGCCCGTCAGAGGGGTGATCCACTGCTCCCCCGCGGTGCCGACCGCCCATGGCTCGACCACCAACCCGTGGCTGTACAGTTCTGGCACCCGCTCGACAAGCTCCCTCTCGTCAGAGACCCACCGGCATCGGTCGGCCGCTGCTCGCAGATGATTTGGATCCGACATCGGAACCCCCAAACTGGTGCCAAGGAGTCTACTACTGATCGCTGGTTTCTGCGTCGTGGATGACCGAGTAAATCCGATCGCGCTCCGAGCCGGGAGAGAAAATTAGGAGTGGCGATGGCTCCCGTTCATGCAGCATCAACTCGGGTGAAAACAGCACCTCTTGGGAACGAACGTAGAAGGTTGCTGTGACCCGTTGCGGGGCGTCATCGTGTCGGAGACTGGTCGCCCCACTTAGCGTTGCCGCCCAGCACTCCGCTTGCGCTCCCTCCACACCTGTGAGTTCGTCGACCGCGATCTCCCCGTTGCCTTTCACTTGGAGGGCCACGTTAACGGTCAGGTCCTGGTCGACGCCGCATTCTTTCAGGCGGACCTTTTTGCCATCGAGAACAGCCCGGACGGATGAAAGGCTGAGGTACTGCGGCAACGGATCCCCAACCGGATCCAGCGGAACGCCTGCTATCAATAGCGCCACAATCAACGCAGCACCTCCACAACTCCACGAAAGGCTTGCGACTGAGTGACCGTCTGTCTACCGGTTACCGTGACATCCCGGCTCCACTCGAAGCGATGACTGAGGAGTTCCCGCGCCCGTGCATCCATCTCAACGGTACCGGTGCCGGTTCCGTGCGCTGCAAACTTCACCTCAGGAGTTTGAAAGCGAGTACCGCCCTTCACCGTCCAAGGACCATCGTAGTGTAGCTTCCAAGCCGAATAGTCTTCGTTTTCAACCATGCCCTGATTCGTCCACACGGCATTGACGGTATTGTCCCAACGAAGCTGTTTGCCAACTCTGTAGGGCCAAATGATGCGTCGGTTCACTTGCTCGGCAACGTTCAAGCTTGGCGGAGCGGGAGACAAGGCCTGGAAGACCACGCCGAATACGTCCATATAGCGGCCATGGCCGCTGACCTTATCCATCCACACAATGTCTAAAATCTCGCCGTTGGGAAAGGTCCGAATTTCCACGGAACGGCCCTCAAGATCAAGAAAGGTGGGGCTGTCATTGACCGTAATGTTTGCAGTCTCGAAACGCAGAAGTCGCCCGATCGAGCCGTCTCGAAACCGGCGCGTCCGGGTCGATGACAACCGCATGTCCACCTGTGCCGTCAGGTCAGCCTGTAGCGTGGACTCACCGGACATAACTGGACCAAACAGCGCATTCATCTGAACTCGGTAATGGAGAGTTTGCTCCATCGCGGAGCCCTGCGGATGGTTTGCCGCGCAGGACATGATCATCACTGCGGCCCAGCACATGTACATCTTCATTGCACCCTCAACCACCGGTACCAACTCGCGCACCCCCCGACTTTCCGATCCCCTCGCGTTGGCCGCAGCATGGTCTCGAGCCATCGCGCGAAGGCGGGAGGACGTTTTAGGCGTTCACTCCCGCCTCTCAAGATTCAGGCTTCGATGCCCGAATCCTCAGACCAATCCGGGCGAACAAATCCGTCTGCCGCATCACCTGAGCCCGCAGTCCGTCGATCGTTTGAGCGTTCTTTGTGGCGGCGTACGGCACGCTCAAGCTTGTGCATGGCTCCATCGATGGACGCAAACATGTCACTTGTCTGCTCTTCAGACTTGAACACCTCTCCACTGCCAGTGACCGTGAACTCAGCGATTTTCATGTGCTTTTCTTCACGCAGAACCAGGTGCGCATCGATCGGTTCCCGCAGGTGTTTGGCTACTTTTTGGAACTTTTTTTCGGCTCGTCCTTTTAAACGAGTTGATGGTCGCACATTCCGGTAGGTCACATCCATATTCATGGTGGCTCTCCAGTGTTTGGGTTGCGGCCCGAGGGCCTGGGTTAAATTAAAAAACTGTCTTTCGTCGTGACGACGGCAAAATATTCATCGCTTCGCGGTACTTGGCCACGGTCCGGCGGGCGATTTTGATGTTGTCGGCCACCAAGAGCTGGACGATTTTCTGGTCCGATAGTGGCTTTTTTCCGTCCTCTTCCGAAATGAGCTTCCGGATTTTCTGACGAACGGCCTCGGCGGCCAAGTCTTCTCCATGAAGGCGAGAGATGCCCGCGTTGAAGAAGTACTTCAACTCGAAAATACCATGGGCACACTGGACATATTTGTTGGTCGTCACGCGGGATACGGTCGACTCGTGTACGCCGATTTCTTCTGCAATATCACGCAACACTAGCGGCTTGAGCCGTTCAGCACCGCCCTCAAAAAAGCCGCGCTGGCGATCAAGGATACACTCCATCACCTTGTGAATAGTCCGCTGCCTCTTGTAGATGCTTTTGATTAAAAAGTCGGCAGACTCCAGACGCTCCTTGATGTAGGCCTTGTCATTCTTGCTCGACGTCAGGTCCGCCAACACCTTCTGGTAATACGCACTGACCCTCAGCCTAGGCATGCCGTCGTCGTTCTGTTGGATCCGCCACTCGTCGCCAACCTTTTCGACGGTGATGTCCGGAATGATGTACCGGTCCGGAGCATCGTTGAAGGGGCGCCCTGGCCAAGGCTCAAGGGTCTTCACCATTCGGTGATACTCAACCACATCTTCTTCATGCACGCCCATCGAGCGAGCGATGGCTGGATAGTCGCGCCGCTCCAAGTCCCCGAGGTGCCGGGTAATCAACTCCACAAAGTAGTTGTCCTCGGGCCAATGATGCTTGGCCTGTATCAACAGACACTCGATGAGATCATGCGCTGCGACTCCGATGGGATCAAAGCTGCGAATGATCATCAGCGCACCTTCCACGGCGTCGGGGTGCACACCCGTTTCTCGCCCGATTTCATCCAGAGACATGTCGAGATAGCCGCGATGGTCGAGGTTGTGGATGATGGCTTCGGCCGCCAAGAACTCCGCGTCGGTGCACGACTGCAGGTTGAGCTGCCACATCAAGTGGTCGGACAAGTCTTGACCGCTGGCGAGCGTTGCTTCAATGGGTGGCAACTCGTCCAGCCTCGAACCGCTCGATGCCTGTCGGCTACCGTCGGACTTGCGGTGCTCCTCGAGCACCTTGTTCCAGTCAACACCGCTGTCCTCTTGTTGCCCATTGTTCTGCTCGCTGGTCTCCGCGTCGTTACGCGCAGCCTTCTCGTGCAGAGCATTCTCGGCTTCGGAAAACTCCTCATTGCGGCTCCCGGGAACCTCCTCCAAGGCTGGATTCTCAAGAAGCTCTTTATTGACGGCCTCGATCAGCTCTTGAGAGCTGAGTGCAAGCAACTCAATCGCCTGCTGCAGTTGCTGGGTAAGCACCAGCTTCTGTGCAAGTTTCTGCGATTGACGAATTTCAAGCGCCATTCGTCCCCAAAAAGTGACCCGAGCGTTGTGCCCCGTATCTGTATCATACGACAACGACGCGACGTTGGGGAGCAGAAGCCAGAGATAATCGCCGCACCGTCCGCTTCATGGGACGGCCTCACCGCTTCAGTCCGACCCTTTGGAGCTGTCTTTAGACACAACGGGGAAGCGCTTCCGAACATCCGGGCTGTTCCAAATCACCTCGGCGCATCCCTCTACCACTACACGACCGGACTCGAGAATCACCACTCGGTCACACACGGGGACCGCCGAATGCCCAACCGGCTCAGCCACCAGCACTCCGACTCCCCGGCTGGCCAACTCTCTGATTGTGCCTTGCATGAAATCGATGGCTGCCGGGTCGAGGCCGCTGAACGGTTCATCCATGACCACCACCTTGGGTTCCAGCACAAAAACGCGTGCAATCTCAACCGTTCGGCGCTCACGGATGCCGAGTGCGCTGGCCTTCACAGCCGCCAACGATGCAAGCGAAAGATCGTCCATTACGGTTCGAACGGCTTCCTTTGCATTGGGCATTGCACGCGCAGCCAGCAAGAGATTTTCTTCAACGGTCAGGCCACCTATCAGCGCATGCCCCTGCGGCAGATACGCGATGCCACGCCGTGCCCGAACCCACAACGGCAGTGAGCTAATCTCTTTTCCGTCGAGACGGACAATGCCGTGGTTTGGCCTCAAGCTGCCCACAATTACATTCAGCGCCGTCGACTTTCCCGAGCCATGAAGACCGATCAGGCCCACAATCTCGCCTGAGGCAACGGAGAGAGCAAGGTCCGACAGGACCGGATGACCGGCCTCGGTATGGCTCACCCCTTCACAGGACAACAACGCTCGACTCCGTCCAGCGGCCTTCATTCTCTCTCCGGAATGGGGCCACACTCAGGCCTCGGCAACCTCGGTTCCCACCACACCTTTGGAGTCGACCTTGGTCTTTTTGCTCGCCCTCGACGACCGCTCAACAGCAGCCTTTACAAATGCGGAGAACAAGGGGTGTGGTTGCAGCGGCTTGCTCTTGAATTCGGGATGGAACTGGCACGCAATGAAGTACGGGTGAGAGTTGAGCTCAATCATCTCGGCCAGCTTGCCATCCGGGCTGCGTCCCGTCACCTTGAGACCCGCTTGTTCAAGACTCTCGAAATAAGCGGGGTTGACCTCGTACCGGTGTCGATGACGCTCACTGATTTCATCTACGCCGTACAGCTTGCGAACATGTGAGTCTTCGCGAAGAGCACACGGCCACGCACCCAGACGCATGGTTCCGCCCTTGTCCACGACGTTCTGTTGTTCATCCATCAATTCGATCAAGATGTGCTCAGCCTTGTCATTGAACTCGCGGCTGTGCGCATCGGTGTGACCCAGCACGTTACGCGCGAACTCCACCACGGCCATCTGCATCCCGAGGCAAATACCAAAAAATGGCACGTCGTTCTCTCTCGCCCACTGAATGGCCCCAATTTTTCCTTCAATCCCTCGCTCACCGAATCCTCCCGGCACCAAAATCGCATCGGGGTCCCCGATCGTGGCTCGCACATTGTCAGGGTCAATGGTCTCTGAATCGATGAAGGTCAGCTCAACCTTCGCACCATTGGCGATGCCGCCGTGCGTGAGTGCCTCATTCAATGACTTGTAGGTGTCGGCAAGATGCACATACTTGCCGACAATGGCAATGCTCACCTTCTTCTTTGCGTTGCTCATCGCCGATACGAGATCGACCCATGGGTCCAAGCGAGCTGCAGCCGCCCAAATCCCCAACTTCTCCAGGATTCGGTCGTCAAGGTCTTCATCATGAAGCGTCTTGGGCAACTCATAGATGTTGCTGACATCCGGACACGCAATCACGCAGTCCCCTTCAACGTTGCAGAAAAGGGCAATCTTCTCTCGTGTTGGCTTGGGAATGTCGCGGTCTGAGCGGCACAGCAAAATGTCCGGCTGGATTCCAATCTCGCGAAGCATCTTCACAGAGTGCTGTGTGGGCTTGGTCTTCAGCTCACCGCTCGTTTTGATGTAGGGGACCAGCGTCAAGTGCAAATAGAGCACATTCTCTGGTCCGGCATCATTGCGAAACTGACGGATCGCCTCCAGATAGGGAAGAGATTCGATATCGCCCACTGTACCGCCGACCTCAACGATGGCGATGTCAGCGTCTTTGACACCATTCCAGACGAGGCGCTTGATCTCATCCGTAATGTGCGGAATCACCTGGACTGTGTGTCCGAGGTACTCGCCCTTGCGTTCACGCTCGATGACATTTTGATAGACACGTCCTGTCGTAAAGTTGTTGCGCTGAAGCATGGTCGCGGATGTGAAGCGCTCGTAGTGCCCGAGATCGAGGTCCGTCTCCGCTCCATCGTCGGTCACAAAGACCTCGCCATGCTGGTACGGGCTCATCGTGCCGGGGTCGACATTGATGTAAGGGTCCATCTTAAGGTTTGTGACCCGAAGCCCACGGGCCTCAAGCAGGGCACCCATGGCTGCGCCAGAGAGACCTTTGCCCAGAGAGGACAGAACACCACCTGTCACAAAGATGAATTTCTTTCGCATCAAAACCTCGAGTCCGTCAGGGCGGTAGAAAGGTTGGTTAATCGTTGTTTGGTGCCACCGCGGGTATGCGACCCACCCTCAACACTGTTGTAGGGACCGCTCAGAATGTTCAGTTCTACGTGCCCGTGAAATGCAATACGGCAAATCGGAAAGCCGAATACCGGAACGAATGCAGGAGAGGCCCCGAGGCGTCCACGGGAAGACCGGTTGACCAGACCGAAGTCCCGATCACCAGACCGATTCAAACCCATGCGTGCCGGATATGTTGCGACGGCTCCCATGGGAACCCCTCGTATCGGACCGAGCACAATCTCGCACCTAATAAAACGAAGAAGCCACCCATTGTGGGTGGCTTCTCGCTGGACGCGCTTGTTTTTAGCGCTTGGAGAATTGGAACTTCTTCCGAGCACCGGGCTGACCGTACTTCTTCCGCTCTACCTTACGGGCATCGCGGGTCAGTAGACCGTTGCTCTTCAGAATGGATCGGTTCTCGGGGTTCGCCTCGCAGAGGGCCCGAGCAATGCCGAGGCGAACAGCGCCTGCTTGTCCGTTTTTCCCGCCACCCTTCACATTGATGAGGATGTCGAAATCATCGAGGGATCCAGTCAGCGCGAGCGGCTGCTTCAGGACCTGCTTTACGCTTTCCCGGTTAAAATACTGCTCGATTGGTGTGCGGTTTACGATGATCTCGCCCTTTCCGGGGCGGAGGTACACGCGGGCGACCGAAGTCTTTCGGCGGCCTGTTCCGTAGTATTGAGTGATGGTCATCTCATTAATCCTTTCTTAAACGTGGGCCGGAAATGGCTCTGGCTGTTGCCCAGCGTGTGGGTGTTCCGACCCGCCGTACACTTTCAGCTTCGCGATTACCTGACGAGCCAAGCGGTTCTTGGGCAGCATGCCTTTCACCGCTTGCGTGATGATTCGCTCGGGATCTTCCTCCCGTACCTCAGCGGCCGTGCGCACCTTGAGTCCGCCTGCGTAGCCACTGTACCGGTAGTATTCCTTAGCCGATTCCTTGTTCCCTGTGAGCTTCACCTTAGAGGCATTGATGACCACCACGTAGTCGCCCGCATCCATGTGAGGGGCAAACGTTGGCTTGTGCTTGCCCCGAAGAACGGTGGCTACTCGCGTTGCCAGCCGGCCGAGAACTTGATCTTCAGCATCGATCACATACCAGTTGTGATCGCTGCTTTCTGTGTTGATAATTGTAGTGCTCATGAAATCACTCAAACCAGTGGACATCGTTAGATTGACGGCCATTTTCAAAACATTTTGAGCGCCAAAAAAGGCGTTCAACAGCACCCGCGTTTATGGTGACACCTCTCCGGTGTCAAGCGTTTCAGGTG
>Ga0160422_10003127_pt1 | contig 10268 bp, 7 predicted proteins | sample Fk160mmetaG_FD_108192 | JGI IMG/M metagenome (GOLD analysis project Ga0160422, IMG submission 108192) | Marine microbial communities from the Central Pacific Ocean - Fk160115 60m metaG | ecosystem: Environmental > Aquatic > Marine > Oceanic > Photic zone | place: The Central Pacific Ocean... | reverse complement strand
TTATCTCATATTCATACTCAATCATTTGCAAAAGCATTAATTAAAAGAAAAAATATTAAAGTTATTGGATTATGGGATAGTGATATTAAACTCTCAAAAAAATATTCTAAATTCTTTAAGTGTAATTATTTTAAAAACTATAAAGATGTATTGCATATTAAAGAATTAGATGCTGTAATAATTTGTTCGGAAACTAATTTACATGAAAAGCTTATTTATGAAGCTTCTCAAAATAAAAAACATATATTTGTAGAAAAACCAATTGGTTTTGGTCATGATGATTCATTAAGAATGGCAAAAATAATCGAAAATTCAAAAGTTATTTTTCAAACTGGTTATTTTTTTAGAAGTAAATCAGTAGTTAGGAAAATAAAAGAATTAATCATAGCAGGAAGTTTTGGAAAAATATCAAGAATAGAAATTAATAATAGTCACGATGGAATTTTTAGAAATATTTTTAGAAATTATCAATGGATGACAAATAAAAATAAAGCAGGTGTTGGAGCTTTTGGAGATTTAGGGACTCATGCTTTAGATTTATTATTATGGTTTAAGAAAGATTTAATTTCTGTTTCAGCAACTTTTAATAATATCACAGGTAAATATAAAAATATTGAAGAGTCTGGAACAGCTCTATTTAAGTTTAAAAGTGGAACAATTGCCAAAATTACCTCAGGTTGGATAGATTTTTATCAACCAATTGATATTATGATTAGTGGAACTAAAGGTTTTGCATATATCGCAAATGATAAAATTTATTTTAAAAGTAAAGGATCTAAGATTAAACAAATTACAAAACTTCCAAAACCATTACCACACGCATTGGATTTATTTTTAGATAGTGTGCTTACAAACAGGAAAAAATATTTAATCAAACCCATAGAAGCAGCTATAAGAAGCTCTGTGATGGAAACAATTTATAAATCTGAAAAAAGCAAATATTGGAAACGTATTAAAATAATAAAATAGAATTATATGAGTAAATTAAAAGTTGGAATTATTGGAGTTGGCAATATAGCTAGGTTCCATATGCCAGGATGGGCTAAATCTGAACATGCAGAAGTAGTTGCTGCAGCTGATGTAAATGAAAAAGTATTAAAAAATTGGGGAGAAAAAAATAACATAAATAAACTTTATACTAATCCATTTGATCTCATTAATGATATAGATATTGATATTATTGATATTTGCGCTCCAAATAATTATCATTCAGACCTAGTAATCCAATCTCTTAAATCTGGAAAACATGTTTTATGTGAAAAACCTCTGGCTCCAACTTATCAAGAAATTGAAGAAATGATTGATGTAAGAGATAAATATAATAAAAAATTAATGTGTGCTCAACATTTTAGATTTAGGCAAGACTCTCAAATTATAAAAAAAGAAGTACAATCAATTGGAGAAATATATCATGCAAGATCTTGGATGATCAGAAGAAATTATTTACCTGTAAAAAATAGTTTTTTACAAAAAGAAAATTCAGGAGGAGGTGCATGTATAGATATTGGAGTACATGTGTTAGATTTAACTCTGTGGTTTATGGGAAACCCCAATCCCATTTCCGTTTCTGGTGTTTCTAAAACAGAATTAGCCAAACAAAATCATGCCTTCAGTAAGTGGGGTGAATATGATAAAAATATTATTGATGTAGAGGAGTTTGCTGCAGCGTTTGTTAAATTTGATAACGATAGCTCATTAATATTGGAAGTTTCTTGGATGTTGCATCATCAACAAAAACCTGACATCGTTGAGGATATGCAAGTTTGGTTATATGGAAAAGAGGGGGGATTACACTGGCCAAAGTTAAATAAAACATCAATAGATAAAAGTAATATGCAAGATAAAGATGAAATTTTAAGTTCCAAATATATAGATAATGAAAAACCACATGCAGAAGAGTGTATTGAATTTGCAAAATCAATTTATTATAACAAGCCTAGTCCTGTTGCTGCTGAAGAGTCATTTAATGTGATGCGCATTCTTAATGCAATTTATAAAAGTCAAAAAACAAAAAAAGAGATAATATTATAAAAGGTATTATTTTCTTGAATATACTAGAGGATTAACTGCATTATTATCTAAAACATCTCCTACATTTAAAGATTGAAAATACTCTTCAGGTAAAATATTTCTTGCTCCATTAAAAGTAGATCCATCTGGCATAAATCCACAAGTCATTGCTCGACGAGATCCAGGCGTCATATTCGCGCTTGCTCCATGCATCATTAATCCATTATGAAAAGAACAGCTCCCTGCTTTCATGGTTGCAGCTACAGGAGCTGGTAATTTTAGAAGTTCAGGATTTAATTCAAAAACTCTTGCGTGTGGTTTACCTGGCTCTGGTTTAATATAACTTTTTTTATGCGATCCTGGAATAAAGTATAGGCATCCGTTATTAATTGTTGCATCATCTAAGGCTATCCAAATAGTAATTCCATGCTTTGCATCAAAAGACCATAATGGAACGTCTTGATGCCAGGAAGTAAGTTCTGCATAAGCTAATTTAAATAATGCTTGGTCTTGCCAAATTCTAACTCCATCTACACCTTCTAAATCTGCTGCCATTTTTCCAATTCTTTGATCAAATATTAACTCTCTGAAAGGCTTATTATCCATCCAAAGTTGCATACGTTGTTGATAAAAAGCTTTGATTTCCTTTTTATGCTTAAGAGCATCACTACCTTCATAATCATCATCGGTAGGTAAGGGATTATCTTCTCTTAATTTTACTGCCTCACCTACTTTGAAACGCCAATCTTCAAGCTCTTTTGGATCTAAAAAATCTTTAATTATAATAAATCCATCTTTTCTATATGAAGCTATTTGTTCTTCTGTAAGTGTATTTTTCATAGCATAAATTCCTTATTATATTCATTAATAAAATCATAATTTTATAGTATGTCAATTGACTATTTTCATAAATTTACTTTATAGTTGTAAAATATGGTAAGATTTAAATATGAATAAAATTTTTTTTTCAAGTTCATTTATGATTACCCCGCTATCTGATAATTATCAAATAGAGGAGTCAAAAAAATACTACCATTCAAAAAAAGACAATCCTAATCCTTGCACTTTTGTAAGTAATGAATTTAAAGTTAATGAAATCATCGGAGACGAGATACTGAGGATATCAGCTTATGGTTTATATAAATGCTTTATAAATGATGAAGAAGTTACAAAAGATATTTTAACACCTGGATGGGTAAATTATTCTGATAGATTGCCTTTTCAAACATACAATGTTTCATCAATATTAAAAAAGGGAATAAATACAATTAAAATTTGGCTAGCTGATGGTTGGTTTAGAGGCCCACTTTTTTCAACACAGACTGGTATTAAGGTTAGTAATATATGGGGATCTAAAATTGGAACAATTGCAGAATTACGTAATAAAAATAAAATATTAATATCAACAGATGAAAATTGGAGAAGTGGATTACTTCCAATAATCAAATCAGGAATTTATTATGGAGAAAAATATGATGCAAATATTATTCCCAAAATATCAGATACTGTTGAAATTTTAGACTTTGATAAAAGTTTATTAGTTGAACATGAAATTGATGCTGTTCAAGAACTTCCAGCAATAGATGTATCTAAAAATTTATTTGATAATGAAAATAATACTATCTACGATTTTGGTCAAAATGTTGCTGGCTATGTTTCAATTATTGTTTCTGGTGAAAAAGGAGCTACAATACTTATTGAACATTCAGAAGTTTTAACACCAATCCAAGATAATATCAGTGAACATAAAAAATATCACCTTGATAATGCAAATTTCAGAAACGCTGATGCAATTATTGAGTACACTTTAAGTGGCAATGGTGACGAGTATTATAAACCTCATTTTACATTCATGGGTTTTAGGTATGCTAGAGTCAAGAAATTGAATGGAAATGTGAAAATTAAACAAATTTTATCTATTCCTATATCTTCACTTAGCAAACAAAAATTAGAATTTGAAACATCAAATCAATATATTAATAGACTTATTCAAAATATATCATGGTCCCAGAAAGCTAATTTTATTGAAGTTCCAACAGATTGTCCTCAACGTGACGAGCGACTAGGATGGACAGGTGATGCGCAACTTTTTGCTTCTACTGCTTGTTATTTTTATGATTGTGAAAATTTTTTTATTAAGTTTTTAAATGACTTAAGATCTGAACAAGATCAAGAAGGAGCCATAGGACATTTTTCGCCAGATGTTACTAGAAATGGTAAAACTAATGATCCACGATTAATAACAGAAAACGAAAAGAAGAATGGGTTTTGGAGTCATAAAGGTGCCACTGGTTGGGGAGATGCAATTGTTATAATTCCATGGGTTCTTTTTAAACATTATGGAAATTTAAAAGTTCTTAAAAATTTTCAGTCAGCAATGATCAAATGGTGTGAGTATCTATATTCTATTTCTAATGATTTAATAATTAGAAATCCAAAATACTCTTCTGTGTCTGAAGGTATCAAAATACGAGGTTTTACTTTTGGAGATTGGGTTGCTCCAACTGGAGAAGATTTCCCTCCTTATGCTGATCATATAAGTGATGATTGTTACTCTACAATTTATCATTTTATATCGACATCCTTAGTTGCAAAAATATCAAAAATTTTAGGTGATGAAGAAAATTATATTTTGTATAAAAACAAATCTAACAAGATAAAAAAATTATTTGCAGATGAATTTATTAATTCTTCTTCAGGGAAAATCGGTAATAATGATCAGACATCTTACGCAATGTGTTTTGCAAATGATATGATACCTGATGATAAAAAAGATAAAGCAAAAAATTGTTTTAAACAAGCGATTATAGATCGGCAATATCGCGCAGGAACTGGTATCCATGGATCAGCATACTTACTTAAAGGTTTGAGAAAAGCAGGCTTAGATGAATTAATTGAAAAGGTTCTTTTGCAAGAGGATCTTCCAGGTTGGATATTTCCAATAAAGCAAGGAGCAACTAGTATTTGGGAAAGATGGAACGCAATAGCAGAAAATGGAATTATCCATGACCCTTCAATGAATAGCTTTAATCATTATGCATTTGGTTCTATCGGTGAATTTATTATTGAAAATATTGTAGGTATTAGACCAGATGAAAATAATCCAGGTTTTAAAAACATATTGATTGAACCGTTGATTATGCCATCATTATACCCAATAAAATTTAAACATCAGTGTAAAAATGGTTTAATTGAAGTAGATATTAAAGTTGAGAAAGAGGAAGTAATTTATAAAATTACAATTCCACAAAATTCAAAAGGGGAGATAATTACTAATAGCTATAAAAAAATAATCTTGAATGAATTTAGTTATAGTAAAAAAAATGTTAGTTTAAAAGAAGGTAAAAATATAATCAAATTTTTTTTAAAATAAATATTAAGTGAATTGTAGTTTTTCTAATGAAATTTATATTTATTAAAGAAATATTCATTTATAACAATTTTACATTTGTAATACGATTTGATTATAATAAAAGTTTTTTAGAAAAAGTATAAAAAAACTAAATAATTTTAGCTTTTTAAATGTAAATTCTTTGTTTTAATTATTTTACTTTATTTTTTTCTGGTATCTCAACATTTAGGCGTGGAATAGATAAACCGTTTATATCAAATAAATACAAACTAGCAGGATCAAATTTTAGTATGACTTCAGTATCAAGTTCTACATATTCCTCTCGTCCAAGTTGTGCAATTAGACTTTGATTATCTTTTGTTGTGCCATACCAAAAAGATGTGGTCCCCATATATTCTACAGCCGAAGTCAAACCAGTAATTGAAGGAAGTGTCAAATCCCTTTTTGTTCCAATGTCCTCAGGACGTATACCTATGTCTAATTTATCACCAGGTTTTACTTTACTACCATCACAAGCCACATCAATAACATTAGGAGTAACATCTTTAATTGCAACGGAAACATTTTCATTACTTGATGAGATAACTGTTCCTGAAAGAAATTGCATACTTGGCGAACCTATAAAACTAGCTACAAACTTATTTGCTGGGTGATAGTAAATTTCAAGCGGTTTCGCAGCTTGCTGAATTACACCCTCATTCATTACCACTATCTTTGTTCCTAATGTCATAGCTTCAACTTGATCATGTGTAACAAAAATCATTGTTGCTCCTAGACTGCGATGAAGTTTTGAAAGTTCCAAGCGCATTTCAACTCTCATTTCAGCATCAAGGTTAGAAAGTGGTTCATCAAATAAAAAAACTTTTGGTTCACGAACAATACTTCGACCTATTGCTACTCTTTGACGTTGTCCACCAGAGAGGTGCTTAGGTAAACGCTTTAAATAAGGTTCAAGTTTCAGTATTTTAGCAACCTCTGCTACTTTCGCATCAATCGTCGATTTATTTTCTCTACGCATACGCATTCCAAAAGCTATATTCTTTTCAACACTGAGGTGAGGAAACAATGCGTAAGCTTGAAATACCATACCCACACCTCTTTTTGAGGAAGATATCTCATTTACTCGTTGATCATCAAAATAAATATCACCCGTCTGATGTTCTTCAAGTCCTGAAATAATACGCAAGAGAGTTGATTTACCACATCCTGAAGGGCCAACGATAACAGCAAAATCCTTATCTTCTATTTCAAGAGATACATTATTAAGAACTCTTACAGTACCATAATTTTTGTTTAAAGATTGTATAGTTACGGATGACATAATTAAATTCCTTCAATACCTCGTATGAATTTTCTCACTACAAAAATAAATAAAATCATAAGCGGTATTGAAACACTTACATATGCAGCAAATAAGTTACCATTGTCAACTCTATATTGATTTCTAAAAGTAATTACAGCTGCTGAGACAGGATATGCATCTTGATCACTTAGTAATACAAGAGGCCACAATAGTTCATTCCAAGTGAAAAGAAGATCTAAAATAGCTACTGTACCTAATCCTGGCAAAGCTAGAGGAATTGCAACAAATAATAATAATTGAATTTCATTTGCACCTTCAATTCTGGCTGCATGGAATAGTTCTGTTGGAAGTCTCTCAAAAAATAACCTCATAATAAATATACCAATAACAATTTCAAAACCAGCTAGAGGGAAAATGAAGCCCAAAGAACTGTTTGCCATTCCTAAATTTTTAGTTAATACAAAAAGTGGAACCAGTGTTAATATTCCAGGTATCATTAGCAACATAATTACTGCAAGAAACAATATATTTTTGCCATAAAATTTAAAACGACCAAAAGCATAACCACCTAATAAAGAGAGAGTAAGAACAACTACTAGAGTTCCAAAAGAATAATGTATTGAATTCAAGATCGCAATTGAGATTCGATCCCAAACTATGAGGTAGTTTTCAAAGTCGAACGGATACGTGAACCACCAGTAGTTTTCATAAAACTGGTTTTGTGTTTTGAGAGAAGTAGATACCATAAAGATAAGTGGGTACCACGTAATAATTGCAAGAAATAGTAATACTATTTGTTGGGGTATAGATTTGCCATGCTTAGTCGACATCATATGCTCCTCGGTATCTCATCCATGTTGAAATACCAGACAGTATCAAGCCAATTAAAAGTATTATTACACCTATTGCACAAGCCATACCAAAATTAAAATATGAGAAGGCTACAGTATAAAGATAATGCCCTGGCATCTCTGTTGCACTTCCTGGTCCACCACGTGTTAAAATAAGTTGAGGCTCAACTGCTTGCATTGACTCAAGAGCAACTAGCAAGGCAATGAAAATAATTGGCGCTCTTAGCATTGGCAAATCAACAACAAAGATTCGTTTAAGAACCGAACCACCTTCGAGTTCTGATGTCTCAATTAAATCCCGAGATATACCTTCTAGTGATGTAATAAAAACAAGGAATGCAAGAGTTGATACAAAAGGAAAACCGATAATGGAAATTGCAGCAAGTGCTGTAGAAGATTGACCAAGCCAAGGTTGAGTAAGACCTTCTAGTCCTATAGCAATTAGTGCTTCATTTAGCATACCTGCCTGTGGTTCGTATATAAATCCCCAAAGTATATAAAGTAAGGAACGAGGCATAACCATCGGCATTACAAAGGCAATCTTCCAATACATTCTTATTACGGGATCACGCACTGACAACACAAGTTCAGCTGCTATAAATGCCATTGTTAATGTAGCTACTGTTCGAATACTTGTATAAGTAAGCATATTCCATAAAGTTGATTTAAACACACGATCATCAAACAATTCCCGGTAGTTTTCTAAGCCGACCATTTTCCAATCACCCATTACATCCCAATCAGTAAATGAATAATATATTGCCGAGAAAGAGGGTATGTATCGAAATATAATAAGTTCTATTGCTACAGGTAAAAGAAAAAGCAACGGTGTATATCTTACCCAATTGTTTAGCTTTATTCGGCTGTTAGAATTTTCCAATAATTTAGATTTTTCCATGCTTATTAAATATAGAAATTTACCTCTATTTATTTTTTAAATTTGTGTGCGCTTTAAAGAGAGCACACACTTAGACGTTCTTTAAATATTACCAAAGAACGTCTAAGTTATTGTTTTTTTAGCTTGAACACCAATCCCATGCATTTTCTTCGCACAGTTTTTTAACAGTTTTATCAAGTAACTTTTGATAATCCTCTTTAAGTTCATCTCGGCTAATATCACCCATCATAAAGCTTTGCATCATTCGATTATGAGGTGTACCAAATTCTTCACCTCCAAAACGACTAACTGCATCAGTAATACCTCTTTCAGGTAATTTTGAAATACTGATAAAACCTTTAGCAACGTCAGGGGACTCTACTCCGTTGATAACTGTCAACATACCTTGATCACTATTAGCTACAGCTTGGTAATTTGCTGGAGCAGTATAGAATTTTGCAAAATCAATAGCAGCATCAACAGTACCACGTTCAACAGTTGAAATTGAAAGCCCTACTTGACCGCTTGATGAAGGGCCACCAACTCTATACATTATAGGATCACTTACATATGGACTATTGTCAGATGTAAATGGCGGATAGAAAGTAGATCTAAAATTGAATTTAGCTCCGTCCTGAACAGCAACAGCATTCCAAGTTCCAAGCCATCCCATTGCAGTTTCTCCACTAAGGAAAAGGTTTAGAACAGTGTCAAGATCAGGTATTCCTGTAAAACCTTCAACTAGACAGTGTGTTACCACTTCCTCAGTTAGGTCTAGAAATGTATCAAATCTCGGATTATTTACATTGTACTCTCCTTCGTGAACAGCTTTTGAAATTTCTTCCAAAGTTAATTGACGAGCCGTCATAAATGGATTTGAATATTCTGGTAATTGCCATTTTTCCAATGAATCTTGAAATGCTGCTGAGATGAGAATTGTGTCAAGCCATTGGTACGTACTCCAACCAACACTTGAAAAAACACCAAGTGGCTGAATACCGTCTGCTCTTAAAGCTTTACAAGTATCAATGAATTCCGACCAATTATCCCATTCTACTGGAAGGCCTCGTGAAGTCAAAATATCTTCGTTTAAGTAAAGGCCAGTCTCAACCCAATTGGTATTCAACTGATACCAGTTACCATTACCATGACGAATTTGTGCCATAACACCTTCATCAAAAATATCCATCCAACGATCATGACCAGGTTGGCCAGCCGGTATATACTCATTAGGACCCTCAAGATATTCGTTTAACGGCAACCAACGTTCAGAACGAGCATTTCGATCATACCAATGTGACCAACCTACATCTGGTTCGTCACCAGCTGCAATTCTTGATGTGAGCCATGCATAATAGTCACTTTGTGATCCACCCATATATGGAATTAGATCTACTTCTACGTCAGGATTAGCTTCTTTATAACTGCTTAAAAGTTGCTCAAATGCTTCCTTTGAAGCAGGATTAGACTCAGGGGCATAAATGTTTTGTAAAAAAACACTAATTTTTGTTGCTTGTGCTTGAGTGGCAACAAATGATAAACTGATTATGCCCGCTAAAATCAATTTAGTTACAAATTTGGTGATCATATATTCCTCCTATTTAAAATAAAATTACAACCTCCATTTTACCTAAATTACAATTCAAGCTGAAATTTAAATTAGCTATATTTAAAATTTAAATTTTGTTTAAATTGTAATTAATAAAAATATGATCAAACAAATTTAAAATTTGTAAACTAATATCGTCATGAACTAACGATTAAAATTTCGCAGATTTTCAATAAATGTTCATAAAAAAAAAACGAATTTTCTAAGAAAAAAAAATCTTTCAAAAAAAAAAAAGTACTTTTACCAAAAAAAAGGCATATTTCGAT
>Ga0160422_10003126_pt1 | contig 10271 bp, 8 predicted proteins | sample Fk160mmetaG_FD_108192 | JGI IMG/M metagenome (GOLD analysis project Ga0160422, IMG submission 108192) | Marine microbial communities from the Central Pacific Ocean - Fk160115 60m metaG | ecosystem: Environmental > Aquatic > Marine > Oceanic > Photic zone | place: The Central Pacific Ocean... | reverse complement strand
TGAACAATACTTTTTGAATGAAATTGACCATCAGCATAATATAAAGAAAACCAACCCAGATGATCTAATTTATTTAATAAAAAATGATGAAAAAGAAGGAACAAATTTCTTTTCTAAAGTAGTTAAAGATATCAAGAAAGGATTTCGTAATGGTAATTATCAGAGAGGTTATTAAATCTAAAAATAAATGAATAAAAGAATAAAAAAGATTATCAACCTTAGGCCTCTTGGAACAATTCGCTTTAAATCAGTTTACTTTACTTCTTTACTCTTAACAGTGGGTTTATTAGTTAGGTTAATTAACCTTCAAGTCTTCAATGCTTCAACTTTAAAAAATAAAGCAATCGCAATCCAAGTTAAAAAAACTCATGTCTTAAAAAAGAGAAGACCGATCGTTGATAGATATAATAGATTGGTTGCTTTTGATAAGACTCTATATAAGTTATGGGCACATCCAAGATATTTTAATTTCCCGGGCGATGAATCAAAAGAGATAAGAACTATTGAGGAGGTTATGAGTAAAATATCGAACGTCTTGAATATAGATGAAAAATTACTTATAAATAAATTTAAAAATAATAAAGATGGAGTTAAATTGTTGGATGACCTTAATGAAGAGGATGCAAAGAAGATAAGAAGATTACATATAAGCGGAATTGATTTAGAAAGTTATTCAAAAAGATTTTATCCCCAAGGAAATCTTTTTTCAAACTTAATCGGTTTTGTTAATTATGATAAGCAGGGTTCTTCTGGAATAGAATTATTTTTAGAAAATGAAATTCAATTAATTAAAAAAAGTCATCTTTTAACGAAAGGTGCTGATGGAACCCCTTTACCTGATAGCTCAGGCCCATATGATTTTGTAAATGATGATAAGAAAATTGTTCTAACATTAGATTCAAGATTACAGAAGATAGCCTTTAATACTCTTTCTAAGCAAGTAAAAAAATGGGATGCAAAAAAAGGTTTAGCACTTGTCATGAACGTTAATAACGGTGAAATATTATCTTTGGCTTCTATCCCTTCCTATGATCCAAATAAATTTTGGGAATATGATCATGAAGTATTTAAGGGATGGTATTTACAAGATTTATTTGAACCAGGTTCTACGTTTAAACCTATAAATCTTGCTTTAGCTTTAGAAGAGAAAGTAATCGAAAAAAATGGTTTTGTAGAAGATAATGGACATATTTATGTTGGGGGTTGGTCTTTATCTAATTGGGATAATAAAGGGAATGGATATATTAGTTATCCAAAAGTTCTTCAAGTCTCAAGCAATGTTGGGATGGTTAGAATCATGCAGAATTTAAAACCAATAACTCATTGGAATTGGTTTAAAAAACTTGGTTTAGATAAAAATTTAAAAACTGATTTATTTGAATCTACACCAGGGCAATTAAAATCAAAAGAAATTTTTATTAACCAGCCTATTGAACAAGCTGTTGCTTCTTTTGGAAAAGGATTTTCTATTTCACCGATTAAATTAGCACAGCTTCATGCTGTCTTGGCAAATGGAGGCTATGAAGTATTCCCACATGTTACTTTTGATTTTGAAAATAATAGAAAAAATCTCAAAAAAAATAAATTTTTTTCAGATGAAGTCTCTAAAATAATTCTTAATTGGATGGAAACAGTTGTCGAAGAGGGAAGTGGAGAAGGGGCTAAGGTAGATGGCTATAGAATTGGAGGAAAAACTGGAACTTCTCAAAAAGCGATTAATGGAATTTATTCTGAAAAGAAATCTTGTAGTTTTGTTGCGATATTACCAGTTGATAAACCGAAGTATCTCGTATTTGTATTAATTGATGAACCTAACAAACCTTATGCTTATGGATCAACAGTTGCAGTTCCTGTCGCAAAAGAAATCATTGATAGCCTAATCGTTTTAGATAAATTACCTCCATCTGCGAAGGAAAAGTCATTAATTGTTAATAAACCTTTAAATTAAGTAATTTTTAGTAAAAAAAAGAATTTTAAGGGTGATTTCAATTTAATAAAGAGCTAAGTTAAAAATAAATAAAGATTATGTCAATGAAATCAGTATTAGAACAATTATCATCAATGACGATTGTAGTCGCAGATACAGGTGATATAGACGCTATTAAAAAGTTCAAGCCAAGAGATGCTACTACTAATCCCTCCTTAATATTGGCGGCAGCAAAAAATCCAAACTATTTAAAATTGATAGACAAAGCTTTGGGAACTTCTAAAAAATTATTTCCTAGAGAATGTGATCAAAAAGAGTTTATTAAAGAAGCTATGGATCAAGTATCTGTTCTCTTTGGAAAAGAGATTTTAGGAATTATATCTGGAAGAGTATCAACAGAGGTTGATGCTAGATTAAGTTTTGATACTGATGCAACCGTATCAAAAGCTATTAAAATTATTAATCAATACAAAAGTTATGGGATTGATAAAAGTAGAATTTTAATTAAAATTGCATCAACCTGGGAAGGTATTAAAGCCGCGGAAATATTAGAAAAAAAAGGAATAAAGTGTAATCTGACTTTACTTTTCAATTTTTGTCAGGCAGTTGCATGTGCGAATGCAAAAGTAACTCTTATCTCTCCATTTGTCGGAAGGATATTAGATTGGCATAAGTCAAAAACTGGAAGAACATCATTCCCTGGAAAAGAAGATCCAGGTGTCATATCAGTTACTAAGATATTTAATTATTTCAAGGAAAAAGGAATCACAACAGAAGTAATGGGAGCAAGTTTTAGGAATATTGAAGAGATAAAAGAATTAGCGGGGTGTGATTTGCTTACTATCTCACCCAAATTACTTGAAGAACTAAATAATCAAAATGAAAAGTTGACTAAGAAATTAGACAAGAAATTTATCTCGCATAATTCTCCAAATTATGAATTTGAAGAAAAAGATTTTAGATTAAATATGCTAGAGGATCAAATGGCTAGTGAAAAATTGAGTGAGGGTATTACTGGTTTTAGTAAGGCAATTGAAGAATTGGAGAATTTACTGATTAATAGATATACTCAAATAAATAATGAAAATTTAATAAAGTTATAGTTTAACTATTTTAATAAAATTCATTTTAAGAATTTTGAAATAGTAATCTTTTTATCACCCTTTGGGCAATATCAGAATAGCTCATCTGACCAGATAATATTTGAGCTATTCTTTTTGGAGCCGTTTTACGTTTGACACCTAATCTATAGCCAGTTTGAGGGAATCTATAAAAAACTTCAGCAATTCTTTTTCCCCAAGCCATAGATTTACTCCATTTAAGTTGCATGATTTTGGAATAATTAGATAAATCATGATCATTATTTGAGAGGCATTTATGGATTGATTCAGCAGCATAAAAACTACTTAATAATGAGGGCCTTATACCCTCTGCTAAGAAAGGGTCGCATAGTGAGGCGGCATCTCCTACAACAAGAGCTCTTTCAGTATGAAGATTATAAAAACCGTTCCAAATCCTTAATCTTTTATAAATAGTTTCATATTCATCTTTATTAAATCCAAAGTAATTTATAATTTTTTTGCTTAAATCTTTATTATTTATTTGGTAATTACCAATAAATGTGCCTATCCCAATGTTTATTGATTCCCTTAAAGGAAACGCCCAAGAAAATCCATATTTAATTGAGCCAAAGTCGAACCTAACAGAATTTTTTGATAAGTTTCCTAATCCGTTTAATCTTATTGCAGCAGTTTGAGCGTATCGAGGACGTTTAGGACCAAGTTTAAGAAAAGTTGACCATTGAGACTCTGATCCATCCGCGATTACTAAAAATTTAGCTTCATAAATATTTTTGTTATCACATTTTATTAACCAACTATCAGTATTTTTTTCTAGATTTTTCACTATGGCTGAATTAATAAATAAACATCCTTGACTTATAGCTTTATCAATTAATAAATTATCTAATTCTTCTCTTTTTACTATCAAAAATGGAGACTCGCCTGACAGTTCTGCAATTACTTTATCTTTTGATTCATAGGTAAAGTGAACTTTCTTAACTTCAGTTTCTATAGCTTTCTCAATATTAATTGGCAAAAAGTCTCTCATAGTTGCAGCCATTCCACCAGCACAAGGAATTATGCTTTTATGGCTTGATTTCTCAAGAATTAAAACTGAATATCCTTTATTTGATAAATGAACCGCAGTGGATGAACCAGATAAACCTCCACCTATAATTATCACATCAAATAATTTCAAACTTTTAAAATTTCTTTTTCTTTTTCTGCGAGTTTACTCTCAATTAATGCTATGGACTGATCTGTTATCTTTTGTATTTTTTGTTGGTTATCCCTAGATTCATCAAGTGAAATTGCGCCATCTTTCTCTTCTTTTTTTTCTTTATCAATAGCTTCTCTCCTTATATTACGTAGAGCAACTTTACCTTCTTCAGCATACTTTGAGGCAAGTTTGCAAAATTCTTTTCTTCTTTCTTCGGTTAGAGGAGGAACGTTAATTCTAATTGTTTTCCCATCATTGTTTGGGGTCACACCAATGTCACTAATTGAAATTGCTTTTTCAATTGCTTGTAAACAAGATATATCAAAAGGTTGTATGGAGATTGTCTGAGAATCTTGAGTTGTGATGGAGGCTAAAGATTTTAATGGTGTTTCAACATCGTAATATTCAATGCTAATTCTATCTAATAACGATGCATTAGCTCGGCCTGTTCGTATAGTGTTGAAACTTCTTTGAGTCGCCTCTATACTTTTGTTCATATTTAATTGGATTTCTTGTTCATTCATAATTTGTGTTTGAATTGAATTAACTTATTAGTGAGCCTATGGGGTGGCCACTGGCTGCCTTAGAAATATTACCTCTTTTAAAAATATCAAAAACTACAATTGGTATGTTGTTATCTTTGCAAAGTGCTATCGCGGTACTATCCATCACAGCAATTTCATCACTCAGGACTTGTTGATAAGTAAGAGAAGTATATTTTCTAGCGTCATCAAAAATATTTGGATCTTTATCATAAACCCCGTCAACTTTAGTCGCTTTCATCACTGCTTCTGCGTTAATCTCAGCAGCTCTTAAAGCGGCAGTTGTATCTGTAGTAAAAAATGGATTGCCGCAACCACCTCCAAATACAACAACTCTTCCTTTCTCAAGATGTCTAATTGCTCTTCTTCTTATATAAGGTTCTGCAATTTCTTGCATCTCTATCGCAGTTTGTACTCTTGTCTCTACACCAGCTCTTTCAAGTCCATCTTGGAGAGATATTGCATTCATAACTGTGGCTAACATGCCGACATAATCTGCGGTTGCCCTATCCATTCCGTCTGCTGATCCTTTTAGACCTCGAAAGATATTACCTCCTCCAACAACAATCGCCAATTGAACATTATTTGAAACTACCTTAGATACATCTTCAGCAATTGATTGGACTATAGCGGGATCAATACCATAGGGCTTCTGACCCATTAGAGCCTCTCCACTTAGTTTTAAAAGAATTCTTTTGTAAGTCATTCAACATTCATACTTGTATGACAGTAGCAAGTAATATGCAAATTTTCTATCTTAAATCTTTATTAATTACTTCTCATAACATTTCTAAATTAATTTTATATTTAAACAAATCACTAAAAAAGGAATAATCTAATGAAATTTTGTAAATTTTAGTTAGATAATTTAATAAATTAAATATTTGGTGAGTCTTATCTCAATACTCTACACATTCCTGAGCTTTTATTCCTTGTTCTCTAAAAGGATGCTTTATTAATTTCATTTCAGTTACTAAATCTGCAAATTCTATAATCTCTTTAGACGCACCTCTTCCAGTTAACACTATATGACATAAGTTTTTATTTATATTTAAGCTTTTTATAAAAGTAATAATTTCCATTGCATTGATATAACCCAACTTAATTGCGATATTTATTTCATCAAGAATTACTAGCTTATAAGATTCATCCCTCATATAATCTTTTGCTGCTTCCCATGCCTTTTTAACTAAAATTTGATCTTTATTCCTATTTTGCGTTTCCCATGTGAACCCAGCTCCTAAAGATCTCCATTGAATTTTATTAGAAAATTTTTCAAATGCTTTTTTTTCGCCAGTTGTCCAAGATCCTTTTATAAATTGAATAATTGCAACTTTATGACCATGGCCTAATGTTCTCAAACCCATTCCAAGAGAAGCTGTAGTTTTCCCTTTCCCATTTCCGGTAAAAACAATAACAAGACCTTTTTCTAAATTTCTAACTTTTACTCTCTTAATTTGAATTTCTTTTCTTTTTTGCATTCTCTCTTTATAAATTTTGTCATCCACTTCTGGAGATAAATTGCCTCCCATCCCCAACCTATTAGCTTCCTTATCCAAATTATTTACATTGTTGGGATCCGATTGGCCTTTATTCAACATACAGAGATTTAAATCTTATTTTATTTTTAACATGTATTTAGTTTTTTTCTGCAAATTTTAATAATGCATTGTTCACTGCTTTTTGCTGGTCTCTTTTTGTTATCCAATGATGGTAAGTCTGAGTGTGCAAACTTACAGAATGTCCCATCATTCTCGCCGCAACTGTATCTGGCAAATCGTATAAAATAGTTCTTACAGCCCAGGCGTGACGCAGGTCATATGGCCTAATATTTATACTATATCTATTAAATTGATCAGTAATCCTTTTCCCTATATTTTGAAGAGTTGTTTGTTTTAAATCTCTATTTATTTTTGGTAATAAAGTCGGATCGTTTCCTAAAGAACTTAATTCAAATAAATCCACCCATTTTGGATGAAAAGGCCAAGCTTGATGCTCTCCAGTTTTGGTAGTAGGCAAAATTCTAAGAATCTTATCCCCGCTGTTTTTTAGTGAACTTAAATCACAGAAAAAAACTTCATGATTTCTTAATCCATAAGTGGCCATCAAGCCAAATACATATTGCCATGATTTATTTGGAATGTTTTTCCATAGCTCTTCAATTGAATTATCATCAGGTAAATTCCGAAAGCTGGCTTTTTTAATTCCATAACCTCTCGACAATGATTTCCATTCTGAAGGGAGACTAAGTTCTAAAAACTCTGCAAATACGTTCAAAGATGTTCCGCATTGTTTTCTACTTCTTGATCCTTCAGCATAAGATTTAAGGGTATTTAGAAATATGTTATTAATATCTTTGGTATTATTTTCTTGATAAGTAGAAATCATTCTTTTTATATAAGGTTTATAGGAACTATTCCAGGTTGATCTTCTTGCGCTATTTAAATGATCATTTTTATATTCTTTAAAAAATTCTTTTTCAAATTCGCTTATTTTTTTGATCAATAAGTCGTAAGTTTTATTACCCTCCTTAATTGACGGGGCTATCCAGTTTTTCCATTCAAATTGATCGAGTTCTAGCTGTAAATTTATAAGCTGTAATTTTTTCTTAGCTTCTTCTAAACCATAATTATCTGCTTCAATACCTAATGATATTCGTTGTACTTTTTGAATATTTTTATTTTCTTTTGATGGTAAAGATCCTCTGATATTAAGTTTGCTTCCTCTTTTCTCTATTTTTAATTTACTGCCTTCAATTATGAACTTTTTATTTATAACATTAATTTCGTGAATTATATTCATTATGCCTATATAATTATTTTTATAATGACGTTATGTATGTCTTTTTTCAATCTCTTTAAAAGTTAAATGGAGAAAGTTGGTGTCCTACTAATGAATCTAGGAGGCCCTGAAAGAGTGAAAGATGTAGGTCCTTTTTTATATAATTTATTTTCGGATCCAGAAATAATAAGATTACCTATCCCATTTTTTCAAAAACCACTTGCATGGTTAATTAGTACACTTCGTAGTACAAAATCACAAGAGGCCTATTTATCAATTGGGGGAGGATCACCTTTAAGGCGTATTACTGAACAACAAGCTAGAGAACTGCAGAGTAAATTAAGAGAGAGTGGACTTAATGCAACAACCTATATAGCTATGAGATATTGGCATCCTTTTACAGAATCTGCAATTGCTGATATTAAAGCAGACGGAATAGATCAGGTTGTAGTTCTCCCCTTATATCCTCATTTCTCAATAAGTACAAGTGGTTCTAGTTTTAGAGAACTTAAAAAATTACGAGATAATGATGAAGAATTCAAGAAAATTCCAATGAGGTGTATAAGGAGTTGGTTTAATCAGTCTGGTTATATAAAAGCGATGGTTGAATTGATTTCTGAGCAAATCCTTCTATGTGAAAAGCCTTCAAATGCTCATGTCTTTTTTACTGCACATGGGGTACCGAAAAGTTATGTTGAGGAAGCTGGTGATCCATATAAGAAACAAATTGAAGACTGTTCGTTTTTAATTGTCAAAGAACTTGAGAAACATTTAAATTTTAGTAACCCTTATACTCTTTCATATCAAAGTAGAGTTGGCCCGGAAGAATGGTTAAAACCATATACTGAGGATGTTTTGGAGGATCTTGGAAAGTCAAAGATAGAAGATTTAATAGTGGTTCCAATAAGTTTCGTAGGAGAACATATTGAAACTCTTCAAGAAATTGATATTGAGTATAAAGAGTTAGCAGAGAGTGCTGGGATTAAAAATTTTAGAAGAGTAAAAGCACTTAATATTAATTCTACGTTTATAAATGGTTTAAAAGATTTAGTTATTTCATCTTTAAAAGAACCAATAGTAAATTTAGATCAAGCATCTAAATTGCCAGCGAAAGTTAAACTTTATCCTCAAGAGAAATGGCAATGGGGCTGGAATAATAGTTCTGAAGTTTGGAATGGCAGGGTGGCGATGATAATATTTTTAATTCTGTTTATAGAAATTATTTCTGGATCCGGACCATTGCATAAATTAGGGATTTTATAAATTACCTTATTTTTGTAATTTAATAATAAAGCTTAATTTTGACATTATTTTTTAAATACTAGGCAAAAGTTTGTAAATAAGCCTACTATTTAAATAGATTTACCTACTTAATTGACACTTGCTTCTAAACCTATGCAAAAAGGTGATTCAGATAACATAAATCCTAACTGGATTACTGGTGCGGAAGCACTAATGGATGCTCTCAGGCTTCATGGTGTTAAGGTCATTTTTGGCTATCCGGGAGGCGCGATACTTCCCATATACGATGCAGTTCATAAAGCAGAGAAAGAAGGATGGTTAAAACATTACATGGTAAGACATGAGCAAGGTGGATCTCATGCTGCAGATGGATATGCAAGAGCAACGGGAAAAGTAGGTGTCTGTTTTGGAACTTCTGGACCTGGCGCAACAAATCTAGTAACTGGTATAGCTACTGCTCAAATGGATTCGGTTCCACTTGTTGTGGTTACCGGTCAAGTACCAAGGCCTGCAATCGGAACAGATGCTTTTCAAGAAACTGATATATTTGGTATAACCTTGCCGATAGTAAAACATTCATGGGTTATTAGGAATCCTTCTGATATCGCAAGGGTAGTTTCCCAAGCATTTTTTGTAGCTTCTTCTGGGAGGCCGGGACCTGTCTTAATAGATATTCCAAAGGATGTTGGACAAGAATTTTTTAATTATGAAAAGGTTTTACCTTGTGAAACAATACCAAAGGGCTTTAAAAGGTTAGGAGAGATCAATGAAGAAGATGTTAATAAAGCAGTTGAATTAATTAAAAATTCCCAAAAACCACTACTTTATGTAGGTGGCGGAGCTATCGCATCAGGAGCTCATGATCAATTACAAACTTTATCAAGAAATTGTCAAATTCCTGTTACAACAACCTTAATGGGCAAAGGTATATTTGATGAAAGAAATAATTTATCTGTAGGAATGTTGGGTATGCATGGAACTGCCTACGCTAACTTTGCTGTCACAGAATGTGATCTCCTTATCGCAGTTGGAGCAAGATTTGATGATAGAGTAACTGGAAAATTAGATACTTTTGCTCCTGATGCGAAAGTAATACATATTGATATTGATCCAGCAGAAGTGAATAAAAATAGACGAGTTGATGTGGCAATTGTTTCCGACGTCTCGGAAGCACTCTTAAAAATTAATGATTTGTATAAAAAACACCCATCGGAAAGCAAAACAAAAATCTGGTTAGATAAGATTAAGTCCTGGAAGAACAAACATCCTTTGTTTATACCCCCTGAGGATGGTGAAATTTATCCGCAGGAAGTCTTAATAAAACTCAGAGAATTTGCACCTGAGGCCTTTGTTACCACCGATGTAGGTCAGCATCAGATGTGGGCGGCTCAATACCTGAGAAATGGCCCAAGGAAATGGATTAGTAGTGCAGGGCTGGGCACAATGGGTTTTGGATTGCCTGCAGCTATGGGTGTTAAGGCTGCCTATCCAACCTCTGA
>Ga0160422_10003125_pt1 | contig 10272 bp, 10 predicted proteins | sample Fk160mmetaG_FD_108192 | JGI IMG/M metagenome (GOLD analysis project Ga0160422, IMG submission 108192) | Marine microbial communities from the Central Pacific Ocean - Fk160115 60m metaG | ecosystem: Environmental > Aquatic > Marine > Oceanic > Photic zone | place: The Central Pacific Ocean... | reverse complement strand
TTTCATCGAAAAGTAAAGTTGTTTCTGGTTGCAGATCTAATAATTCACTAATTGATGAATTCGTTTGATATTTTGCTCTATCTTCTAGAAACCTACCTAGTAAAATGAAACCTAAAAGCATAACAGGTTCGTTAAAGAAACATGGAAATCCTGTAGTAGGAAAAATTAAAGATAAAATACTTGTAATATAAGCGCTTGAAACCCCCAAGGCAACGAGCGTATCCATGTTAGGTCTATTTTTTAAGAATGAATTAAATCCTTTAATTATTATTGGTCTTCCAGGGAATAATAATGCTGTTGTTGCTATGAAAGCATGAAATTTAATATTGCCTAGCAAGGGAGAATTTATAAAACCACCTTCAGCTAAATGACCTAATACTGAAAAAAGTAAAAGGATAAATGCAAAATTTAATTTTTTCCATTTATTTAACCATAGTTGTTTTTTTTCTAGCTCAGCTTTATTTATTCTTTCAGAAAAATCATCATTATAAATTTTTGAAGGGAAACCATTATCATTGAGATTATCTAGGATGTCATCGATAATTAATTGGTTATTCTTTACATGAAAATAAGCGCTTTCAGTTAAAAGGTTAACACTGACATTTTCAGTTTCCTCGAAATTATTTATTATTTTCTCGACTGTCTGTACACAACCTCCACATTTCATTCCGCTAATATTTAGTTGAATGCTTGTCATCTTTTTTTGTATTTAGGTCTAGAATACCCTTTATAAATATTTATTACTTAATAATAAATGTTTTTATTATTATTTACATAGTTCAATCTTAATTAACTATTTATTTTATTTATTTTTAACAGTGCCCAGCAATCAAAACAGAGACAATTTTATAGATAAAGCTTTTACAGTCATTGCGGAATCAATAGTAAAAATAATGCCAATTGCTGATAAAGAGAAGAAGGCTTACATATACTATCGTGATGGATTAGCGGCTCAAAATAATGGAGATTATTCTGAAGCTTTAGAATATTATCAAGAAAGCTTATTACTTGAAGAAAGTCCAATAGATCGAGGCGAAACTTTAAAAAATATGGCAATAATTTATATGAGTAATGGAGATGAAGATCTTGCAATTGAGACTTATCAAAAAGCTTTAATTGAAAATCCAAAACAACCATCATGTCTTAAAAATATTGGATTGATTTATGAAAAAAGAGGAAGATATGCAGAGCAAAGTGGGGATTTAGATCAGAGAGATATTTGGTTTGACAAAGCAGCAGAAGTTTGGGCTAAAGCCGTAAGATTATATCCCGGTGGATATTTAGATATTGAAAATTGGCTTAAGACTACAGGGCGAAGTAATATTGATGTTTATTTATGATGTTTTGTTATTATTTAAGCGCTAGATTTATAGCCTCATTAATACTTTGAACTTCTAAGAGATGTATTGAATTACCAAATTTATTGAGTATTTCTTTAGTTGTTTTTGGGATAATAATTTTCTTGAATCCTAATCTTAAACCTTCCTCAATTTTAGATTGCAAAGAGTTTGTTTGTCTGACTTGACCATTTAATCCTAGTTCTCCAATGAAGGAACAATTTCTCATTGGAGATTGATCTTTGAAACTTGATATTATTGAAATCGCCACACCTAAATCCGATGATGGATCATTAATCTCAAATCCACCTGCTGTTGCAACATAGCAATCATAACTTGATAGCTGGATTTTTACATGCTTTTCTATAACAGCTAATATTTGGTGAAGTCTATTTAGACTTAATCCCGTAGTAGTTCTTCTTGGATTGGTATAGAAGCTTTTATTGACAAGAGATTGGATATCAACAGCAAATGATCTTGTTCCCTCGACTGTCAATGTTGTAGCAACACCAGCAATATTCTCTTTGTTTGTAAAATTGGAACTTGGATTAACTACCTCTATTAAGCCCCTTTCTTGCATTTCAAAAACGCCAAGCTCCATTGTTGGTCCAAATCTATTTTTTGCACTTCTTAATAATCTATTAGCTGCAATATGATCTCCTTCAAAGTTTAAAACGGCATCAACTAAATGTTCAAGCGTTTTAGGCCCTGCTAGAGCACCATCTTTTGTAACATGACCGATTATTAAAAGGGCAATATTATTGTCTTTGGCAAATTTTTGTAATGAAGATGAGCATGATCTAACTTGAGAGACGGATCCTGCAGCACTTTCCATTTCATCATTATTTATAGCTTGTATGCTGTCTATCACTGCAATCTTAGGGTTAATTCTTTTTATCTCATTGATAATAGTTGAAAGATTATTTTCTGCAAATATTTTTAGATCTGAGTATTTTTGATCTAATCTTTCCCATCTTATTTTTACTTGTTCTAATGATTCTTCTGCGGTGACATATAAAACTCTCTCACAAAGTGATATTTTTGCTGCTGATTGCAGTATAAGAGTACTTTTACCAATCCCAGGTTCTCCCCCCAATAAAACTATAGATCCTTGGACGAATCCTCCTCCTAAGACTCTATCTAACTCTTTAAACCCACTCTTTATTCTAATAACTTTTTGGATCTCAATCTCTTCAAATAGCTTCGAGTTCTTATTCTCATTGATTACATTTTTTTTTGGTTTATAACTTTTTTTCTCTTCAATAATAGAATTCCATTTTTTACAATTCATGCATCTGCCAAAATATTGGGTTGATTCAGAACCACAATTTTGGCAAATAAATCTACTATATTTATTAGACATTTTAATATTTTAGAGAAAACTTGAAAACTTGTTTTGGATATTGCCCCTTCACAAGTTAAATTAGATATAGGTTAAATTCACATACTGATTAGCTAATAGCAACAAATGGCTGCATCAAGTCAAACAAAAGAAACAATTCTTGTCGCAGATGATGAGGCAAGTATCAGAAGGATCCTAGAAACAAGGCTCTCCATGATTGGGTATAAAGTAGTTACCGCATCAGATGGTAAAGAGGCTTTAAAACTTTTTAGGGACTATGAACCAGATTTAGTGGTTCTTGATGTAATGATGCCAAAGTTAGATGGTTATGGAGTTTGTCAAGAATTAAGAAAAGATTCTGATGTTCCAATAGTCATGTTAACGGCATTAGGCGATGTTGCTGATAGAATTACTGGCTTAGAATTAGGAGCAGATGATTATGTGGTTAAGCCATTTAGTCCAAAGGAATTAGAGGCAAGAATAAGGTGTGTTCTTAGGAGAATTGATAAAGAGCAAATTGCAGGAATGCCTAATTCTGGATTAATACAAGTAACTGATATAAAGATTGATACTAATAGAAGACAAGTATTCAAAAGTGATGAGAGAATCAGGCTAACGGGCATGGAATTTAGTCTTCTTGAATTACTTGTAAGTAGATCAGGAGAACCTTTTAGTAGGGGGGAAATCTTAAAAGAAGTCTGGGGTTATACTCCTGAAAGACATGTTGATACTAGAGTCGTTGATGTTCATATCTCTAGATTAAGGTCTAAATTAGAAGCAGATCCAGCCAATCCTGAACTGATTCTTACAGCAAGAGGTACAGGATATCTTTTTCAAAGAATTGTAGATATTGCACCTTTTGAGGCTAATTAAATGGCAAAGGAATTTAATAGAAAAATTAATAAATCAAGGGCAATAAGAAGATTAGTTATATGGTACAAACGGAATACTGCAGTAACTTCTATTGTAGATACTGCTGCTAACTCTGCTGCTACAGCAAGTAATGTTGCAGGCAATGTAGCTGAAAATGTTGTATCCAGTGCGGGGTCTGTAGTGAATACAGCAAGTAATGTTGCAGGTAATGTAGCTGAAAATGTTGTATCCAGCGCGGGGTCTGTAGTGAATACAGCAAGTAATGTTGCAGGCAATGTAGCTGAAAATGTTGTATCCAGCGCGGGGTCTGTAGTGAATACAGCAAGTAATGTTGTTTCTTCAGCAAGCTCACTTGCAAAGAGTACATTGCAGCCATTGGTTTTTGATCCCTTGAAAAGGTTGCAAAATAATGACGATTTAGTTCAATCAGAAAATGAAATATCTGCTGAAAGAGTTTGGATAGCTGTTGATGGAATGGGAGGCGATCATGCTCCAGGCCCTATTTTGGAGGGATGCCTCGAGGCAATTTCAAGATTCCCAATCAATATCAAATTTGTGGGGCAGTTGGCTGAAATAGAAAAGATTGCTAAAGATATTGACTTGTTTGAAAAGATGGAAAAAGAGATTAAAAATAATCGTTTAGAGTTGGTAGCCAGTGGCCCTCCAATTGGAATGAATGAGGAAGCTACGGCAGTAAGAAAAAAGAAGGATGCAAGTATCAATGTTGCTATGGATTTAATTAAAAATAATCATGCTAAGGCAATTTATTCTGCAGGTAATTCGGGAGCTTTAATGGCTTCAGCTATTTTTAGAATTGGTAGGTTGAAAGGTATCGAAAGGCCAGCCATTGGAGCATTATTCCCTACAAGGGATCAAAGTAGACCAGTTTTAGTACTTGATGTTGGTGCTAATACCGATTGTAAGCCAAGTTATCTTCATCAATTTGCTCTTTTAGGTAATATTTATGCCAAAGATGTCTTGCAAATTGATAAACCAAAAATTGGATTACTAAATATTGGAGAAGAGGACTGTAAAGGAAATGAACTATCTCTTAAAACATTTAAATTATTATCAGATGAAAATAATTTAAACTTTTTAGGTAATTGTGAAGGTAGAGATGTACTGACAGGAGAATTTGATGTCGTGGTTTGCGATGGATTTACTGGCAACATTCTTTTAAAATTTTTAGAATCAGTGGGAGGTGTTTTATTAGATATTTTAAGGTCAGAATTGCCTAGAGGAAGAAGAGGTAAAGTAGGTTCTGCTTTTCTAAAAAGTAATTTAATACGAATTAAAAAGAGACTTGATCATGCTGAACATGGAGGTGCATTATTACTTGGTGTAAATGGAATTTGTGTGATTGGTCATGGTAGTAGTAAATCTTTGTCAGTTGTAAGTGCTTTACGTTTAGCGCATTCTGCTGTTAATCATAATGTTATGGAACATTTAAATCAGCTTAAAAAACTTCCAGTTTTAAATTCTTAAACATATTTTGTCTAAATTTATGGTTGACTTATATAAGTAATAAATTATTTTCTTGAAAGAAACAAACCTCGAGCAAATTGGAATTACTTTTAAAGGAAGTGGAAGTTATATTCCAAATCAGATTCTTGCGAATGAAGATATCAGTAAATTAGTAGATACTAGTGATGAATGGATTACAACTAGAACTGGTATTTCATTTAGGAGAATCTCAAGACTTAATGAAAATGTTGCAAATATGGGCTATGAAGCAGCTAAGGAAGCATTAGATATGGCAAAGTGGTCACCCGATTCTGTTGATTTGATAATCTTAGCAACTTCTACACCAAATGATTTATTTGGCTCTGCTCCAAATATTCAAACAAAATTAAATGCTCGTAATGCAGTTGCCTTTGATTTGACAGCAGCTTGTAGTGGTTTCATATTTGCATTAATTACTGCTTCACAATATTTGAGAAATGGAAATTATAAAAGGGCTATAATTATTGGTTCTGATCAACTTTCAAGTTATGTAGATTGGAGCGATAGAGCAAGTTGTATCCTCTTTGGAGATGGAGCAGGTGCTATTGCAATTGAAGCAAATGAGATTGATAATTTGTATGGTTTTAAAATGCGAACAGATGGTTCAAGAGGTAATTTTTTAAATATTTCAAATGTTCAGGAGAAAAAAATAATAAATGAAAATATTTTCTGTGGCAAGGGCAATTTTTCAAATATTACTATGAATGGTCAGGAGGTTTATAAATTTGCAGTGAGAGAAGTACCAATTCTTCTGAATGATTTGTTGCAATTAACTCATCTCGATGCTTCTAGTGTTGATTGGCTTGTACTACACCAAGCAAATCAGAGGATTTTGGATGCAGTTGGAGAAAGGGTAAATATTTCTAATAAAAAAATATTGAGTAATTTAGAGCATTATGGAAATACTTCAGCGGCCACTATACCATTGCTTTTAGATGAATCAATAAGAAATAAGAAAATTAAAGAAAATGATATGATTTTAGCAAGTGGCTTTGGCGCTGGGTTAAGTTGGGGTGCAGCCCTTTTTAAATGGGGTTAAAAATTAAAGAACTAGTAGTATGCAAATTGCTTGGATTTTCCCTGGTCAAGGTTCGCAAAAAATCGGTATGGCCAAAGATGTAATTAAACTTGAAGATGCAAAAAGAAGATTTGAATATGCATCAAATGTTTTTAATAAAGATTTGTATAGGATTTGTGAAGAACAATCTAAGATTAAAAATCAAGAAAATGATTTAAATAATACTAGAAATACTCAAATATGTTTGTTTTTGGTGGAGAGCATACTGCTCGATTCGCTTAAGAAAAATGGGTTTCAAGCTAGTTATTTTGCTGGTCATAGCTTGGGAGAGATTACTGCTTTATATGCTGCAGATGTTTTAAACCTTGAAGATTGTGTCTCTTTGATTAACGTAAGATCGGAATTGATGGCCAATGCTAAAGAAGGTTCTATGGCCGCTTTAATAGGTTTTGATCGAGATGAGGTAAACAATATTGTTGCAACTATAGATGATGTTGTGATTGCTAATGATAATAGTTCCTCTCAGATAGTTCTTTCAGGCACAGAAAGTGCTTTAGAAAATATTTCTAATTTAATTCAATGTAAGAGATTTATAAAATTAAATGTATCAGGAGCATTCCATTCTCACTTAATGGAAGAACCATCATTAAAGTTTGTTAAGTATCTTCAACAACTTAATTTTAATAACGCCTCCTTGCCAGTTATTAGTAATTCTAATCCAACATTTTCCACAGATGCTGGTGAACTAAAGAAAAGGCTAGAGAAGCAGATGTGTAATGGTGTAAGGTGGCGCGAAACTATGGATTTAATGAATATTGATAAACCCCTGCATATAGTCGAAATAGGACCTTCTAATGTCTTAGGAGGAATTGCTAAAAGATATTTAAAGGATGTAAAAATTAGTCAGGTGTCTGATTCTGATAATTTATCTTATTAATTTATGAAAAAAGAATTTATACATCGTTTAATTTATAATTTTGTCAGCTTAATAATCGTTTTTCCTGTTTATAAATTTATTTTTCGCGGTGAATTAATTGGGATTGATAATTTACCAAAAGATCAATCCTTCATTATAGTTTCTAATCATGGCTCGCTATTAGATCCTCCTTTTTTAGGACATGCTTTGGGATTGAGAGTTTCATTTATGGCTAAAAGCGAGTTATTTAATATTCCATTTTTGTCTCAAATTATTAGAGCTTGTGGAGCTTACCCTGTCAAAAGAGGTGTAGCTGATAGAAGTCCAATTAATACTGCATCAAATAAACTCTTAAATAATAATACTATTGGTATTTTTATTGATGGTACAAGGCAGAAAAATGGATTAGTAAATAATCCTAAAAAGGGTGCAGCCATGATTTCAGCTAAAACTAAAAAATTACTTGTTCCAGTAGCAATAATTAATTCTCATAGGTTAATTCAATTCAAGTTTTTTGTTCCTAGGTTTAATAAGGTAATAATAAAAGTAGGAGAACCAATCAATTATCCTAAAAGTTCTTCAAAAAATGATATTAATCTAGTAACAGAAAATTTAAAGAAAACTATAAATTATTTGATGGGATGAAAGTTAATTAGTTGGAGACATAGGATATATTGGCAGTGTATTTTCCCAAGAATTAAATAAAGAGTGCTTGTCGCTAATGAAAGATAATTCTAGTAATTCGTTTAAATCTTCTTTAATATTATAATCAACTTGTAATTGAGTATCATCAAAAGACTGTTCTTGGTAAAGTTTTGGAATTGATAATTCTTTAACTCTCAAATCTGAAATATCATTCTGATGAGAATAAATATTATATTTGCCTGCTATGTAGCCCCTTTTCTTAAGTTTGCTGCTGATCCAAAAAGTTTTATTTCTTTTGAAAATATTATTTTTTATTGCAATTCTTTTAGCCATCAGTTGAAAACAACTATACGAATCTAAGGAACAATTTATCTGATGAGAAAGTATCCTGGCGCAGCTAACAATAAGCCTCGAAGCATTAAAGTTAGCTGGCCCATTACTTATAGATATTCTATTAATAGACTCAATCGATTTATTCTCTAGGAACTTTTTTAAGTCTATAATAAGATTATTAGATATATTTCTATTAAATTCTTTTATAAAAATTTTCTCGATTGCATCTTCATTATGGGTCTCTTTATATGCAAAACCAAAATAATTTATTGTGCTATGCATAGCTAAATTGAATTTTCTTGATTTTTGTTTGTTTATGTAAATCATTTACCTTGAAAAGGTAATAAATAAAAGGAATTTAATTGTGTTTATCTCATTTAAGAGAAAAGAATAAAAATTTTTGAAATTAATTAGTTTAAAAAATCTTTATTTAAGTCTATAGTTCTTTTTTTATTTTGAAAATCTGCGATGATATAAATTATTTTAATCTTGAGTTTTATGGATTAATGTTGTTTACAAATAATAAACTTATAAATGAAAATTAGGTAGATGAATTTAGAGAATCATTTTTTAAAAAGTAAAAAGTCTATTAATTATGAATCTTTAGTAAAACAAATTGACAAAAGTATCAAATTTCATAATTGGGATTGCATTTTGCCTGAATTACCTTTAGAAGCAGTATTAGTAGGAGGATATATTAGGGACTTAATTCTTGGCAAAACTTGTAATAATCCTGATATAGATATAATTGTCCCATCAAATTCATTAGAAATTGCAAAGGAGATCTCAATAAAACACAATACTAAATTTATTGTTCTAGATAAAGCTAGAGAAATAGTAAGAGTTATTTTTAAGGATTTCATAATAGATATATCACCTCAGTTAGGAAATTCACTGACTGAAGATTTAACTAGTAGAGATTTAACTATTAATTCAATTGCCTATTCATTTTCTTCACGATCCATTATTGATCCTTCACATGGATTGAAAGATTTATATAGTTCATTTTTAAGAACCAATGATACTGAGAATTTAGTACATGATCCCCTGCGAATGTTAAGGTGTTTCAGATTCTATGCTGAAATGGATTTTGAAATTGATCCTGAAATAATCGATTTTATAAGTTTGCATAAGAATAAATTGTCAGAAGTTTCAGCCGAAAGAATACAAAATGAATTAAAAAAAATAGTGTGTGGAGAATTTGCTAATAGAGCTAACTATCTAATAAATAAAATAGAGTTATTTGATTGGATCCAATCATATGAGAATTTAACAAATAATAATATTCAATATTTAAAAGATAGTTCGTTTCAGCTATTGAAATCCAATCCTTCAATAACTTTCTTTTATTTAACTGAAATACTTAGTAATTCAACTTTAAAAAAATTTAAATTTAGTAAGTCAGAAATATCCAATGTCAGAAACCTAAGAAAATGGAAAAATAAATTAATTCATAAATCAATTTCTCAATTCAGCGAGAGAGAGAGATTTGATTTACATAAAGAATTAGAGAATATATTACCTGCATTGATTGTTTATTTACCTCGCGAATTACAAAATAAGTGGTTAAGGAGGTGGAGAAATAATGCAGATAACTTATTCCATCCAAAAAATGTAGTAGATGGAAATACCCTCAAAAGCTTTATCAATATTGAAGAAGGCCCATTATTAGGAGATCTACTTGATTATCTTTCAAGAGAATTTGCTTATGATCGGTTAAATGGTTTTGATGATGCAATTTATAAAGCTAAGCAATGGTTTAAACAAAATGCGCCAAAATGTGATTAAATACACATAGTCAGTCACCTTTATTGATTTAGATCAAAACTATTTTTAGAAATTTATGGGCATTCGTATTTACATTGGAAATTTACCAAAAAGTTTTAATCCGAAAGAATTTGATAGTATCTTGAAATCTTGTGCAGAGGGCATTCGTTTCAAAGCTGTATTAGATAAAGAAACTAAAGAATGTAGAGGTTTTGGTTTCGCAACAGCTAATAATGATCAGAATGCAAATTTATTAATTGAAAAACTTAATGGATTTGAATTTCAGGGTAATAAACTTAGAGTCGAGCGTTCAGAGAAAAAAGATTCGTCGAATAAGAAAAACTTTCCTAATTCTAATAAAAATAATAAAAGAAAAAATATCAAGAAAATTGTTCATAGCGATGCTCCTAATATGCAATCTCCCGACCCAAGATGGGCAGGTGAGTTATCTAAATTAAAAGACTTACTAGCTAATCAAAAAGCTCCTGCTTAGTTTATTTGAATCTAGATATAAAGAAAGAAATAGGTAATTCTAATG
>Ga0160422_10003124_pt1 | contig 10272 bp, 4 predicted proteins | sample Fk160mmetaG_FD_108192 | JGI IMG/M metagenome (GOLD analysis project Ga0160422, IMG submission 108192) | Marine microbial communities from the Central Pacific Ocean - Fk160115 60m metaG | ecosystem: Environmental > Aquatic > Marine > Oceanic > Photic zone | place: The Central Pacific Ocean... | reverse complement strand
GTACACATTGAGACCATCAAAGACCACAACTTGCGTGCTTTCGTTGAAGCTTGCCACGATCGTTTCAGTAAGGGTAAGGATGGCGGTGGTGCTGTTGGACACGGTCAAGTCTCCACCACCTGTAGGCGTGAAGTCGCTTGACCCCAAGAAGTCATCTCCTGTGAGAACTCCATCACTGTCATAGAAAGCGATGTTGTACGTGGTGCCGGCGTCCAAAGGAATGCTGAAACCGCCGAGCGTGGGGGTCTCGTTGCCATCCGCGTAGGCAGAGGTGTAAATGCCTCCATTTGGACCGCTCAACACGAAGTAGGGGTCGGGTGAGCCAAAAAAGTCCTCAATATCCTGTCCCCATCCGCCTCCTAGGCTTGTGATGTTGACCTGAGTCAGTGCCAATTCTGTGACTTCTGTGACGAGTGACACGGTGTAGGTGCCAGGCGTGTCGTAGACAAAAGTTGGGTTGAGTCCAGTCGAGTTTTGTCCGTTGCCAAAATCCCAATCGTAGGTTGCCCCAGCGTCAAGAATCAAATTCTCGCCCTGCACGGTCAATGGCGAACAACCCTGCGTGGCGCTCAAATTGAACGACGTGGGGCCGCCTCCACCTTCGCCAGGTTCAATGACCAAAGGCAAGCTGAAACTCTCTTCCACGGTTTGCTGAAATCCAAAGGCCGACACCAGAACGGTCACATTGATGTCCACGAAAAACGAGCCGCTCACAAGCGGTGTGCCACACACCACCGAACAGCCGTAGTATTCGCCGTTTCCAGGCTGGTAAACGCCGTCGGGGTTGTTGGGCGAAAATTCCAGCCCAAACGGCAGGCCCGTCACAGATGAAATCGTCACCGTCAGAAGCGTTGCTTCAAGTCCCGATCCAGGGTCGACCACCGAAGGTGGCAAGTTAAACGTCGCCGTGGCTGAGTATGGCTCACCTTGCGTGCCGTTGGGCAGTTGCTCAGGGCAGAGCACGGGAAAGTCCACGGCCACGCAAGAGAGGTCGGGTTCACAAGTTTCACATTGTCCCAAACCTGCAAAGGGAAGCAGTACGGTCAGGGCGAAAAACGTTTTGGTCAAGGTGTTCATGGTATTTGTTTTTTCAACAATCGGCCCCAAATGCAGAGAGGAGCTGAAGCACATCGGTCACGTTGACGTTGCCGTCGGCATTGACGTCGAATGTGCAAGTTGCAGTGCAACCAAATTCAGAAAGTACAGCCAGCACATCAGCCACAGACACAGTGCCGTCATCGTTAACATCTTCAGGACAGGTCGTGGGGGCTTCTTCAGCGGGGTCAATCACCCCATTGCAGTTGTTGTCAACGCCAGCACCTGTTCCTGGTGCTCCTGGGTATATTGTTGAATTGGCGTCGTTGCAGTCTCCAGTCAAGAAGGACATTCCTGCCGGGGCAGAAGATGAACATGTGGTTCCCATTTCGACATCACCGTGGCCATCCCCATCGCTGTCGAGGTAGTACACCATTCCATAAGAGCAGCTGCCGTCATCCACCGTCGCGGTGGCGTCAAAGTTGCAAGCAGTGTTGTCCGTGCAGCCAGGAACATCACTCCCAGTTGCCTCCACACAGAAATTTTCTGTGACCTGGGAACCAAAGTTGCCACCATCAGCCATCTCCGCCAAGACGTTGCCGTCACCATCAACCATGGTGTAATTGCCAACAACACCTCCGTATTGCAGGCCATCCCCGTAGCTGTCATTCACAGTGAGGACATAGCACCCCGTGGGCACGCAAGCACTCTCGGTGTACGTGGTTTGGTTGCTGTTGTATGGTCCTCCATCCATGATGACGTTTCCTGCGTCGTCGGTAAGGCTCCAAGTGGTTTCACCTGGGTAATTGTCCGTCAAAAGGGAGAAGGTGAGGTTGACGCCATTGATGACACAAGAGCCGTCGTCCACGATGGCAGTGGCGTCGTAATTGCAGGCTTGTGGATTGGTGCATCCTCCGCAAGAGCTGTTGTCTCCTCCGCAAACGCCGCAATCGTCATTCACCGTGCACGAGCCGTCGTCGTTGATGGCCTGTGGGCTGTAGTTGCATGCCGTTGGATCGGTGCAGCCGTTGTCGGGGTTGAAACCGGTTGGATATCCATCCAAAACAAGCGTACCCGATCCCGAAGGGTCGAGGTACTGACTGACTCCAAGCCCCCAGCTGACGTCGAATCGGCCGTAGAAATCATAGGATCCGTTGTTCACCGTGCCTGAGCAAGCTGCGGCCCCACCATACAATTGGCCGATGATTCGGTGGTCTTGGTTGAACAAAGGCGAACCTGACGATCCCGGTTCCGTCACTCCCAACTCCCAGGCGTCAATCCACCACACCTGGGCGCCGCCAGTGGAACTTTGATATGGTGCGTCGTTTTCAAAACATATCTTCTTCACATCTCCAGAGGGGTGGTGGATGCCGACGGCGCTTGAGTGGTTGGCGCTGGAAGCATCCCAGCCGGCGTATTCAACGCCCCAGGCAACAGGAGGTGTGGAACTCAGTTCGATCAGTGCCACATCGGATCCACCATCAGCAACGAGCAGGGTTCCCCCAGAGATACTGTTGTTAGTGGGGCCTGTGCTGCCTGAACAAGTTGCACTCTCGTGGTTGAAGTAGTACGTCCAGCTGTTGGGAGAGCCCAAGCAGTGGTTGGCCGTCAAAAAGTAGGGAGTGCCGTCGTTGGCTGTGTTGTTGACCATGGCTCCTGAACAGGCCGCAAAGCCACCGCTCACAATCAAGGCGACAGATTGGTTCTCGACTTGCCAGTCGTCACCTTCGGGACAATTGACGTTGATGTTGCAAGCCCCGCTGTTTCCGAAAGGCCCATACGATGCATTTTCTGCCGTGAGTTCAGCTTCCCGACGCAGCAGCGAGCGATATCCTTGCACCACTTGACCGACTGCAATCTCACCGCCAACGTCCAGTCCAAGGGGTTCTCGGTATTCAATGACCGCGCCAGCTCCTTCAATCAGACTCAACGCCAATCCTTCCCACTCTTTGACATTCAAGTGATTGAACGAACCGAGGTAATCCGTGCGGTCTTCATTCCAGACAAAAAGCTCTCCTCCTTTGGGCACCACAAAGCGGGAGAGGTAGAAGCTCCAGCTCAAGGTTCCTTCTGCACGAACTGCCAGGCGCCAAACCTTCATGCCATTTTCTTCGGTCCAAACACCCGCATTCTCCATCGTCCAATCCACTTGATGTTCGATGCCAAAGCGCCACGGAGCGTCTTTCATCGTTGCGGTCACCTCATCTTCAGACTCGAGTTGCGCCAGATTCAAAGGGGCAAAAGTTCGCCAGTTCAAATTGTGCTCAAATTCCTGAGTCCAATTCATGGGCTCCCCTCCATGGCTGATTTGGGCCTGAAAGTCCATTGGAGCCAACAAGGCTGTCAACAACAGCAAAATCCAACAGCAATGCGGTGATGTGAAAGGATGATTCATCATGACGTGGCTTGGTTTAACTCAACCCCTTGAATTTAAGGTCTCTGGGTCTATTTTCTTGCGATTGACGACAAAAAGTCCGATTTTGTGGGGAAATACTATGGATTCAAAGGTTTTTCTTCGGACGCAGGTTCTCATGACATCGATGGTTCGAGCAACGTTGCTTTTTGCAGTTTTCTGGACGAGTGTTGGAGGAGTCATGGGCCAGATGTTCATTGATGGCGATCCCGCGGGAACTCTTTACACTGAGCATGTTGGGGGTTATTTGGGACAAGGAGTCAGTTTTGCGGATTTCAACGGGGATGGAAACGATGACTTGACTTTCACCCAGTGGACTGGAGAAATCTTGACATTTGCCGGGGATGGTCAAGGCGGCTTTTTGCCTGTGGATGAAGGCATTGGAAACACAGAGGGTGAGCCCAAATGCGCACTTTGGGTCGATCTCGACAACGATGGTGACCAAGATTTGTTCGTGACCCAACGTTTGGCGACGAACAAACTCTATGCCCGCATGCCTGACGGGAGTTTGCAAGCTGTGCCAAATGCTGGAGGGTTGGCAGGATCTGAAACTGAAAGATCCTATGGCGCTTCGGTTGCAGACTACGACAAGGACGGTCGATTGGACGTTTACATCTGCCATTACCACACGACGCAGTCCGATTCTGAGACAAATCGGCTCCTTCGATCAATCGGCGGGACGGATTTGTCGATGACCTTCGAGGACGTAACATCTGATGCGGGCGTCGGCAACGAGGTTCGACAATCGTTTCAGGCGACTTGGGTGGACGTGGACCGCGATGGCTGGCTTGATCTGCACGTGATCAATGATCGCACTTTTTGGGCGGATGCGATGTACCGTAATCAAGGTGATGGCACGTTTGTAGACATGGCAGTGGAATGGGGCCTTGACGTTCAGGGGTATTCGATGAGTTCTACCGTTTGTGATTTTGACAGAGACGGGGATTGGGACTTTGTGGTCACGGATGGTGCATCTGACGGAAATTCTTTCATGCAGTGTGTCGGCGGACCTTTCGCTGAGGAGATCACGGACTCAATCAGCTTGACGTACCACGATGTCGCAGCAGAAGCCGGCGTTTTGTTGGAGGAATTGGCATGGGGGGCCTTGTGGCTGGATGCCAACAACGATGGATGGCAAGATCTTTTCATTGGCACAGGGACTTCGTTGTACACGGATTATCCCAATGTTCTTGGGTTGGTGGGAGAGAGCCCCAATGGCTTTTGGCTGAACAATCAGGGACAACTTCCCTTTCAGAACGCGATGGAAAACGTCTTCACAGACAACGAGGTGACGTTTTCGACGGCATGGGCCGATCACAACAAAGACGGCGCCATGGATTTCGTGTCACATAGAATCGGACCCCGTGCACGTTTGTTGAACGGTGTTCCGAACGCCAATCACTGGGTCCAATTGAATTTGGTTCCCAATGAGGGAAATGCGGACGCCATTGGGGCAGTGGCAAGCGTCTGGAAAAACGGGTCTCCAGACATGCGTGCGATGACTTGTGGTTCAGAGTATCTGAATCAAAACAGCAAGCGCATGCATTTTGGCTTGGGGGGTACGCCATCCATCGACAGTGTCGTAGTCCATTGGCCTTCAGGCGAAAAGGTGACCTACCTCAATGTTGAGCCGGATGCCATCAACACGATATACCAGGACGCTTCCGGGTTTTCGAACTCGGTTTTGGGATGCACCTACGCAGTGGCATGCAATTTTGATGAGAATGCCACATCAGACGATGGAAGTTGTGACTGGTCATGTGTTTGCGGAGAAGGAACAATTTGGGATGAAACCGTCGGCGGGTGTGTGGCTCAGTGTTCATCAGATCAAAATGGAGATGGCGTCGTGGGTGCTGCCGATTTGCTCATGTTTCTCGCCGCATTTGGAGCCACTTGTCTCTAGAGACTGAAGTTGAATTTTGGGCAGTGGGCTGTTGGTCAAATATCTTCGCACAAACTACCGTACATGGGACGCGCATTTGAATTCAGGAAAGAGCGGAAAATGAAACGCTGGGCAGCGATGTCCAAGATTTTCGCCCGCCTCAACAAGGACATCATTTTGGCCATCAAAGAGGGTGGCGGCATTGCCGATCCAGACACCAATGCGCGTTTGAGGGCGGTGTTGCAAAACTGCAAGGCGGCCAACATGCCCAAGGACAACATTGAGCGTGCGATCAAGAAGGCCACGGACAAGGACACTTCCGATTACAAGGAAGTCACCTTTGAAGGATACGGCCCGCATGGCATCGCCGTCTACGTGGAGACAGCAACCGACAACAACAACCGCACCGTGGCCAACGTGCGGAGTCACTTCAACCGAGGTGGAGGGCAATTGGGAACGTCGGGTTCCGTGGAGTTCATGTTCAACCGCATGTGCTTTTTCAACATCGCCGACCAGGGCTCGGATCTGGACGACCTCACCTTGGAGTTGATTGACGTGGGAGCAGAAGAGGTGGAGCGCGACGAAGAGGCGAATCAAATCACCGTCTCCGCACCCTTTGAGTCCTTTGGCGGGTTGCAAGCCAAACTCGAAGCGGACGGCCACGAAATTGTGGAATCGGGCCTTGAACGGGTGCCTACCACCACCAAGGCGTTGAACCAAGAACAAACAGAGGAGGTGGAAGCGTTGATTGAGCGTTTGGAAGGCGACGACGACGTCCAGGCCGTCTTCCACACAATGGAACCTGCTGTTGCGGGGTGATTGATTCTTGACCCTGTTTGCCTGGCGTGCGTTTCGAAGTGAAACCTTGCCAACATTCGTCCGTACCTTAAGACCATGTGTTCGAAATTCAAGTTTTGGGCCTCTGCGTCTGGCATCCTGTCCTGCGGGAGATTCTGGTCTGTCCTTCTCATTTTAGGATGGATGCAATCGGCCTGTTTTGGTCAAGGTGCTGAAGGGGCAGCTCAACCGCTGCATTGGACACATTGGATGCAGGACGGTCAGGTGAGTCTGGAACAAGCAAGGGCGCATTTCGACGTTCAAGCACAATCTCGATTGGAATCGCGGTCATGTGGTGTGAAACCATTTGAGCGCTGGGCTTGGTGGATGGAAGAGCGCGGGGGACTTCACAACGCGCCCAAACCTGAGTCGTGGTGGAACGCATCTGCAGCTTGGCGAGTGAATGCTGCCGCTTCGGCTTCACAAAGTTCCAACGCACTTCCTTGGACTTTTGTCGGCCCAAGAGAGGTGCCTGTTCATGGAGGGGCTGGGAGGATCAACCGACTTGTGATCGATCCTTCGGATGAGAACCACTGGTATGCTTGCGCACCTTCTGGGGGGCTCTGGCATTCCGTTGACGCAGGTGGTCATTGGGAGGTGTTGGGGGTCGATGTGCTCGCGCCGTTGGGCGCGACTGACGTTTGGGTTGATCCCAACGATTTAGATCACCTTTGGTTGGCCACGGGAGATGGCAATGGTGGAGACACGTACAGCATTGGCGTGCTCGAAACGTGGGATGCCGGCATGACTTGGAACCCGCTTGAATTGGCGTTTGAACTGGATCAGGGCAGACGCATCCATGCCATCACCCCACACCCAAGCGACCCGATGACCCTGTTGGTGTCGACGGATCTGGGCGTGTTCAAAACGAGCAACGGCGGAACAACCTTTGATTTGACACTCACGGGATTGACACGCGATGCGATTTGGTTGAATGACACCGCTGTGGTCGCAGCCGTCGAGGGTCAAGGAATCCACAAATCGACCGACGGTGGAAACACGTGGTCGCCCCGAACGTTGCCTGAAGCCAGTGGGATAGGTAGGATTCAAATTGCGGCTGAAGCCATTGAGCCTGGAGGGAGCCGAGACACCCTGTACGCCATTGCTGGGCAATTCTTCCAACAGAATTTTCTCGCGTTTTGGCGTAGCACAGATGGAGGTGAAACTTGGGAAGCACAAATCACTAGAATCACGGGGCCCAACTTGCTTGGTTACACGGTGAATGGTGCGGACAATGCCGGCCAGGCCTTTTGGGACTTGTGCATCGAGGTGGATCCGGAGGACGCGAATCGCGTGCTGACTGGAGGGGTGAATGTTTGGGAAACCCTCGACGGGGGTGTGACCTGGAATTGCCCCATCCATTGGCAAGGCGCCTTGGAGGCCAAATACGCCCATGCCGACCAACATGACATCGTGTTTACTTCGACAGGGGAGGTGGTTTTGGCCAACGACGGCGGTGTGTTTGTTTGGGATGGAAACGTGGCTGAAGACCGCTCATTGGGGCTGGACATCACCCAAGGCTACGCCATTGCGCTCAATCCTTCCGTCCAAGGACAATTGCTCATTGGCACACAAGACAACGGCACCAACCTCCTGAAACCAGACGTGGAGGCCAGGATCTTGGATGGTGACGGATTTGAGGGCTTTTTTGACCCCGATGTGGAAGGTCTTCTTTACGCCTCGGCCTATTACGGATTGCTCTATCGAAGCGACGATGGCGGGCGAACGATGACCAACATCGCAACCTACCTCCAGAGCAGCGGTCCCAACGAAGTTGGTGCGTGGCAAACCCCGTTCCAAATGCACCCAGCTTTGCCAGGCCGCATTGTGGCGGCGAAGAAATCGCTGCATTACTCGGACGATGGAGGCAATTCATGGACCACTTGGGATGGCATGGGCACAGTGCGGAGCACAGCGCTGGCTTTGACCGCACTGGATGCTGAAGCTGCGCTTGTTGCGAAAAACGACGACCTGTTCTGGCGAGACTCTGTGTCCATGGTGTTCGAGGCCATTGTGGGATTGCCCGGAGAGCACATCGGCGACGTGGCCATTTCGCCAAACAACATGTCCGAGTGGTGGGTGACGTTTGCCGACTACACAGAGGGCATGCAGGTGTGGCGGACCATGGATCAGGGCTCAAATTGGGAGAACCTCAGCACTGGCTTGCCAGCATTGCCCATTCATCGGATTGTTCCATTGCCTGAAGGGCAGTGGGTGTGTGGCTCCGATTTGGGGGTGCATTTGTGGAACGAGGCTGCAGGCACGTGGGAAGACATGGGTACAGGGTTGCCCCTGTCTCCTGTGGTTGACATGGACGTGGACCCCTTGCTTTCCAGGCTCGTGGTGAGCACGTATGGACGGGGTGTTTGGTCCTTGCCGTTGCCTTCGGCGCCCGCTCAAGGAGGCGCTGTGGTGCAGGTCATAGCCCCAAAGACCCAATGTCTCGGAACCTTGACAGGGGCTGTCCAAGTTCAAGGGACAGGCATCACAGGATTGAGTGAGTTTGCGTGCTTGTTGACGGCCTCGAACGGAACCGATGTGATTGAAGACACGCTTTGGGTTTCCATGGACGAGCCTTTGATGGCAGGTGATTTGGTCGTTCTTGAAGCGTTTCAACTCGACGTACCTGAACCTGGCAACTGGGAATTGACGCTTGCGTTGTGGTCTCCTGAACAAGGCGCTTTGGGACCTGATTTCAAGACCCAGCTGTGGTCCTCCGGATTGGGGCATGAGATGACGTTGTCTTGGTGGGGGGATTGTGAAAACGTGGACATGCGTTGGGCTTTGAGTGAAGCTGAAAGCAACGATTTGATTCTCCTGAGTGTCCCGCTGGCGGCCAGCGACACGGTGCAACAAACCTGGTGTTTGACCGAAGGTTGCTATGATATTTTGTGGTCTGATGGCGGCGGAGATGGATTTTCCGGGTCGGATTGCGGAGAATCGGGTGGGTTTGAGCTTGCAGGTCCCTTCGGTGATTTGTTGGCTTCAGAGGAGGGGACAGATTTTGGCGACTCGCTGATCACGTCAATTTGCGTCGAAGTGCCGTGGTGCTTTGCCGACTACAACGGTGACGGCATGCGTTCTGTGGAAGACCTGTTGGTGTTGCTTTCTGACTTTGGATGCGTCGGTTCCTGCGACGCAGACAACAACCAAGATGCATCGGTGGGTGTGGCTGACTTGATGGGCATGCTTTCGGTATATGGTGCGTCGTGCTTTTGACATGATTCACGAGCAAGGTTGTCCACGGCCATTGTGAATAAGTACATCCTGACGATGCAGGACCGCAATTGCAAGTCATGTTCTTCCCAACCATCTTGTTCCCGATTGGATGGCCGTCCCTCATGGACAGCGTTCGGTTAAGTTTAGTTGTTAGTTAGAGAGGCTTTCGCAACGGCGGGAGCCTCTTTTTTTGTTGAACAAGTGCAAACAGGTCCGCCAAGTGCCAAGTTGCAGGGCTTACTTTCGCGGAATGCAACAATTCACGGTGACCCACCCAGTGGAATTGATTGAGGCGTTGATGTCTCATGTCGGTTATCCCACGAGGACCAAGGCTCGAAACGCGTTGAAGCGCGAAGAAATTTTGGTCAGTGGCCGAGTGGCGTTGAGGGGGTCCGACATCCTTGAGCCAGGGACGGAAGTTTCTGTGCTTTCGAAAGAGGAGGTGGCCAACCAAAAGAGAAGCGGAGGGGCCGCACCCAAGGGCAAGGATCGCAACCACGCCTCGTCCCAGCTTCGCGCTCCCTTTCCCGTGGTGTACGAAGACGACAACGTGTTCATTTATGAAAAGCCTGCGGGTTGGGTTTGTGCTTCCCCAAATCCCAAGGTCAAGACGACGTATTCAGCGGTGAAGGCCTATCTGGAAGCGAAGACAGAAGCCATGGTTGACGTTCATTTCGTCAACAAACTGCCACGCGAGGCCAGTGGTTTGATGGTGGTCGCTAAGTCTCTGGCATGGAGACAACATCTTCAAACCAACTGGGCCAGTTTTGCCAAGGGCATGTATGTGATGGTCCAAGGCCATTTGCCTGCGGACGACGAGTTGTTCCTGCGCCCAGAACAGGGAGAGCCTTACGCGTTGCCTTACAGGACCATGCGCGCCACCAAT
>Ga0160422_10003122_pt1 | contig 10273 bp, 10 predicted proteins | sample Fk160mmetaG_FD_108192 | JGI IMG/M metagenome (GOLD analysis project Ga0160422, IMG submission 108192) | Marine microbial communities from the Central Pacific Ocean - Fk160115 60m metaG | ecosystem: Environmental > Aquatic > Marine > Oceanic > Photic zone | place: The Central Pacific Ocean... | reverse complement strand
GTTGGATACACAGTTTTTAGCTCATCTCCATTTGCTGGCTGTATAGAACTTGCAGCAGTAGGATGTAGTAGCTCAACAATTCTGCCATTTCAAGAATTAGTTACTAGCAGTATCGGTCGTGGGCCTAATCCACTACTGCAAAATCATCCCCTTATGGCAATACATCCACCAATGTTATATATAGGTTACGTTGGCATGACAATGCCATTTGTTGCTGCAACGAGTAGGCTTTATTCAAAAAGTGATAACTCTAATTCATGGGTAGAGGTTGCTGAAAAAACAACCTATATTCCTTGGTTGTTTTTAACGATAGGTATTACATTAGGTGCTGCATGGTCATATGAAGTATTAGGATGGGGTGGATATTGGGCATGGGATCCGGTGGAGAACGTTTCGTTTATTCCCTGGCTACTTGCCACAGCATTTCTTCATTCTTCAAAAATACAAAGATCTCAAAATACTCTGTTAAATTGGAACTATATCCTTGTCGGCCTAATGTTCTTATCAACAATATTTGGAACATTTATTACTCGTTCTGGTGTACTTATTTCGGTTCATGCCTTTTCTAATGGAAATATTGGAACTTATCTATTATTTGGAATGTTGTTTTTTGGATTAATATTTATTGTTATAGGTTACAAAAATATTGACTATTTTTCTAATTCCAAAAAAATAGATAACTGGTTTGGTAAATCAGGTTTTTTTGTTTACAACAATATATTTTTATTTTCTTCTGCTTTAGTAGTTTTGATAGGAACTATTTTTCCACTAATTTATGAAACGTTATACAACCGACAAATAACAATTGGGAGGTCTTATTACGATATTTTAGTAGGTCCACTTTTACTTATTTTGTTAGTTCTGATGATCTTTTCAATTAAATTGCCAATAAAAAATTTAAACGTCAAAAAATGGATAGAAGAAAATAATATTGTTATAAATAGTTCTTTGATTATAAGTATTTTTATATTGCTGAACTTAAATAATTCATACATATTGGTGATAACATTAGCTATTTCTGTTTTGTTGATTTTTGTTATTTTTGCTAATTTATATAAAAATTTTAGGAATCAAAAATCAAATTCTTCATATTGGACAGGCCAAATAGCCCATTTAGGTATAGGAATTTTTGCTCTTGGTATAATTTTGAATGTAAGTCAAAGTTACTCTACTGAAATAGAGATTGATTCATTCGAAGAATTTAATTTTAACAATCAAACTTATTTCGTATACGATTCTATTGAAGAAAGCTTACCTGAAAAAAATGTAATCAAACTTCCAATTTCAAATCAAAATACAACAAAATATACATCTCTCAATATATTTAAAAATTCATCCCAACAAGCTATTAGTTCTCCAGCCGTATTTAGGACTTTATTTAATGATATCTATATAACTGTAAAATTTATAGATGAGAGTAGCTATAAGCTTATTGTAAGAAACAATTATGGAATTTTTATTATGTGGATTGGATTATTTGTGTCGAGTATTTCTTTTTTTCCTAGGTTGAAGAAATATGCGAAATAAATATCTAACTATTAGCTTGATAGTTTTATTAAGCATTTTCCCAACCTTATTCCCAGACGATGAGTCAAGATATGAAGAATGGAGCAAGTCCTTATTATGTCCAGTATGCCAGGGTGAGACTATTTTTGATTCTCCTTCAGAGTACGCTGATGACATGGGGGCCATTCTTTTAGAGCAAATTAATAATGGTATGAGTGATGACGAAATATATTCTTTCTGGGTCTCAAGATACGGGGAAAGAATAATTACTAATCCAATAAATCGAAATTTGGAAATACTTATAATCCCGTTAATTTTGATATCAATTTTTGTTTTGCTATTTATTAGGAGGCTATATGTTAAAAAATAAATGGTTTTATGCAGGAATTTTTTTATTACTTTTCCCATTATTTTTATTATTTAACTTAAATGAAAATACATCAAATATTGATAATGCTTCAACTAATTTAGAAAATGTATCAAATGCTGAAATGGAAAAAGTTATAGAGCTAAATCCAGATATATTTCCTATGAGAATCGCGCTTGCAAATAGGTACTTCGAAGAATTTAACTACTCTAATGCTTTACCCCACTTTATGTACGTTGCACAAAATGTTGAAGATTTAGAACTAAAAAGCCTTGCGTTATCACAAATTGGGTGGATGGTTCATGACTCAGGTGATACACCTACTTCTTTAAATTATATTGAAGAAGCATTAGCGATATCTCCAGATTCACTTTTAGCAAAAACATATTACGGAATTATCCTAATTCAACAAGAAGAAACAAGAAATGAAGGATATGAAATATTAACTCTTTTAAAAACTAATCCTGTTTTATCAAAAGAAGACCTAGGAATAATTGAAGAAATATTAGAAATTTATGAAAATTAAAATCCTAGCATTAGCTTTATTAATTTCTTTTTGTAGTGCAGATGCAGTTAATGAAAGAATCTTTATAGAACCTTCAGATTTAAAAAATCTAAAAACTTTAGATACGGGCAAAAATATTGATATATCTGAAAATGATTTATTAATAATTAATTACTGGGCTTCATGGTGTTTGGAGTGTATAGAAGAACATCCTTACCTTATAGAGATATCAAAAACTAAAGGATTTGAAAATGCTGTTTATATGCTTTCTTTTCAAGACAGCAGAGAGAACGCACTAAAGTTTGTTTCTGAATATGGTACTGGGAATATTAATTACGTAGTTGATGAAAATAGTAAAGTAGCAATTTACTCAGGTGTATTTGGAGTACCAGAAACACACATAATACAAAAGGGTGAAGTGATTAAAAAGTATATTGGACCTATATCAATTAGCGATTTACAAGAAATTATTAATAATTATTCACATCTAACTAATTAAGAATTACTATAAATTAAGTGAGATGGATAATCGCGATTTATCGAGGAAAGTCCGGACTCCAAAGAGCATTAGAGCTGGGTAACTCCCAGGCAAGTAATTGACGGAAAGTGCAACAGAAAATAAACCGCTTATCTTTGATAAGTAAGGGTGAAAAGGTGGTGTAAGAGACCACCAGTTGTTTAAGTAATTAAACAAGCTTGTAAACCCCTCTAGGAGCAATACTAAGAAGCAATTAGCTGGCTCGGCAAATAATTGCGGGTAAGTAGCTAGATATATTTGGTAACAAATATACAAGATGGATGATTATCGTATGTTAAACATATACAGAATCCGGCTTATAGTCTCACAATTCCACGAGTGCCCCCAAGGGGGCACTCACCTAAAAATAGTGTTTAGCTATTATATGTAAATGACAAAATTTTCTTATTTTTTGGGATCTGAACAGTGGCAACCTGAAGATTTGCTAAATCATGCAGAGATAGCAAGAGAAGCTGGTTTTGACATGTTAACCATTTCTGAACACTTTCACCCATGGGTAGACGACCACTCTGCATCAAATTTTACATGGACAACTTTAGGTGCACTCGCACATAAATTACCAGAATTAGATCTTGGTACAGGCGTGACAACCCCTCTATGGAGAATTCATCCTGGTGTAATTGCGCAGGCTGCTGCAACTGTTGATAGATTGTCACCTTCTACTTTCCACCTAGGCGTAGGAACAGGTGAAAATATCAATGAGGGACCATTAGGATATGAATTTCCAAAATATGAAGAAAGAAAAAACAGACTTATAGAGGCATTGACTATTATTCGCAGATTATTAGACGGTGAAAAATTAGATTTTAATGGAGAATATTACTCTACAGAGAAAGCAAAATTATATTCACCTCCTAATAACAGTATTCCAATCTGGTTGGCTGCGGGTGGTCCAAAATCAGCTCAGGTAGCTGCTGAGTATGCTGATGGATTAATGATTAGTGTTAAAGACCCTAAAGATTCCTATGAAAGAGTTATAGACCCAGCAAAGCAAAGGAGTAATGAATTAAACAAAAATAATTTATCAATTCATACGTATAGGTGGACTATGTTTGCTGAAAACGATGAAGACGCATGGACCGCACTCAAGTCTTGGAGAGGTCTAAGAGCCCCAAGTAGGCTTCAACAATTGGATCCAGAAGCTTTGAGAATTGAAGCAGATAGCTTTCCAAAAGAAGAGATTATGGCTAAATTCTCAAAAGCATCAACTATCGATGACCTTGTAGAAATCTACAGTCCTTTAGTGAACGAATTTGATTCAGATATTGTTACAATCCAAATATCTTCTATTAATCAGGAGGAAACAATAAGATTACTCGGTAAGGAACTCTTACCAAAATTGCGTAAATAAGTGTTTATATATTTTTTAATTGGTTCAATTGGAGGACTTCTTTCAGGAATTCTTGGCATAGGAGGAGGGGTTGTTTTTGTACCTCTATTAACATATCTAACGAAATCTGAATTTAAAACGAATACAGGAGTTTCATCACTTGCTGTAGTTTTTGTTGCAACCGGAAGTAGTATTACTTATATTCTTAATGATTTTTCGGAAGGATCAAATTTTTTAGTTGAGATATTAATAATTGTTTTTGGAGGAATATCTGGAAGCTATCTTGGAAGTAAACTAACAGCAAAAATAAATACACAACTTCTTAAAAAAATCTTTTCAATTTTATTAGTTGCTTCAGCTTATAGAATTATTGTTTCTACTTCTGTTTCGTCAGTATTTCAAGATAATATGATTTTATTTTTTTTAATTGGTCTTGTTTCAGGAATAGGTTCTGGTCTTTTGGGTATAGGTGGAGGAATTATTAGAATTCCTATGCTTATTTTCTTTGGTGGCTTTGATCAAATAATTGCTCAGGGAATTTCATTACTAACGACGATACCTACAGCATTAACTGCAGCTGTAACAAAGATTCGAAAAAACAATGATCTATTGAAGATTGGCTTAATCGTTGGTGTGTTTGGTGTGCTTGGTTCTATAATTGGTGGAAACTTAGCATTTAACGTAATCCCAAGAGATTTATTGAACATAAGTTTTGGAATATTTTTAATATTAGTTTCTATAAATATGTTTATTTCAAGTAAGTAAACTTACCTGTTTTTATAAATAGTTTTAATGTTTCAAAATTTCTAGTTTTGAATAGTAAATAAATCAAACCTATTATCCCAAGCAAAATTTCTACATTATTTGTTAATGAAAAACTATCACTCGATTCCTTAAAGAGAGGATAGAGAATAACTTGTTGATTTAACCATGTAAAACTAAGAACTAAATAAAAGAATGAACCAATAGAAAATAATAATGCATTTGACCTAATAAGCGTTCCTCTTTTTGTGAAAACCATAACTAAAAAAAACAAAATAATAGTAAAAAAAATACTATGCCCTATAAATTTATTTTTTTGCGAAGCACCTAGAAAATAAAGCAAAAAATCTGCAAAAACAGGAAATAAACTACCTAATATTAGAAATCTTAAGTCTGCATTCTTGTCCTTAAAAATATAAAGAAAAAGAAATACCGAAAAACTGGTAGTCCAGAATAATATCATGAATCTAATGCAATATTTGCAAGCTCATCAGCACGCTTATTTAGTTCTCTGCGTACATGATGAATTTCTAAATTATTTATCTTATTCATTAAATCCTTACACTGTTTATATAGCTCTTTTAAATTATCAGACTTAACCTTAAATTTTTCATTTACCTGCTGAACTACAAGCAAAGAATCAAGAAATATAGATACTTCTTCAACATTGTTTTCTACACAATATATTAAAGCAGCTTTTAAGCTTTCATATTCTGCAACGTTGTGAGTAGCTATACCAATTTTCTGCGCGATAGATTCAATTTCTTTACTTTCTTTTATGATTGAAACGCCAATTGATGCTTCTCCGGGATTTGACCGAGAAGCTCCATCACAATATATTTCATACATTAAATTACTACCCCCATGCAATATGGACATTGCTGGAAGTTAGAATTTGTTATCTCATATAATTCATTTGAAGTAAGTTCTACCCCACAGCAGCCACACTGGCTTTCACGCTTATAAGCAGCTATCACTTCTACACCTTTAGATTTTAAATTATCATAGAGATCTATAATTTCTTTTGGAAAAGTTGATAACAATAACTTTTTTTCATTTTCATATTTTCCAATATTTTCATCAATATCTTTCCATTCAATTTGAAGAGACTTTGATAATTTAATTAAATCCGGTTTTAGTTCTTCTAATGATTGACTTATCTCGTTTATAGTATCTAATTCATCTTTATTTTCATTATTTAGATCAGTTAATGAATTTTCGTAATCTAATAAGTTTTTTTCAAAATTTTGTTTTTGAAGGTTGTAATTTTGTAATTCAGAGGCATCAAGGTTGGAACCTAATTTTTCATTTATTGTATCAATCTTAAGTTGTGATTCTATAATATTTTTTTCTATATGATCTTTAGCATCAAAATACAGTTGCAGATTCTCTTCAAAGTTTTGCTTATTTTTTTGAAGTTGATTAAAGTTCATTTCAAGCGACTTTAGCTTTTTAACATTTTCACCTTCTGATTTATGAGAAATTAATTTAAATATCTCATTATCTAGTTCTTGAAGTTCAATTAAGTTACTTAGGAGAAAAGGTTCATTCATAGTATTCTCTATATACGTACTCTAATTCTTCATTTAATACATTATTTAATTTAACAACAAACTTTTTCATACCGGGTATTTCGCTAGAGATATGTCCTATTTGAAGCAAGCCAAGGCCCGCATCATCTGCTTTAAGCAAATATCTATGAGAAATATCACCCGTTATGTAAACATCAACTGTATTTATTATTTCATCAATAAATTGGGTACCTGAGCCTGGTAAAATTGCTATCCTTTTTATTTCTTTTAATTTATGAAAAAATTCATTAGTTCTTATTGATTTTGTATTTAGCTTGTTCTGTACATAATCATTAAATTTAGATATTGAAATAGTCTCAATATCTCCTATTCTTCCTGCTCCAAATTTATCATTAGTCATTGCAAATAATTTTACATTTTGTAAATTAAACAACTTTGCCAAAGTGTCACCGTTTCCTCCTTCACAAACATCTTGAGCAGTATGAAGTGTGATTACGTTTATTGAGCTATCAATAAATTCTAAAGTTGTAGGTTCCGGATCAAAGCTTTCGGTATTATCATCTCCTAATACTTTATTGAAAGAAGGTGGATGATAAGAGATTACTGTATTTATATTTGAATTTAAACAATGATCTAAAAGTTGCTTGTCTAATTCATGAGCAATTATTATTCCATTTACATCATTTTCTTCAGAACCAATAGTTAATCCTACTAAATCATCTTCAAATGCATTTTTTAGAGGGACAATGCTATCAACAATTTTGAGAAGTTTAGAAACCTTCATTAAACAATATTAATGAATTAATTTACAAAGATTTAGCTGTTTTTTTATTATGATAATTAGCCCAAATTACTAAGAATGTAGGAAGTATCATTAATGAAGCCACTAGTGCAAAACCAATTGAAACTAGTATAACCGTTCCCATTTGTTGAAATGGCACTAAAGATGAAGTTGTTAGTATGCCAAAACCAGCCATAGTTGTAAATGCACTTCCAAATAAAGATCCTCCTGTAGTTTTAAGAGTTGTTCGGATCGCTTCAACAGGTTCTTTGCCTGTGGCAATTGTCTCTCTAAATCTATTTGTGACATGAATAACAAATGGAACTCCTATACCAATAGCTAAACCGGAGAGAGTTGATGTTACTGGATTTAATGGTATTTCAAGCAAGTACATCCCCATATAAGTTCCAAGTACTATTGCAGCCACTGGTAGAACAGTAATGACCCCTAGGAATGGTCTTCTCATATCTATTAAGTAATACAAGACAAGAAATACCATTGAAGCAAGTATCGCAAATACTAAAGACTGAAATTGAGATGAGTTTATGAGTTCGTTAACACTCTCTGTAACAATATTATCTGATGTTACTCCCACAAATAATCCTAGGTTTGATAATGGTTCAAATGCCGTATACAAATCATCTCTAATTTGTGCAGCACCAGAAGTACCTGCAGATGTTGTAATTCTAATCTGCATTGCAGAAATCTTATCCAATTCATCCACATATAAACTTGTACTGAACAAATCATTGTCAGCTTGCAATAAATAGTTATATAAACCTTCAACATCACCGGTAGAACTCACTCTAAGTGCATCTAAACCTTGACCATTCATAATCTGAACTCCATAGCTACCTAGTTGGCCAATTAATGCCATATCAGGCATTTGAGGAGGAGCCTGAGGGCTTGCTGAAGGAGGGGCCAACATTGCTCCTAAAGATCCAACTACTGATTCAGCTGCTGCGTTGCCAGAAAAAACTAGTACGTTTTCAACACTTGCTAAATTATTTAATGAATCTATTAGTGCATTGTGAATTTCAGGTGTAGCAATATTATCTGATTCAACTAAAACACTTGTTGTTTCACCAAAACCTCCACCAAATTCATCCTGAAGAGTATTAAATGTTTGAACAGTAGGGCTATCTGATGGTAAAAAGTCAGTGAAATTAAACACTGTAGAAATATTTGTAAAACCATAGTATCCATATCCACTAATTGCCATAATCAATATAACTGCAATAAATTTCAGTTTTTTTGGAATAATTGAAGTTGAAGCTGACAATTTATTAAACAAACTTTCACCAGAAGATGCAAATGCACTCGTATCTATGGTGTTTTTTCTTTCTGACCTTTTATCGAGAAGTGTTCTTATAGCTGGAACCAGAGTCATTACCAATATAAACGCATAAAATATTCCAAGTGATGTAGTAATTCCAAAATCTTGTAGTTGGGTCAAAGGAGAAACTATATTTGTTAAAAACCCTACCATTGTTGCTAACGTTGCAAGAGTGAGAGCAACTCCGACAGAGCTTAATGTCTTTGATGCAGAATCATTTACTGAATTTTCGAGACCGAGCTCTTCTCTGTATCTGCCGGTAAAGTGTATTGCGTAATCTACGCCCAAGCCAAGAATAATTATTGTAGAGATTTGAGATAATTGATTTGGAGCACCTATAATATCTAAATATCCAGGGCCTAAAACAACTCCTATTCCCTGCATCCACAATATAGCTAGCAAAATTGCAGCAAGGCTGTTAAAAATATCTGCAAGTGTTCTTCTAGAGGATTTAAAAAATCCAAAAGTTTTTGATGGCTTTATAAAGAAAATAAATGCAAGGACAAAAAATATTATTGCAAAAGCTGCGCCAAAAAGCTGAGCAACTTCTTGGAGAAAGTCATCTTGCTCATCTCCAAATAATAAAGAAAGAGAAAAACCTGCCATATCTATATTTTCAAACTCATTACTTAGTTGAATTAATTCTTTGTTTAAAGCTACTTCTAATCTAGGCTGTTCTACAAAAGCTCCTTCAAGTCCAAATTCGGCGCCAATAGTTGCTGAATTAACAGTAATTATTCCAAGCCCAGCAGTTGCTGTAACTTCTTCTTCATCATATGAGCTAGATAAAAGAGCACTAGCAAATTGCTGAAATTCTGGAGGCATTTGGTCAGAAGTAGATTTATATAACTGTTTAAATTGCTCATCGGTCAATTTACTTACATCAAGCATTGGATTAAAAGCTCTAGCTAAGTCTATTGGAGAATAAAAACCTTGAACCAATCCTTGATTTGGGTCATTAACCAAATATTTATATATTTCACTTTTTTCTATTACATCAACAGCTGCTAAATACATCTGATAACCTTCTACAGTTAAAACATCTTCTCCCTCAAAAACTAATTGCATTACGCTTTGAGTACCTGAACCTCCAAAATAATCTGAAAGTTTGCCTTGAGCTTCTATTTCAGGTGTGTCGATTTCTCCACCAAAACCAGTATCAAGTTCTTCTGCCTGTGTGGTCATATAACCAAAAAACCCAGTAATGACGATTATTACTAAAATTGTAATTAAAGGTCTCTTGGTTGCTGCGCTAGAAAAAAAGTTAGTTAAAAGTTTCATAAGAAATAAGATTACTGTAAAAAATAATATAACTGTATTTTTGAATGATTAAATATATGTAAATTTTTAAAAAAATTATTATTATTTATATGTTTTCAACAATTGCAACTGCAACTTTAATAAATTTTTTAATCGTTCCTATTGCTTATCATGATTCGGAACCAGCGTATAGTAACAACAAAATTGACAATTATGATGTCATTACAATATCACAATCAGGAAGTCTTTTTTACAGTGTTACTAATGAGATTTTAGAGAGTGTAGAGAATTTAAATAGTAATGTAACTTTTATTGGAAGAGCCAATGTAGGTTTGGAGTCGGTAGAATCAATAAAT
>Ga0160422_10003121_pt1 | contig 10273 bp, 6 predicted proteins | sample Fk160mmetaG_FD_108192 | JGI IMG/M metagenome (GOLD analysis project Ga0160422, IMG submission 108192) | Marine microbial communities from the Central Pacific Ocean - Fk160115 60m metaG | ecosystem: Environmental > Aquatic > Marine > Oceanic > Photic zone | place: The Central Pacific Ocean... | reverse complement strand
ACTAAAAAAGTAGTTACTATTTTCATTACCACCACTTATTGTTAAGTCATTTTGTAAAGCATTACCAGTTCCAAATACTGAATCAAAGTTTTCATCAACATATGTTCTTGTTGAGTTTTTTGAATCTATTTTGTAATAAGTCCTTCCACTGTCTGCTAAGAAGTAAGCACCTTCTTTGTAGGTGTCTCCTCCTCCAGCTCTATCAGGAATATAATCACCCCAGGACTCCGCTCGAGTTTCTCCCCAAACTCCACTTCTTCCTTGTCCCCAAGTATTTTGCATTGGAATTCTTTCAGAAATCTCGTCGAAAGAGTAAGAAGATTTAAAAGAAATTTTAGCTTCACCTCTTTGACCTTTTTTCGTTGTAATTACAACAACTCCGTTTGCAGCTTTACTTCCATATAAAGAAGCAGCTGATGCTCCTTTAAGAACGTTAACTGACTCAATATCTGAAGGATTAATATCATTTAGACGTGATCCTTGAGTAACACCTCCATTACTTCCTGTAATACTGTTACCACCAGCATAAGATGTGGTGTTATCTAGAGGAACACCGTCTACAATTATCAGTGGCTGTATTGAACCATCAATTGTATTTGCACCTCTAATTCTTATTGTACTTCCAGCACCTGGATCACCATTAGATCTTGTTATTCTAACACCTGAAGCTTTTCCACTTAGAGCGTTAACAACAGTTGGTTCAGCAGATCGAATTACATCATCTGCATTTACTACGGATGAGGTAGAACCCTGTTGATCTCTCACAGCTGCAAAACCTAAAGCAGTAACTACCACTTCTTCAAGTTCATTATCTAGCTGAAGAGAAATATTAAGATTGGATTGACCAGATACAGTTATATACTCTGTGGTATATCCTATAAAACTAATCGCAAGGACTTGTCCTTGGTTCGCGGTTATCTCAAAATTTCCATCAAAATCAGTTGAAACACCTGTACTAGTTCCATCAATAACTACGTTAGCGCCAGGAAGGGGCACTCCGTTTTCGTCACTAACAACACCAGTTAGACTACTTTGACCAACTGAAAACAAAGAAAATAATAGGAAAACCGAACTTAATAGTATTCTCATATTAATTGATTTTATTTTGTATTATATAAAAAAGATATTAATATATTGTCAAATTCACAATTTTAAATAGTATTTTTTATTTTTACACAATGGAAAAAGCTACATATACATGCGAAAAATGTGGAATGTCTGTCAAAAGTCAGTGTGCAAAATGTGATGAACCTCTTTTAAATAAAAGCATTACAGTAGATAGTGGAGACGATGTTCAAGTCTCATATTGTCCTGAATGTGATGGCATGATCAAATCACCAATGTGCTGCGGAATGGACATGTCCTGTGAGATTTAATTAATATGAAATTAATCTTCCTTTATTGTTGGGTATTCTACTCCTAGTTGCTCTAAATAAGTATCATATTTAGTTTCATCAAAGTAAAACTTTTTCATTTCATCCCTATACTTTTCCATTATCTCCGTATTTAAATAAACTGGTGGTGGATCTGTCTCAGATATCATTGGTCTATATGTATCCTCTTTACTTTGAATATTATTAAAATAGTTTTTAGCCTCAATGAGTTTGTCGGGTTTTGTTAAAAAATCTAGTGCAGTCATTGCAACTACTTTAGCACCTGCAGTAGCCCCTTTATGAGCTATAGGGGTGGCAGCAGCAATACTTGCTGACCAATGGTGAAAAGTAACATCAGGGATATTAGAAGGAAACCTAAGTACAACAGTTGGAACTTTCCAAGAAACATCACCAATATCATCAGAACCCCCACTAACATTATAAGGGAGGGGTTCAAGAAGAGGAGGTAGCTCAGTTGCTAGACCTTTAGGATTTTCGTCACCTAAAACTTTTTGAACAGCTTTTGCTAGAGTTTGATCATCCTCCGACCAGTCTGGCAAACCAACTTTTTTGATGTTTTTATACATTTCCTCGGCAATTGTTTTATTGAAATGCCTTGGCCAGGCAGCTCCTAATACCTCTGAATCAAAGGTAGTATTTGTCATTAATGCTGCTCCTTCGGCCATTTTATTTGCTGTTGCATACATATTCATAATTCCAGCATATGTGATCTCTCTCAAAAAAAACCAAATTGAGGCTTTCGATGGAACTACATTTGGTTGATCACCGGAATCAAGAAAAATTGAATGGGATCTTTGATCTGGATGAAGATGTTCTCTTTTATAGTTCCAACCAATATTCATTAATTCAGCGGCATCAAGAGCACTTCTTGCTCTCCAAGGTGAACCAGCTGAATGTGCTGTTTCTCCATAAAAGGTATATTTAACTGAAATAAGTCCAGTACCAGTAGGTCTTCCCCAAGATGTAGACATATTGGTACTTACATGAGTAAAAATACATATATCGACATCATCAAAATAACCATCCCTTACATACCAAGCTTTTGAGCCTAAAATTTCTTCTGCAACACCTGGCCAAATAAGTAGAGTTCCAGGAATGTTGTTTTCAATCATAATTTTTTTAAGAGATAGAGCAGAGGTTACAACAATTGGAAGGCCAATATTATGTCCCTCACCATGACCTGGAGCACCTTCAACTACTGGTTTTTCAAATGCAACACCGGGATATTGGGATGTAGATGGAACTCCATCAAAGTCACTTCCTAGAGCAATTACTGGACCTCCTTCTCCATTAGACCATGTTGCAAGCCATGAAGTAGGAATATTAGAGACTTGATATTCAACGTCAAATCCATTTTCTTCTAGTATAGCTCCCATATATTTTGATGTTTCAAATTCTTGAAATCCAAGCTCACCAAAACTAAACACTTTATCTATCATCACTTGCGTCATTTTTTTGTCTTCTTCAACTAATTGTTGTACTTGATTTTTGAGATTATCAATTTTCCTATTAGAAAATTTTTTCTGTGAATGTAAGTTTGAAACTATACAAGTCACCAAAATGAATAATAAAATATTTTTTCTCATAATAAAAATTTAATAGTAATGTCTTTTGAATGATTCAATTGCAGCATAATCTGCTAATCCCATTTTTTTATATTTTTCAGCAGTTTCACTATTTCTCTCCTCAGCTCTTACCCAAAACTCTCTATGATCTTGACCCTGAAACATTACTCCATCTTTTTGAGTCTGATGGAAAAAAATTGCTTTTCTTTTTCTAAGAACTTGAGCTGGACTCATTGGAACAGCCATGTCAATATCATGAATATCCCAATCTAACCATGCTCCTCTATAAAGCCAAAGCCAACAATCCTTCATAAATTTTTCACCTTTTAATGTTTCCATAGCTTCTAAAATAATATCTAAACAAACTTTATGGGTACCATGCGGGTCTTCTAAGTCACCTGCTGCAAATATCTGATGAGGTTTAATTTTATTAATTAATGAAGCTGTAATTAAAACATCTTTTTTTGTTGGAGGATTCTTTTTTATCCTTCCAGTATCATAAAACGGAAGATTTAAAAAATGAGTATTTGAGTCTGGTATTCCAATATATCTTGTAGCGGCAATGGCCTCTCTTTTTCTTATAAATCCTTTTAAATTTCTAACTGCCTGGGAGTCGATTTTATCGGGCTTGTTATTATTTAGGTCCTTTATTAATTCACTTACCGGTACTTTTGATTCATTTTTAAATAAATCTTTGGAAACTTCTATAAATTTCAGAGCATCATGATCTGATACGGCAATATTACCTTTTACTTGATAAGCAACGTGTACTTCATGGCCTTGAGATACAAGTCTATCAAATGTTCCACCCATTGATACAACGTCATCATCAGGATGAGGGCTAAAAATAATTACTCTTTTAGATTTGGGAGATTTTCTCTCAGGTCTAGTTGAATCATCAGCACCAGGTTTTCCCCCAGGCCATCCTGTAATTGTATTCTGAAAATGGTTAAACATCTTAATGTTTAGATCATATGAAGATCCTTCAAGAGCCAACAGATCAGATAAACCGTTTTTATTATAATCTTCATCAGTTAGTTTTAAAATAGATTTTCCTGTTGTTGCGCATAGCCAAACTATAGCTCTTCTTTTCATTGAGTCAATCCAATCACATGTACCTACTAACCAGGGTGTTTTAAATCTTGTTAATTCACTTGCAGACTGGTTATCGAGAACGAGAGTTGTATTTTTGTGATTTTGAAGATAAGTAGAGGGTATAAGTGGGGTAACGTCATGTTCTGCTGATTTTTTTGCAATTAAACTTTTGTGTAACCCCCATGCCATTATAATAATTCTCTTAGCATTAAAAATTGTTCTGACCCCCATAGTAATTGCTTTAGTAGGGACATTCTCAATACCATTAAAACTTTTACTAGTATCAAATCTGGTTGTATGATCAAGAGTTATAAGTCGTGTTTTCGAATTAAAATGAGAACCTGGCTCATTAAAGCCTATATGACCAGTTCTTCCAATACCAAGAAGCTGTATGTCAATACCTCCATATTGTTCAATTTGTTTCTCATATGAAGAACAGAACTTTTTTATTTCTTTCTCACTAATTTCTCCAGATGGTATATAAATGTTTTCCTTGGATATATCAATGTGATCAAATAAATTTTCATTCATAAAATGATGATAACTATTAATATCATCTTTTTTTATTCCATAATATTCATCCAGGTTAAATGCAACTACATTTTTAAAGCTCAATGATTCAGTTTGATGAATCTTAATAATTTCTTGATAAACTTGTAAAGGTGATGAACCAGTAGCAAACCCTATTACACAACTTTTATTTTTTTCTTGTTTGGCTTTAACTAAATCACAAATTTCTCTAGCAATAAGTCTTGAGGCTTCTTTTGAACTCTCAAAATTAACAGTATGCAATTTTTCAAATCTTGTCTCCTCAGTAATTCCAGGAGATTGATACTTAAGATTTTTTAAAGCCATTTTTCTAATTTGAAATTACAAAGTTAATAATGTTTTCATGAATTTATTCTCATGTTTTTTTAATTTTACAAAATCAATTTAAAATCTCAATTTTTTTTATATGAATACAATCATCATAGGAAGTGGACCAGCAGGATATACAGCAGCAATTTATGCTGCTAGAGCCGATCTTAAACCAATAATTTATACTGGCTTAGAACCCGGTGGTCAACTAACTACTACAACTGAAGTAGATAATTTTCCAGGATACCCGTCAGGAGTTGATGGACCTACTATGATGAATGAATTAAGAGAACAAGCTGAAAGATTTGGAACAAAAGTTGAAGTTGATTTTATTTCAAGAGTTGAATTTTCGAAAGAGAGAGGTGGAATACATAAGATTTATACTCAAAACGGAGATGAAGTCAAGTCAAAAACTATCATAATATGTACTGGAGCTTCTGCGAAATATCTTGGAATTCCTAGTGAACAAAAACTTATTGGTGGTGGAGTCTCAGCATGTGCAGTTTGTGATGGTTTCTTTTACAAAGGACAAGATGTTGCGGTTGTTGGAGGAGGAGATAGTGCAATTGAAGAAGCAACATACTTAGCAAAAATTTGTAAAAATGTTACAATGGTAATAAGAAAGGACCACTTTAGAGCTTCTAAGGCAATGCAACATCGTTTAGAAAATTTTAAAAATGTTAATGTTCTTTTTAACTCCGAAATAGATAAAGTATTAGGAGATAATGTTGTTGAAGGAATAAAAGTTATAAATAATAACACAAATGAGATTTCTGAAATTAAAGTTGCCGGTTTGTTTCTTGCAATTGGCCATACTCCAAACACTGATATTTTTAAAGGTATTATTAATATGGACGAAAGCGGATATATACTAACAGATAAAACCTCAACTAAAACAAATATTCCTGGGGTTTTTGCAGCAGGTGATGTTCAAGATAAAGATTACAGGCAAGCTATTACTGCTGCTGGTACTGGCTGCATGGCAGCACTTGATGCAGAAAGATATTTACAAGAAATTTAAATTCTTTTTGATGCTTTTAACCACCTCCCAGGGAGATTATCATTTAGTGCATCTTTATAATCACTTTCAAGACAAGGTAAAAATTTAATTTTATCATTACTAGCTGAGGTCACAGTCATCCACCATCTATCTGAAATTTTACTTTTATAAAATATAATATCCCTACCCGAAGTTTGAACTATATATTTAAAAAATAATTGAGAATCATCAAAATTTGATTCATTAATTCTATTGTTTAAACTGTCTATAAAATACCAAATTATTTCAGAGTATAATTTGTTAGAAACCTCATTATTATTTAAATCAAACAATCCAAAAAAGGATGTCTTATTACTTTGACCTACATATTTACTTAATATACAGGCAAGCCTTGAATCTATTCCATTAGGATTACAGTCCCCATATAATGATAATGATTTCATGTCAAAACCGACTATATCAGCATCTCGAATAATTGGTTCAGCTCTCATATTATTTTCTGAAATTTCACCTAATGAAATTTTTTCAAAAAATAATTTTTCCATTAGCTCTATCTCTTCATATGAGCATAGGTGTCGTTGATACCCTATATTTGTAAAATCATTTAATTTGTTAGAATCATCCAGTATAATTTTATTCATGTACGTTCTACCTGAGATTATATCTGAATCTTGATATAGATCAAATTGATTATCAATAGATACAATATTTATTTTTTCAGAATAAGAATCAAAAGATTTGAAAATCGGATAAATAATATCATTACTTCCTCCAATTATTACCAAAGTAATTTTTTTTGAATATAATTCCTTACATATATCATAAAGTGCGTGATAGGTATCCTCAACAGTATTCCCATTAGGAAGATCACCTAAGTCAGAAATAGATATTTTCCATCTACCCTGTTTTAGTTTATATAGCTGCTTTCTAAATATACTTAAATCATGTATTTCGGATTCAAAATAAGAGTTTCTGGTTTCGCTAATTCCAATTATGCAAAGATTTGATGAATTTATATCGGGAATACCTGACTGTTCTCTATGAAATTTTAATTTATTAAAAAGTGATCCTTGTGAGTAATTTTCATCTAATTCATCGATTAAATTTTCTGAAACAGGTTTTAATAGCTCAAGGCTCATTTTTTCTTTTTTGGATTTAGATATTCTTTAGCAATATCTAATGTAATAGTTTTGGGGTCAATTTCTTTTGGAATCTCTATTTTCTTTTTACCCATTGAGATAATTGATCTACCCCATCTACCTTTTTCAAGCTTAATGCCTTCATCAACCCACTCAGTAATTAATTTTTCTTTTTCCTTTTTCAATTTTAACTCAATTAATTCCTCGATATTTTCAACGGTAAGATTATCGAAGTCATACGTCTTGTTTACATTTATAAACATTTCATTCCACTTTATAAATGGTCCAAACCTACCCTTTCCTTTTATTACAGGTAAATCGTTATAAATATGGATAGGTTCATCTGATTTTAACTTTTCATCAATCAGAGGAATTGCAGAATCTATGTTTACTGAATGTGGATCAATTTCCTTTGGAATTGAGATAGATTTTGAGGAATATTTTAAATATGGACCATATCTACCATTATTGACAGTTACAGTCTCACCTTTATAAGTCCCAATTTCCTTGGGAAACTTAAACAGTTCTAGTGCTTCGTTTAGAGTTATAGTATCTAACTGTTGATCTTTTGTCAAGCTAGCAAAAATTGGTTTATCCTCATCATCAATTGTTCCTATCTGAGCAATTGGACCAAACTTTCCAAGTCTCACTTTAACAACTCTTCCTGAAACTGGATCTTCTCCTAAAATTTTTTCACCAGATTGCCTTTCAGCTGTATCCTTTACAATATTTACATTTGTATGAAAATCAGTATAAAATTGTTTTATAATATCAGTCCAATTTTGATTTCCTTCAGCTATTTTGTCAAAACTCTTTTCAACTTCTGCTGTAAATCCATAGTCAAGAATATTATTGAAATTATCAACTAGAAAGTCATTTACAATTATCCCAATATCAGTAGGTACAAGCTTACCTTTGTTAGAACCAGTCTTTTCAGTTGAAGTACTCTCAATAATATCTCCATTTTTTAATTCTATGGATTTGTATGTTCTTTCTTGACCTTCATTCTCACCTTTAGATACATAACCTCTGTTCTGAATTGTTGATATTGTGGTAGCATAAGTTGCAGGTCTACCAATACCTAGTTCTTCCAATTTTTTCACCAAAGATGCTTCGGTATATCTAGATGGTGGTCTAGAGAATGATTCTCTTGACATAATATTGACTAAGTCAAGATTCTCATTAACATTTAATTGTGGTAGAATCCCTTTTTCTTCCTGTACCTCATCATCAGTTCCTTCATTATATACTCTTAGAAAACCATCGAATTTAATTACTTCACCTCTAGCAATAAATATTTGATCAAAAGAGTTTGAGTCAATATTTACAACTGTTCTCTCTATTTGTGCATCTGACATTTGTGAGGAAATTGTTCTTCTCCATATAAGTTGATACAATCTTTGCTGATCATAATCTGAAGATATATCTTCAACCGAAATATCTGTTGGTCTAACAGCTTCATGAGCCTCTTGCGCTGATTTATTTTTATTTTTATAATTCCTCAGATTTACATAACTATCTCCATATTTACTCTCAATTTTTGATAAAATTGATGTTTTTGCTTCCTCAGATATGGTAACACTATCTGTTCTCATATAAGTTATTAATCCTGCTTCATAAAGTTTTTGAGCAGTTGACATGGTCCTTGTAACACCAAAACCTAGTTTCCTTGAAGCCTCTTGCTGAAGTGTTGATGTGGTAAAAGGAGGCGTTGGAGATTTCTTAGCAGGTTTTTTTTCTATGTTAGATACAGTATATGTAGAATTAATATTTTTTTGAAGGAACAACTTAACTTCTTCACTAGAATCAAATTTATTGTTTAACTCAGCCCTCAGGTTGACTCCACTTGAATTTTTAAAAATTCCAATTGACTTGAAAGTACTATTTGTCAAAAAGTTTTTAATTTCTCTTTCCTTTTCAACAATAAGTCTTACAGAAACGGACTGAACTCTACCAGCAGAAAGGCCTGTCTTAACTTTTCTCCATAGTACTGGAGACAATTCATAACCTACTAATCTGTCTAAGACTCTTCTAGCTTGTTGAGCATTTACAAGATTATAGTTTATTTCTCGAGGACTATCTAATGCATTCAAAATTGCGTTTTTAGTTATCTCATGAAATACTATTCGATCATAATCTTTATTAGTCAAATTTAGATTTTCATATAAATGCCAAGCAATTGCTTCTCCTTCTCTGTCTTCATCACTAGCTAACCAAACTTTATCTGACTCACTGACAAACTTTTTAAGGTCTTTAATAACAGGTTTCTTTTCTGTAGGAATTATATATTTTGGTTTAAAATCATTATCAACATCAACTCCTAATTCTTTAACTGGAAGGTCTGAAATATGCCCAACACAAGAAACAACTTTAAAGTCTTGTCCTAAAATCTTTTCAATTGTCTTTGCTTTTGTAGCAGACTCAACAATGACTAAATTTTTTGGCATATTTTATTTTTTGGGCCTAAATGTAACTAGATTTATTCTTATGAATCAAAAAAAAATAAAAATTTTAAAATTTGTTTAACATAATTGTTAGTTAGTTTTAAAGAGAGTAATTTTGTATTTAGATGAAAGTTGAACAAATATATACTAAGTGTTTATCACAGGGTTCTTACTATATTGAGAGTAATAATGAGGCAGCTATTATTGACCCTTTAAGAGAGGCTGATATATATATTTCTAAAGCTAAAGCAAGTAATTCAAAGATCAAATACATTTTTGAAACGCATATTCATGCAGATTTTATTAGTGGTCATTTAAATCTAGCAAAAAAATCAGGAGCAGAAATAGTATATGGACCCAAAACAGAAACCAATTTTGAAAATATAATTGCAAAAGATTATCAAGAATTTAAAATCGGGGATATAACTATAGTTGCAATTCATACACCAGGACATACCGTTGAAAGTACCACTTATTTATTAAAAGATTCATCTGGAAAAGATCATGCTATTTTTACCGGAGATACTCTTTTTTTAGGTGATGTTGGTAGACCAGACTTATCTCAAAACTCTATTATGAGCAATAGAGATTTAGCCTCAATGTTATTTGATAGCCTTAGAAATAAAATAATGACTCTAAATGATGACGTTATTATTTATCCAGGACATGGGGAAGGTAGTTCATGCGGTAAAGATCTCAGCTCTGAAACTATCGGGACATTGGGTGATCAAAAAAAGACTAACTATGCCCTTAGAGAGAATATGACTAAAGATGAATT
>Ga0160422_10003119_pt1 | contig 10276 bp, 6 predicted proteins | sample Fk160mmetaG_FD_108192 | JGI IMG/M metagenome (GOLD analysis project Ga0160422, IMG submission 108192) | Marine microbial communities from the Central Pacific Ocean - Fk160115 60m metaG | ecosystem: Environmental > Aquatic > Marine > Oceanic > Photic zone | place: The Central Pacific Ocean... | reverse complement strand
TCCAACGTGTTTAATATTGCTTTTCTCGGAGACTCTCCCATCATAAATTAGATCGATATGTAAACTATTTTTCAATTTTTTTTGAAAATTTATCCCCCAAACTATATTTTTACCTTCATTAAACCCCTCTAACAATTCATAGTTCAGAACGGAATTGTTGTTCAGAACAGCGATGATATCAATATATTTTAAATAAGTTTTAAAAATAAAACTAGGATTATTTATTTTTTTAAAAATACAAGAAATCATATTTGATTTTACCTCAGAAACGTTTTCATAGGTTTTTTTGTTTTGAACTGTATATGCTAAAGTAATATCATTATTATTTTTCATTTTAATTTGTAATTCTTGTTCAAGTTTGTTGTATGAATATTGATAGTTTTGATTATTAAAAAAATCAGAATTTTTATTTTTCCTTCCAATAGTTACTTGAGTTTTGTTATTAATGTTATTAATGATTAAGTTATTTAAAATAAGCTGATTTTCAATGTTTTTTTGTATGTCCGTTCCGTATGAGTATGTGTTTTGAGCTATTGTTCTTTTGTTTTGGAAATTTAGATTTAGAAATTTATTATTCCTGTTAAATGATAAAGAATTAATGTTATGGGATTTGTAGTCAATACTATTGTCTGATATATTCTTATCGAACGGATTGTAGTTAAAATATCGATTTTTGTTTTCAACTTGATATAAATTTTGAATATATATTTTTTTGAAAAAATTATTTTTAGTTACTCTTTTAAAATCAAAACTAATATTTTGATTATAGTTCATAAAGTATATATTTTCAGAACTAGTTGAAGGTAACAGTAAAATTACATATTCTGCCTCATCTTGAAATATTGCGGTTGCAAACTCATTTAGTTCTTTAACTCCGTTATTATTGTTGTCAATCCAAGTATGAGTTCCTAAACCTGTTGGCACTTTAATAAAACTTTTTTCTTTTTTTGCCTGTTTCCCTTGACCTAATTCATACTTGTAATTTAATTGTATGAATTCTTTAAGAAATATAATTTTAATATCATTTGAGGTTAAAAGATTGCTCTCATCAAATAATGTGTCTGGAGTGTATATAACATCTCTGTATTTAATGCCTGTGTTATATTTGAAATTATTGAGTCTATCATATTTATAATTTAAATTAATTTGATTAGAGTTGCTAAATTTAGAAATTCTCTTGTCAGTTCTCTTGCGAAACTCTAAAAAAAGAAGTTTATTTTTATTGCTAATAGAACTAATAGTTTCAATAAATGAATTGCTTGAAGTTAAAAACTCATTATTTTGATTTTTATTTTGGAATTTTTCTGATTGCAGTGATAAATTAAGATTTATATATTTGAACATATAATTTATCTGAGAATTTGTCAATAAAATGGTAGAGTTAGATTCAGTTGATTGCGTTTTGGATAATTTAGACTCCGTAAAAAGCATGTATCTCTTCCTTTTAAAATCTAATTTTAATGAGTTTCTATATCCAGTGTATAAATCTTTAATTCTCAGGCTTTGATATATGTATTTTAACACTTCTAAACTATCATTGGTGATCGAGATTTCATTTTGGAGTAAAGTCTGATCCCCAGAAAGATTATTTAAATTCCAATATCTATTAAATTCAATATCTTTAAATTTATTTATTCCACTATAACCATTGGAGATATGCTCAAAAGAGTTTTTATTGATTATTTTCAATTTATCAGTATCTATTAAATTGTATTCTAATTCTATAAATTTTGCCGCGCTATTATTATCACTGTGGCCACAATCAGAGAATAAATTTCTATCAAAATTTTCCAAGGTGAAATTCAGGTTTAGATCTATTTTCTTGCTAATTCTGGACAAAATTTCTGTAGATATAATTGTTTTAGATTTCGGAGTGACAACTCGAATTACGGGAGAAAAATTTCCTTGAGGCATAAAGATTCCGTTAGAAAAAATTGGAGGTATCCATAAGTATATTTTGCCATTAACACCTTCTTCGTCAAGGATGTAATTTCCTTCATTTTGATTTACTTCTGTAAATTTTATTTGATAAATAGCTGAGTCAGGATTATAGGAGTGTTTATAAAATTGTAAGCTAATACCGCTAATTATAGTGTCTTTTTTTTGGTATAATATTTTGTCTTCAGAGTACGAAGTAGTGTCAATTGAAGGCAAATAAATATTGTTTTCACCATTATCTAGATTTGACAGAAGTTGTTTGTCAGAGTCAGAAAGTTCAGTTTGATAATTTTGATTTTTCCAATCAAGCTCTGAATATAAATCAATATTTATCTCGATATTCTTATTTTTGAAATTCTGTGTTGAGGTAATTACTGATTGAGCATAACTTCTGTCATCATATTCAAACTCTACATAAAATCTATGATCTTTTGTTATTAAATGTTGAGAAGTGAAAGTAATTTCCGCTGTGTTATAATCAATAATATAGTCTTTATTTATGCCTCTGTCTAATTTTTTTCCGTTCATAAAAACTCTTTCTGTACCTGAAAGGACTACTACATAATTTTCTCCATTTTTACCTTTTAGTTTGTAAGGTCCCTGATCTCCTTCGTTTCCGTAAAAAGACTGTGTTGTGTACTTCCCTTTACTCATACTTATATTGCTTAAATTTGAATACATATATGAGTTATAATTTTTATTATTATTAATCAAAATCCCTTTGGATTTTCTATTGTAATTTAAAAAACGAGATTTTCTTTTTGTTATGATGTCTCCAACAATTATTTTATTTTTTTTATTATAAATTTTTATAAATACCTTGTCAAATTCTTGAAGTTTGTAACTAGTACCATCTGCTTGAAATGGTAGGTTGTTATCAGAAATTACTGCTTGAATATTAATATCATCATTTAGTTTTCCACTAATTCTCAAGTCAATATTTGATATTACTGATAAATCTTGATTGTTGCCTATCACAATATTTCTACTGATATTGCCCGATCTTATTAATTGAGATTTATTTTTTTTATCTATTTCATTTCTGTTGCGATTTAGATAAGAATTGTTTATAGTTGGCTCAATAAATTTCAATTTTCGATTATAAAATGTTTCCGAGAGTAACACGGGGAATACACTATAACTAAACAACAATGTGTCACCAATTAATAAAGTGTCTTTTATTTGAATTATTGACTCAATTTCATTTAAATTATAACTATTTTTTGTTACAAATTGATTTCTATTTTTATACTTAATTGATAAAGTGTTAGAGATAATACTAAAACTATCTATTCTAAATTCCAACTTATTAATTATTATTGATTTGGTTCTCTCTGTCTCAAAATTTTGACTAAATAATAATGCTGGAGCTAAGATTATTAAGAAAAATATTTTCTTTGATAATTTCAACATTTTACTATGTTTAGTATTTCTAAACGAAAAAAAAATAAATATTATATTTTTAATAACAAAAATATTATTTTTAACGATTAATTATAAATAGATGTCATTAATATTGACTTATAACGTAAATGGAATTAGGGCGGCTCTAAGAAAAGATTTTGATTCTTGGATAAAGCATGTAAACGCAGATATTATTTGTATGCAAGAGATTAAGGCTAATAGTGATCAGTTTGATGAATCAGTTTTTAATAATTTGGGATATCATTGTTATTGGCATTCTGCTGTAAAGAAGGGATACAGTGGTGTTGGTATTTTATCAAAGAGAAAACCTTTATATGTGGAGTATGGTTGCGGAATAGAAGATATAGATTATGAAGGAAGGATAATTAGATTAGATTTCAAAGAATACTCGGTAATGAGTATTTATTTTCCCAGTGGAAGTTCTGGAGATTTAAGACAGAAATTTAAAATGTATTTTTTAGATCAATTTCAAAAATACATAAACGAATTAAAAAAAGAAATTCCTAATTTAATATTATGTGGTGATTATAACATTTGTCATCAATCCGAAGATATTCATAATCCTGTTCGACTAAAAAACACTTCAGGATTTTTGCCGGAAGAGCGTAATTGGGTTACAGATTTTCTTTCAACTGGATTTGTTGACTCATTTAGACATTTAAATAAACAACCTCACAACTACACTTGGTGGAGTTATAGAGCTAATGCTAGATCAAAGAATTTAGGATGGAGGATTGATTATCAAATGATTTCAAAATCATTGTTACCAAGATTAGTTAGGTGTCAAATTCTTTCTAATGCATTTCACTCAGACCATTGTCCTGTATTGTTGGAGATAGATGATTAGATAAATTTATTAAATTTGTTAAATAAATAAGAGAAAAATAATGAGTAGTATAATACAAACCGCAGAACGCAGTTCTCATTTAGATCCATCTGAAAATGTGATTTTCCAAAGACATCTGGTTGCATATAAAGAGGCTTCAAAATTAATAAGCGGTACTGTCTTAGAAATCGGTAGTGGTGAAGGTTATGGTATTGCTGAGCTTTCAAAGAACTCTCAGAAATATATCGCTATAGACAAATATGATTCTCCTATAGATGAAGAATTAAAAAGAAACAATAATATTGAGTTTTTTGAGATGAATGTTCCTCCATTAGATTTTGCGACAAATACTATTGATTTTGTGGTGACATTTCAAGTCATAGAGCATATAATTGACGATAGGGAATTTGTTAAAGAAATCTACAGAGTATTGAAGCCTGGGGGAAAGTTAATTTTAACCACACCAAATAGATTAATGTCCTTGTCTCGTAACCCCTGGCACGTAAGAGAGTATAGTCCTACTGAAATGAGAGAGATTTTAAATAATTCGTTTAATAACATAAAGATTAAAGGCATTTTTGGAAATGAGAAGGTAATGAAATATTATAACGAAAATAAAAAATCAGTAGAGAAGATTAGAAGATTTGATTTATTAAAACTAGAGAAAAACCTGCCTAGATGGATGTTGCAAATTCCATATGACATATTAAACCGATTGAATAGACATAAATTACAGGATTTTAATGAAAGATTGGTTGAGGAGATTAAATATACTGATTATATTATTAAGAGTGTGGACAAATATTGTTTAGATTACTTTTGTATTGCAACTAAAGAGTAGAAAAACTGAATCCTTTTTTTCTTATTTTCCTTAGTACACCTTCAAGGTTTTCTTTCAATATTTTTTCTGAGTTTTTATTGTCATGAAACACAATAATTGAACCCGCTTCTATATTGTCCAAAATATTTTTTTGAAATTTTTCTGAAGATAGATTTTTTTTAAAGTCGTAGCTAAGAATGTCCCACATTATGATTTTATAATTTTTTATAATTTTTTTAATTTGCCATGGGTATATTTTACCATTTGGAGGACGAAAAAGATTTGTTTCGTTAACAAAAATAGAACATTTTTTGATTTCTTTTATGTAGGAATCTGATGTGGAAAACCACCCATTTTTGTGAGAAAATGTATGGTTTCCTATACTATGACCTTGATTCAGTATTTCACTAATTATATTTGGGTGTCTTTTAGCTTTTTCACCAACACAAAAAAAGGTAGATTTAATGTTAAGACTATTTAATAAATTTAATATCCATTGAGTAAACTCAGGTGTTGGTCCATCATCAAAAGTAATAAACACTTCTTTTTCAATACAATTAATTTTCCAAGTCAAAGAAGGAAATAATCTCTGAACTAATTTTGGTGTTTTTACAAAAAACACGTTAATTTTTAATTTTTTTCCTTAATCTTTCTAATTCTGTTATACTTGTTTTTGTGTGTTGTTGTAACTTTTTGCCATCGACTGATAGATAACGTCCTGTACGTGCTTGAACTGATAAATAGTCGCTCTGTAGCTTGTATTCTTTTAGCAATAATTTTGACCATTTATCCTTCCTCATGTTTTTCATTAATATAAATTCCTGACATCTTTATAGACACTGGATCCAAGATATCGGTTGATATGGGAATTGAAGAAAAATATTTGTCAGCTAGTAGTATAGCTTTATCATTATCTCCGCTGTCTTGAAGAGCTGTTGCTAATTTTAAAAATGCATATCTAAATGATACCATTGATCGAGCGGCGTAATAATCATAATATATATTTGGATCAATTACATTTCCATAATTATAATCATTCATTACAATGTCAAAACTATTTTTTGTTTCGGTGTTTGACTGGCTCGCAAAGTCAGTTCTGAACGGCACAAGCCTTGAAACTGCACCCTCATCTTGTACAAAATCCAGAAGTCCAATATACTTTAATGTTGAATTTTTCAATTCTTCTTGTTTTAATTGTATCTGAGTACTTAATAAATTTAATGTCTTTATATCTCTTTCTTGTCTTTTTGATTCCAGTGTTTGTGTCAAAGTGATAATTTCTTGGCGAATTTCCTCAATTTTTTGTGGTTTTCCAACAAAAGAAAATTTTTCAAGTGTTTGTTGAGAGCTGATAAAATATAAGGGTCTTTCAAATTTAAAATTTGCAAGAATATCTAACAAGGCTAGTTCATGTTGATTAATTCTACTTCCTTTTACTGTGATTTCTATTCTTGTAGATATTTTTTTATCTTTCCAGTTTTCTTTATCTGATTTAGTAAATAGAGATGTGTCTATGTCAATGTAAATATTTTTTGGACAGCCTTTTCCATTTTTCACTTCTTTTATTGCTTTTAAAGCACTTTTTCTTTTTTTATTTTTATAAATGGGAACACCATTTTTTTGATTACCTCGAAAGTCATTATTTTTGAGAAATGAGGGAACAGCATCAGCATCATAGACTTTTTGTTTTACTTGGTTAATATACCAGTCCATCCCCAATAAACTCATGTTTACATTTCTAACATCAGTCCGCACTTCTTCTACCTCTTGGGCATACCATAAGGGGTATGTATCATTATCTCCATTGGAGAAAATTATTGCATTTGGCTCTAATTTTTCTAAATAATTCTTAGCTATGTCTATGGCAATTGTTCTGCCGCTTCTGTTGTGATCATCCCAATTTTCTGAAGCCATTAATGCTGGAGCGACAATTAAACAAATAACAGTCGATATTATTGCAGAGCTTTTCTTTTCTAGTTTGTTTTTTAAGTAGTCAAAGATTCCTAATACGCCTAAACCTATCCAAATTGCAAAGGCGTAAAAAGACCCAACATAAGCATAGTCTCTTTCTCTTGGTTGATCTGGGGGTACATTTAAGAAGACTATTATTAATATCCCTGTGAACAAAAAGAACATCATCACAGAAATAGCGTCTGTTTTTGCGAATTTAAAATGAAAGTATATCCCAATTAATCCTACAATTAAAGGCAAGAAGTAGTAGTGATTCTTGGCTTTATTATCTTTTAAATGACTAGGAGCATTTTCGTATTTACTGAAATTTAATCCACTTTCCCAATTTCCATAAATATCATTTTGATCCATGTTCATAATGTCATTTTGCCTTCCAACGAAATTCCATAAAAAATATCGTAAGTAAGACCATCCAATTTGATAGTCAATAAAGAAATGAAGATTTTCTCCAAAATTGATTCTACTGTTAGGGTCTGTACCATTAGATCTTCTCCATCTTTTATATCCCTGAATTTTTTGATCAGACCACATTCTTGGGAAGAATTCTTTATCTGAATATTCATATTTTATTTTATTCCCCATTTCCTCATATATTCCAAGCTCTTGGTTTTTGAGGTATTCGGTTCCAATATTTTCTTGCCCAATGGGATTTTTTTCTGGGAATTTTTGATTGTATTGTTGACCGGAAACAATTGGCCAGTCTCCATATTGATCTCTTTGTAAGTAAGAAGATAGTTTTAAAGGATCGTCAGGAGATCCAATATTTATTGGAGTGTTTACAGATGCTCTTAAAATTACTGTTGAGTAAGAGGAGTAGCCAATTAAAAGAACTAAGACTGCTAATATTGCGGTATTCCATGTCGAGTTTCCGGCTAATCTTGTTTTGATAAGTCCAAAAATAATTAAACCTATAATTAATAGAAAGAAAAACAATACTCCAGAGTTGAAAGGAAGTCCGAAATCATTAACAAAAACTCTATCAAATGCCCCCATTAAAGATGCTGTTTTGGGAATTAGTATCCCTTGAATTATCAGTAAGATTGCAGCAGACACACCCAATGCTTTTATAGCTCCCCAGTGTGTATATTTGTTGTTTTTAAAGTAGTATATCATGCCCATTGCGGGAATAGTTAAAAGAGACAATAAATGAACTCCTATTGATAGGCCAATCAAATATGCGATTAAGACTAGCCATTTGTTAGAGTGAGGTGAGTCAGCAACTTCTTCCCATTTTAAAATACACCAGAAAGTAAGAGCGGTAAAAAATGATGATAAGGCATATACCTCTCCTTCAACCGCGGAAAACCAAAATGAATCTGAATACGTGTAAGCCAAAGACCCGACAGCTCCAGCTCCAATAACAGCAATTAGTTTTGATTGTTCAATTATTCCATCTTTAAAATAAATTTTTCTTCCGAAAGAAGTAATAGTCCAAAACAAAAATAAAATAGTAAATGAACTAGATAAGGCAGACATACTATTTATCATAATAGCGACTTGACTTGCATCAGAAGCAAATAGAGAAAAAATCCTCCCCATCATCAGAAAAAAGGGTGCTCCAGGTGCATGTACAACTTCAAGTTTATAAGCAGCAGAGATAAACTCACCACAGTCCCATAAGCTTGCGGTTTTTTCCATTGTCACTAGATAGGTAGTCGTTGCGATCAAGAATACAATCCACCCGGAGATATTATTGACTTTTTTAAAGTTTTTCATATGTATAAATCTAAAATAAATTTTGGCGAATTTAGGAATTTATTTTGATTTTAAGTGTTTTGCTAATGGAGAAAAAATGTAAAAATAGTTTGCTAATTGTTATTAATTATTAGTTTTGCAAACATTATCAAATTAATGCCCGATGGTGTAACTGGCAACACGTCTGGTTTTGGTCCAGAAGAGTCTAGGTTCGAGCCCTAGTCGGGCAACTTCAAACAACTCTGCTCTTTATAAGTTTCAAAAAGAATTAAACTTCATTAATAGCATTTTTTTGTAACCGATCTAATCACATTTTCGTATTAATCGCAATAAGGTTTGTTATAAATATTTGATAAAATCTTAAATATTTATTTATGAGTTTTTTTTCTGTTTTTAATGTATGTTCCCTTGGAAAGAAAAAGGGTTTTTTTTAGGGATATTTTTTTATTTTTTGTATATTTGTCGTTCCCTTAATTTTGAAAATAAATAAATTATAATAAAAAAAGTATTATGGACAGCAGATTTACTAGAAAGTTTTTTCTTCTTTTCGTAATTGGATTTTTGTCCTTTTTATCAAAAGATTTAAAATCACAAAATTGTGACACACCAACAAATGTTATCACAAGTAATGTGTCAAATTTCTCCGCAACATTAAACTGGGATTTAGATACTGCGGTTCATCATTATAGAATCCGTTTCAGAGAATCTGGAACATCTGTTTGGAGTTATGACCATAACGTTCCTCAAAGTTCTTCTTACGATTTAACTCTTTTAAATAGTTCAACAAACTATGAGTGGCAGATCAAAGCGTTATGTTCTGCAAATAATTCTCCTTCGTCTTCCTGGTCAAATTTACAAATTTTTACTACTACCAATTTTCCTGTTGATTGTAACAACACCCCAAACGGAAACGCATATTTGGATAGTTGTGGTAACTGTGTTGGAGGTATTACTGGTCAGTCACCCTGTATCGCTTTTTCTCCAACAGTTGTTATAAGTTTAAGCACGCTTGAGTGCGATTCAATTTCAGATTTTACATTTTCCTTTTCCCAAGATCCCAACGAGCCAGATGTTTCTTCTGCTGTTTTTAGTTCTGATGGTGGTAGCTTCGATTTTACAAATTTAAGCTCAAATGACATTATTGGGGCCTCAACTAATGTCGCGGCGGGAGGAACAATTAATGTTACAACTACACTTTTAGTTGATTTCATCCTGTCCCCAAACAAAATATCCGTAAAGTCTGTAGATGATTTTAGTGGTCAAGTGTACTCTACTTTCACTATAGAAAACACTTCAAATGGGATTTTAATAATTGCTAATTCACTTCCAGACAATAATAATGTAACTAGTGGTAATTCTCAAAACATAACATTATCGGGCATATTTATTAATCCAAGCCCTTCAAATATAATCTTTACATCAAGTATAAACTCTGAGTTAGGAGATGTAGATGTTTAAAACTTTTCATTAACTGTAGAATGTAACGATTGTAATGGAGAACTTGGAGGTTGTGCATAGATTGATAGTTGTGGTAATTGCGTTGGGGGTAATACTGGTAATTCTCCATGCATAGCTTTTAGTCCAAATGTATCAGTTTCTTT
>Ga0160422_10003116_pt1 | contig 10280 bp, 10 predicted proteins | sample Fk160mmetaG_FD_108192 | JGI IMG/M metagenome (GOLD analysis project Ga0160422, IMG submission 108192) | Marine microbial communities from the Central Pacific Ocean - Fk160115 60m metaG | ecosystem: Environmental > Aquatic > Marine > Oceanic > Photic zone | place: The Central Pacific Ocean... | reverse complement strand
ACATCCCCAAAAACTATATTATTTAGACTTTCTTTTGTTAAATATTCGCTTCTTGGGTCTTCTTTTCCGTACAATAGTATATTTTCTACCCTTCTAGATGCAGCAGTTACACTATTCTCATCTGCTTTAATACCTTCAATAGATCTTTCTTTTGATTTATTAAATTCTTCTTCATCAAAAGTTGGATTTAATAATCCATCAGCCATCATGTATAACAGTTTAGGAAAAAACTTAGATAAAGATGAGCCAGATGAACTTGAAACTCCTAAATTTAAATTTGCCCCCATGAAATCTATTTCATCAATAAACTCTTCTTTAGAATAATTTTTTGTTCCTTTTCCTAAAATGCTGGAAGTAATTCCAGATAAGCCAACCTTATCACCTTCACTTTGAGGTGGGTTGTCTAAAAATAAATTAAAAAAAACTCTAGGTAATTTATTGTTTCTTACAAGGATTAATTTCATTCCGTTTTTCAAATCTTTAGTTACAGGCTTTCCAAGGTTAATTTTAGGTGCAGGACCACCCGTTGGAATCTTTGAACGATCTACTTGAGCATTTAGACTAGACATAAATAGTAAACTAGCTATTAGATATATTTGTATTTTCATTATTATTTTTTCTTAGGTAAGTATTCTATTTCAATTCTCTGATTTGCATTTAAATATTTTCTTGCAACTTCTCTTATTTCTTCTCTTGTGATTGATTTATAAATTTCAATTTGATTATTGATTAAATTAATATCATCGTATAGCATATAGTAAGTAGCTAAACTAGAGGCTATCCCCTCAAATGAAGAGTTTGAATTAACAAACTGGCTTTCCAGCTTATTTTGAATTTTTTCAAAATCTCTTTCACTGATAAGATTTTCCTGTAATTTTTTGATCTCGTCATCAATTTCTCTATTCATTTCATCAAAACTCTTGTCTCCTTGGGGTAGATTAAACACAATATAAACACCATAATCCTCTTGTGCCAATGAGATTGCTTGAATTGTCAAAGCCATCTTTTTTTCATCAACAATTTTTTTATACAATTTTGAACTTTCACCATCACTTAAATATGTAGAAATCATATTGAGTACCCAAGAGTCACGTTCATTCTGTGCAGGTGTTCTGTAAGCTAATACATATGCAGGAATTTGAATGTTTTCATCATATGCCTTGACTCTTTCACTTTCTTTTATAGGTTTTTCAACGGGAAAATTTCTTTCAACATCTTCACCTCTCGGAATATCATCAAAGTATTTTTTGACCAAATTAATGGTTTCATCATAATCTATATCTCCAGCCACAACTAGTACAGCATTATTTGGGACATGAAATTTTTTATTAAATTTTTTATAATCTTCCTCAGAGGCATTATCAAGATGCTCCATTTTTCCAATCACAGTACCTTTATACGGATGAACTTTAAATAAATTTTCAACAACAACCTCCAATAATTTTCCGTATGGTTGGTTTTCAGAAAGTCTTTTTTCTTCTTTCACAACTTCGTTTTGGGTGTCAATTCCTTTTTGACTAACTACTGGATGTAACATTCTTTCAGATTCTAACCAAAGTCCAATCTCAAGTTTATTTGACGGAAAAATTTCATAATAATATGTTCTGTCTGAGGATGTGTTGGCATTAAATGTACCTCCATTTGAATTTATAATATTATTCCAACCACTATATCCATTTTCAATATTTTTAGTTCCTTCAAATAGCAAGTGTTCAAAAAAATGTGCAAATCCAGTCTTATCAGGATCTTCATCTTTTGCACCAACATGGTACATGACCGAGGTTACAACAACAGGTGCATTGTTATCTTGATGAAGAATTACATGAAGACCATTATCTAAGTCATATTCTTGAAATTCAACTGACTGAGAATTTATATTTAAAGAAATTAATGCTGTTAGAGTAAAAAAAACTTTCTTCATAGTATTTTAAATTTTTTTAATACATGGTGCTTTGCTAAATAAGTTATAAAATTTAAAAATTTATTCAAACTAAAAAAAAAAGAAAATATTGGGATAATATTCTATTCCTTGTATATTTGCACACGCTTAAAATTATGAACGCAATAGTTGAAATTTCAGGAAAGCAATTTAAAGTCGAAAAAGACTCAAAATTGTTTGTAAACAGATTAGACGGTAAGGAAGGTTCTAAAGTCACCTTTGATAATGTTCTATTATTAGATAATGGTTCTAAAGTAACTGTTGGAACTCCTACTGTAAAAGGTGCCTCGATTCAAGCAAAGATTGTACAACATGTTAAGGACAATAAAGTTATTGTGTTCAAGAAAAAAAGGAGAAAAGGATATAAAGTTAAAAATGGTCATAGACAGGCTTTAACGGAAATTCTTATTGAAAAGGTAAATGAAAAATCTGCTGCCAAAAAAGCAGATGTCAAAGCTGAGGCGAAGAAGCCAGTTGCAAAAAAAGCAGCTACAAAAAAACCTGCTGCCAAGAAATTAGCAGCAAAATCAACTAAAAAGTAAAAAGAAATGGCTCATAAAAAAGGTGTAGGTAGTTCTAAAAACGGTAGAGAATCAGAATCGAAACGACTTGGAGTTAAAATCTTCGGAGGTCAAAGTGTTATCGCTGGTAATATTATAGTTAGACAGAGAGGTACAAAACACAAGGCAGGTGATAATGTTTACTTAGGTAAGGATCACACTCTTCACGCTAAAATTGATGGAGTTGTAAGATTTACTAAGAAAAAAGACAACAAGTCTTATGTTTCCGTAGATCCAGTTTCTTAAAACCTCTACTTTTTTTTATTTTCGGCTTAAATGCCATTAATACATTCATCTAACGATTATTCATGCACTCATTTAATATGGCATTGTTCTGAAGACGCTAATTTCTTTCGTTCAAAACTGAATCTTACAAATTTTGAGTTGGATATTCTTGAAAAAAGAAAGAATACTAAAATTGCACTACAGTTTTTATGTTCAAGATTACTTCTTAGGTTATGTAAATTAGATCCAGACGATCTTATTTATAACGAATTTGGGGCTCCAATATTAAAGTCTGGAAAATTTATTTCAATTAGTCATTGTCAAAATTATGTTACAGTTCTTTTGTCAAATCAATCATGTGGAGTCGACATAGAAACTAAAAGAAAACAAATACTAAAGATTAAACATAAGTTTTTAAATCAAACAGACATAAATAATATTGATATGGACAAAGTATCTGATTTAATCTTGATTTGGACTTTGAAAGAATCCATTTATAAATTATGTCATTATTCAGGTATTGATTTTAAAGATCAAATTTTTATTTCATCAATCGATATTAAAAATAATTTAGCAAATGCTTATGTTGATATTAACGGATCAATAACCAATCTTATATGTAAATTTCAAATAAACAAAGAATATATTTGTTCTACAGTATTTATTGATGATGAACTTTCTTGATCAATTATTTTTTCAATATTCGCAATATTCAAATATTGATATAAGTTTAGAAATTATTGCAGTTTTTTTTGGTTTTCTTTCGGTTTGGTTTTCAAAAAACAATAATATCCTAGTATTTCCAACAGGTATGATTAATACCTCAATATTTGTATATCTATTACTTAAATGGTCGTTATTGGGTGATATGATTATAAATGCTTACTATTTTATCATGAGCATTTATGGTTGGTATTTTTGGCTTAAAGGAACAAATAATACTATATCTCCAATCTCAAAAGTTTATAATTCTGATATCAGAATGGTCGTTTTATTATTTATTTTATCCTCTGTTTTTGTGTCTTTGATATATACAATTTTTGACAAATGGGAAACCATTATATCATATATTGATATAATGACTACAGCAATATTTTTCGCAGCAATGTGGCTAATGGCAAAGAGAAAAGTTGAAAGTTGGATTTTTTGGATAGTTGGTAATATAATTTCAGTTCCTCTTTATTTACATAAAGGTTTAGCATTTACTAGTATTCAATATTTTATATTTACATTAATTGCTATTGCTGGATACATTAAATGGAAAGAACTTTACAACAAACAAATTCAAACTGTATAAAGGTTGTTCTTTTTGGTCCTGAATCTACAGGTAAGTCAACTCTTGCAAAAGAATTGGCTGATCATTATAATTCAATTTATATAGAAGAGTATGCAAGAGAGTATCTTCAAAAGAAATACGATTTAAATCAAGAAATATGTTCCTATGATGATTTGATTCCCATTGCTGAAGGTCAAATAAGATTAGAAAATGAAGCCTCAAAAAAATGTAATTCAATTCTTTTTTGTGATACAGATTTACTAACCACTAAAATATACTCTGAAATATACTTCGATAAATGTGATCCTTTAATTAATAAATATGCTTTAAAAAACAAATACGACATATATCTTCTAATGGATGTAGATATTCCATGGATTAAGGATGATTTAAGAGATAAGCCGAATGAAAGAAAAGAAATCTTTGAATATTTTAAAAAAACATTAGAAAAATACAACAAGACATTTAATTTAATAAATGGCTCTTTTTTAGAAAGAAAGTTAAAGTCAATCGAAATTATTGATAAATTAATTAATATTGTAGTCTAATTGGGGTGCTACGGCTGAGATTATACCCATTGAACCTGACAAAGTAATTTTTGTAAGGGATAATGCTACTCAACTATAGAATCTCGTTAATTAAATTTTATGAAGAAATTATTATTAACGGTATTTATTATATCAAATCTATCATTTTCACAACAACAAACTATGGATACCCTTCAGGGTACTCCACAAAACTTGAATGAAGTTATTGTTAAGGCTTTAAGGGCTAAATTTTCATCACCCATTACATTCTCAAATGTAAAAAGAGAACAATATGAAAAAAGAAATTTAGGTCAAGATTTACCAATTTTGCTCAAATATCTCCCATCTGTTGTTACAACTTCTGACGCCGGTGCTGGAATTGGATATACTGGAATAAGAGTTCGAGGAGTAAGTCCGCAAGCCACAAACATTACAATAAACGGAATTCCATTTAATGATGCAGAATCTCATGGTACATACTGGGTGAATTTGCCTGATTTTTCTTCCTCAGTTGAAAGTTTACAATTACAGAGAGGAGTTGGAACATCAACAAATGGTTCAGGAGCTTTTGGTGCTAGTATTAATATTTTAACAGAAAGCTTTAGTGAAAATCCATTTGCCGAGATTTCAAGCTCATTTGGAAGTTATAATACTCAAAAAAATACTGTTAAATTTAGCACAGGTTTAATCAACGATAGTTTTGAGCTTAATGGCAGATTATCAAAAATAAAGTCTGATGGCTATGTTGATAGAGCTTTTTCTGATTTAAAGTCATATTTTTTACAAGGAACTTATCAAAAAGGACCTACATTAATTAAAGCTCTAACGTTTGGTGGTCATGAACGAACTTATCAATCATGGGAAGGATTAACTTCAGATCAACTATTAGAAAATAGAAGACAGAACCCTTACACTTATGAAAATGAAATTGATAATTATAAACAAGATCATTTTCAGTTGCATTGGAACGAAACTATTAATAATAATTGGTCAACCAATTTAAGTCTAAATTATACTGATGGAAGAGGTTATTTTGAGCAGTACAGAGAAGATGATTCAGTTGATGGTTACAGCGGTATCGTTGGCTCTGACTTAGATTCCAATGGAAATATTTTAGGTACAACTGATATTATACGTAGAAGATGGTTAGACAATGATTTCTATGTATTGAATTTTTCAACTAACTATAAGAGTGATAATCTAGATTTTATTTTCAATGGTTCCTACAGCAACTATGATGGTGATCATTTTGGTGAAGTGATTTGGGCTAGAACTTTTAGTGTAGACGGAAAAATTAGAGATCGATATTATGATGGAAATGGTAAAAAAACTGATCTAAGTTTTTTTACAAAAGTTGTTTATTCAATAAATAATTTTGAATTATTTGGTGATTTACAATTTCGAAATGTAAAATATACAACAAGCGGAACAACATCTGACTTAGTTGAAATGTTACTAAACAAAAAACATAATTTTTTCAATCCAAAATTTGGAGTTTCCTATAAATTAAATTCAAATTCAATTCTGTATTCATCTTACTCTAGAGCGAATAGGGAACCCAACAGAACTGATTATGAAAACAATAATAACGTTAAATCTGAACAGCTTGATGATTTTGAAATTGGTTGGAGATACAGAAATGAAAACATAACATTGAATATTAATTCATATTTAATGTCCTACAATGATCAATTAGTTTTGACTGGTGCACTTGACGATGTTGGGAATCCTATTAGAAATAATAGTGGTTCAAGTCATCGATTAGGAGTTGAAATTGAATCTCTTTACTCAATTAATAATTTATTTGATCTTCAAACAAGCTTATCATTCAGTTCGAATAAAAATAAATCTTACATATCAAATTTTAATGGACAATTAGTAGATTTTGGAAATACAAATATTTCTTTTTCACCAGATTTGGTGGCTTCTAATGCATTAGTATATAGCATAAATGATAACTCAAGTTTATCATTACTTTCAAAGTATGTTGGTAAACAATACATGTCAAATACTGATTCTGAATTTTCTTTGTTGAATAGTTACTTTATTAATGATTTGAATTTCTCACATGCATTCGAAAATACTTATGTATTTGATTCTATTACATTTTCATTCTTAGTTAATAATATATTTAATGTTAAGTATGTTTCCAATGGTTATTATTACACATATGATGATACTTGGTCTGATCCTAATAGAGTTACAACTATTGAAGGAACGGGATATTATCCTCAAGCAACCAGAAACTTTTTAGCAGGCATACAGCTAAGATTCTAAATTCATATATTTGTGCAGTGAATAAGTTAATAGCACTAACACTTAACTTAGTGGTACTGTTACCTACAATTTATAGTGTTAGCCATTTATTTCATGGACATCATCAACATTGTGATGATTCATCGTTGCATTATCATGAACACGAATATGACTGTTTAAGTTGCGATTTCTTAATTAATCAATTTGATTGCAACAAAGATTTTTCTGAAAACAAAATACCAATAAATAATATAGATGTTGTAGAAGATCAGTTCTACGCACTTTTCATAAAAATTAATCTTGATTTTAATTCTGATAGAGGGCCACCAAAACTAGTGTAGCAAACAAACTTTATTACTAAAAATCAAATTAATTAAAATGAAAAAATACATATTAAGTATACTTGTTATACTATTTACACTAAATACAAATCAATCTTTTACTCAAGAAGTTGAAATAGATACTATTATTCCTGTGAGTCTTCAGGAAGTTGTAGTTTCAACTCCTTTCAAAGAATCAATTAAAAATAATGTTACCAGAGTCGATAAATTATCTCTAAGTAACATAAATCTAACAAATAGTCCTGTTGTATCATTTGACAAAATTAGAGGTGTATCATCATTGTCAACTGGACAAGGTGTTTTAAAACCTGTTATAAGAGGTTTATATGGAAATAGAGTTGTTACTTTCAGTAACAACATTAAGCTCGAAAATAATCAATGGGGAGATGATCATGGAATTGAAGTAAATCCTTTTGGAACTCAATCAATTGAAGTAATCAAAGGACCAATGTCTGTTCTTTACGGTAGTGATGCTATTGGGGGAGTACTCTACATTTCGCCTGATAGTTTTGTTGATGGGGGTCCACAATTTGAATTTGGTAGCTTATATAATTCAAATTACAGTGGTTTTACCAATAACCTTGGCCTAAAGGGTTCTGTTGGTGATATTAGCTATATTTTTCAAGGAAGCTATGTAGATAATGGCAACTTTAGTTCCCCTGAAGAAGAAATTGAAAATACTTTTTTTGAAAATACTGACTTTAAAGCAGCACTTGGTTATAGTTCAAGTAAGTTTATTTCAGAATTGAGATTTAATTATTACGAAACTACTATTGGAATTCCACACAGTGAAGAAGAACATGACGATCATGACGATCATGGTGATGACGACCACGATGATGATGACCACGATGATGACCATGATGATCATGATGATGATCATGAAGAAGAAGATGAAAGTTTTCAGGCTTTGGAAAACACATCTATTTCATGGAAAAATACTTTTATATTTAATGATGCATCTGAATTAGAAGTAACAGTTGGTCACACTATGAATAACAGAAAAGAATATGGACATCACGGTCATGAAGAGCACGATGATCACGGAGATGATGATCATGGTGATGATGATCATGATGATGATGATCATGATGACGATCATGATGATCATGATGATCACGAAGGAGAACATTCTGATGCTGCAATGGATTTAGATTTAAATACAACGTCTGTTGATTTAAAATATATGTTCGCTAAAACAGATAAAACAGAATTTATTATTGGTAGTTCATTTCTTTCTCAAGAAAATATTAATCATGGTGAAGAAGAATTAATTCCTGATGCTAAGAAAAATGACTTTGGTTTATTTGGTTTAGCTCATTTTCACGGAAAAGTTTGGGATATTATGGTAGGACTTAGAACAGATTTTAGAAAAATCCAAAAAAGACAATTTGATGAAACTTATGGTAGCTTAACAACTTCACTAGGATTAAAAACCGACATGGGTAATAACGGCATATTGAGAATAAACTATTCTTCTGGATACAGAGCTCCAAACCTTTCAGAATTATTTGCTGATGGCATGCACCACGGTACTGCAAGATATTATGTTGGTGACCAAAATCTAAGTGAAGAAAAGAGTAGTCAGATTGATTTTTCAATTTCAACATTTACTAGTGAATCTCAATTTGGGTTAGATTTATTTGCAAATTCACTTAAAGATTATATTTATTTAAATCCAACCGGTGAGGAAATAGATGAAATGCCTGTCTATAATTATATTCAAGATGATGCAAATCTTTTTGGAGGAGAGTTGTATTATAACAGACAAACTTCATTAGATTGGTTGTCACATGAAACTTCTGTAGAGTTTTTAAGAGGTGAAAAATCAAACAGTGATGTTCTACCTTTTATTTCTCCACTTACATTAAAACAATCTTTTAATTTGGCATTTAATAATAGTTCATTCGAATTGGAAGCGGTTTTAAAAGGAAAAAAGGAAAATGTTGCACAATTTGAAACAAAAACAGATTCTTATTTTCTTATAAATCTTTCTGGCACATTTGATGTAGAATTTTTATTAAATGATTTAAAAATAGGATGGTCTATAAATAACTTAACAGATAAGCTTTATTTCGATCATATGTCAAGATTAAAGACTATGGGAATTCATGAAATGGGTAGAAATATTTCAGTAGGAATTAACTATCAGTTTTAAGTTTTAGTTTAGTATAATTAATAAGCGGTAACTCAGTTGTATATTCTCAATGAGTTGCCGCTTTTTTGTGTAAAATAAGCAACCATTGGATAAGAATTACTTGTATTTATTTTTAATGGTTGACCATTTGCTAAACTGTAAAGATTAGAATTACATTTACATTCTGACTGTAGCCCCTGAATTTCCATTGTTGAGCAATTAGATGGTTTTTCATTTGGACAACTAGCTTCCCAAGCTAAGATTGAATTATTTAAATTAAATAGGATGACCCCTTTTACTCCAACATTTTGTAAGAAGTAAGATCCTCCATTATAATTTAAGTTGTCATAGTTTGGTAGCCCTAGGTTTATAGTTTTTTCAAAACTTACATCTGGTATAAATGGATTTATATTTTCATCTTGTTTTTCACAAGAATTAAATAAAAAGATATATAAGATTAAACTTATTCTTTTAATCATATCTTAAATTACTAAAAATGCTGATTTTTTTAAAATTTGTATATTTGTTAAGTCCTTAAAAGGACTTTTTTTTTCTATTTATTATGAGTTTTTCATATTACACAAAAGAAGGTTTAAAAAACCTTAGAGACGAGCTTAATCAACTTAAAGATGTTGAGAGACCTTTGGCTTCAAAAGCTATTGCAGAAGCTAGAGATAAAGGTGATTTGAGCGAGAATGCCGAGTATGATGCAGCTAAAGAAGCGCAAGGTCTTCTTGAGTTAAAAATTTCTAAACTCGAAGAAACTCTAGCGAATGCGAGATTGATTGATGAATCTCAATTAGATTCTTCAAAAATACTTGTCTTATCGAAGGTTAAAATCAAGAATTTGATGAATAATATGGAACTTGACTACCAGTTAGTTGCTGAAAGTGAAGCTAATTTAAGAGAGGGTAAAATTTCTGTTAACTCACCCATTGGAAAAGGCCTGTTAGGTAAGACCAAGGGAGACATAGCGGAAATTTCTGTTCCTAACGGAGTTGTTAAATTCGAAATTATTT
>Ga0160422_10003114_pt1 | contig 10283 bp, 6 predicted proteins | sample Fk160mmetaG_FD_108192 | JGI IMG/M metagenome (GOLD analysis project Ga0160422, IMG submission 108192) | Marine microbial communities from the Central Pacific Ocean - Fk160115 60m metaG | ecosystem: Environmental > Aquatic > Marine > Oceanic > Photic zone | place: The Central Pacific Ocean... | reverse complement strand
GCTAATACCTACAAGTTTCTGAGCTTCGACTGCAAACTCCATTGGTAATTGTTGTAATACTTCTTTACAAAAACCATTAACAATTAATCCCACAGCTTCCTCTGGATTAAGTCCCCTTTGTTGGCAATAATGCAGTTGTTCTTCACTAATTTTAGAAGTCGTAGCTTCGTGTGCAATATTTGAATCAGAATTTTTATTTTTTATATAAGGTACTGTGTGTGCACCACATTTATTACCCATTAATAAAGAGTCACATTGTGTGTAATTACTAGAATTTTTAGCTTTTGAGCTAATATCTACTAGACCTCTGTAAGTCATATCAGAAAATCCAGCACTTATACCTTTAGAGATAATTTTACTTTTAGTGTTTTTTCCTAAATGTATCATCTTGGTACCAGTGTCTGCTTTTTGATGATTATTGGTTATTGCTATAGAGTAGAATTCACCAATTGAATTATCGCCTTTTAATATACAGCTTGGATATTTCCAAGTTATAGCTGAACCTGTTTCAACTTGTGTCCAAGAAATTTTAGAGTTTTTTCCCTTACACAATCCTCTTTTAGTTACAAAATTATAAATTCCTCCTTTTCCATTTTCATCACCTGGATACCAGTTTTGCACTGTTGAGTATTTTATTTCTGCATCATCTAAGGCAATCAATTCAACATTAGCAGCGTGTAATTGATTTTCATCTCTCATTGGAGCAGTACAACCTTCCAAGTAACTTACATAACTACCTTTATCAGCAATAATTAATGTTCTCTCAAATTGTCCAGTTTCTGATGCATTAATTCTAAAATAAGTTGAAAGTTCCATTGGACACTTTACACCTTCAGGAATGTAAACAAATGATCCATCAGTAAATACAGCTGAGTTTAAAGTAGCAAAAAAATGATCTGTGATTGGAATTACACTTCCTAGGTATTTTCTTACCAATTCAGGATGTTTTTGGATAGCCTCAGATATTGAACAGAATATTATACCATGCTTAGTTAACTCACCTTTGAAAGTTGTTGCTACAGAAACAGAGTCAAATACAGCATCGACTGCAATACCATTTAGTCTTGCTTGTTCTTGCAATGGAATTCCTAATTTTTTATATGTTTCTAAAAGTTTTGGATCCAATTCATCTAAACTTTTTGGCTTATCTTTCATACTTTTAGGTGCAGAAAAATAATATAAGTCTTGATAATCAATTTTAGGGTATTTAGGTTTTTGCCAATTAGGTTCTTTTAAAAGTTTTAATCTTTCATAAGCTTTAAGCCTAAAATCTAACATCCATTTTGGTTCTTTTTTTATGTTAGATATAAATTTGATTACATTTTCATTAAGCCCTTTTGGAGCCTTTATATTCTCTATGTCAGTCGTAAAACCGTACTTATAATCTTTTAAATTTTCTATGTCTTTTTCTCTTGTATCCATTACTAAACTCTTTTTTCAAAATTTTCTTTAATCAAATCCTCTAAACTTTTTTTTTCAAAAAAATTATTAATATGATTTTCAAGCTCATCCCAAAGATTATGTGTAACACACTTAGTTAATTTACCATTGCACCCTTTTTTGGACTCTTTTTTACACTGGACAGTTTTTACTTTTTCATCAACTGCATCAAAAATATTTGTAAGTTTTATTTCTTTAGCTCTCCTTTTAAGGATATATCCACCTTGAATACCTCTTACACTCTGAACAATTTCTTTTTTTCTTAATTTTGAGAAAATTTGTTCCAAATAGTCAAGGGATATTCCTTGTCTTAATGAGATGTCTCTGAGGGAAACTGGATTTATGTTGTCAAATCTCGCGAGATCCACCAAAGCCATTACTGCATATCTTCCTTTAGATGATAGTTTCATAATTCCTTATTTTACAGGGTATATATAAACCTGACCAAAATAGTCAAGTATTTGAAATAAAAAAAAACTAACATTTTGTCACGCAGTTATGATAAACCTAATTTTTTTTTGAGAATAGTTATCAATAACAATTATGGACAATAAAATTTTAGAAATATTTATTCCAGGACCGGCAGGAAGACTTGAAGCTAAATATTATAAAAGTAAAAAAAGTACATCACCTATTGCACTTGTATTACAACCTCATCCTCAATATGGGGGTACCATGAATAATAAGGTTGTTGTTGAAACTTTTCATACTTTCATGGAAAATGATTTTTCAGTTTGTAGGGTAAACTTTAGAGGTGTTGGTAAAAGCGATGGTGAATTTGATAATGGTCAAGGAGAATTAGCAGATGCAGCAGCTGCACTAGACTGGTTAGAGAGAGAGAATTTTGATAATTCTCAATGCTGGGTCGCTGGATTTTCATTTGGATCTTTGATAGCAATGCAATTATTAATGCGAAGACCAGAAATTAATAGATTTATAGCAATATCACCACAACCGAATGTATATGATTTTTCTTTTCTATCTCCATGTCCAACTTCTGGCTTAATTGTTTATGGAAAAAAAGATGAATTAGTTCCAGCTGAATATTTAAACGATTTAAATAAAAGATTAAGTGATCAGAAAGGAATTAAAGTTGAATTTAATCAAATACCTGAAGCAAATCATTTTTTTTCGAAAAATGAGTCTACATTAAGTAAAAATTTAGATAAATATATTAAAAAGGAAACTGCTCTTTATTAGAAATTAGATATAACTTCTCCTCCAACTGTTGGTCTTAAACAATTAGTTGTATTCGGAAATGATATTGGTAATTCTAAAAAAGTTCTAATTGAAAGATAACCAAAAGCCTGGGACTCAATAAAATCACCATTTAAATTATAATTTTCAATTTCTATTAATTTTTGATTTTTTGATAAATAATTACTAATAGATTTTGTTAAAAATTTATTTTTTCTTCCTCCTCCACACAAGATATTATATCTTGGAATAGAGTTGTTTTGATTATTGATATATTCAATTCCTTTATAAATTAAATAGGCTGTAAATTTTGATATTGTTGCACAACCATCTTCTAATGATAAACCTTTAACAAAAGATACATCAAAATCTTTTACATCTAAAGATTTTCCATATGTTTTTATATTAAAATTATCTAATGCTTGATTTAAAATTAATTCATCTATTTTTCCAGAACTAGCTATTTCTCCATTTTCATCAAATTTTTTTTTTGAATTTTTTCTAACCCATTCATCTATCAAACAATTACCTGGTGCAATATCTAGAGCAAAAAAATTATTTTCATCGATGTTATCGTCTTTTAAAACTTGAGTTATATTTGTGATACCACCAATATTTATAATATTTAATGGAAAATTAATCTGATATTTCTTTTTAAATTTTTTTGCAAGCAATTTGTGAAAAATTGGTGTTAAGGGAGCTCCTTCACCACCATTGATTAAATCATTCTGCCTAAAGTTATTTACTACTTTTTTTTTCAAAATTTGTGACAAAAGATTTCCATCACCTAATTGTTTAGAAATTTTATTTGTAGAGTCATGAAAAATGGTTTGACCATGAAATCCAATTATATCTACTTCATCCTCATATTGATCTAAAACGTCATTAATTATTTTTGCATTAAACAGCGTAAATTCTCTTTCAATTTCATTTATTTCATAAGATAATTTTAACAAATCCTTACTGGTAACTATAAATTTCCTTAAATTTAAAAGCTTTTTTTGTAAATTTTGATCAAATTCAAAATATTTGTCTAAAATCTCTTTAAATTCGGTGTTACCATCAGATTTAACTATGGATAAGTCAACTCCATCCATAGATGTTCCTGACATCAATCCTAAAGCAGTAAATATTTTTTTTTTCATTAATATTCTTTTTTAATAAAAATTGTATACTGTAAAAACAGTATCTTATGAATAAATTTTTAAAAGAATTTAAAGATAGGGGTTTCTTCTATCAATGTACAAATGATAATGAATTATCAGAATTATTAGATAGAGAAAATATTAAAGCTTACATAGGTTTTGATTGCACAGCACCGAGTCTTCACGTTGGAAGCCTTTTACAAATAATGTGCTTAAGATTATTACAAAGTCATGGTCACCAGCCAATCGTTTTATTAGGTGGTGGAACAACTAGAATAGGAGATCCATCTGGTAAAGACAAAACGCGTAAAATACTATCTGAAAAAGAAATTGAAAAAAATTCAAAAAATATAGAAAAAATTTTAAAAAAATTTTTAAAATCAAATAATAAAAAAACTAAGCCAATTTTCGTCAATAATTACAAATGGCTAAAAAATCTAAATTATATTTCTTTCCTTAGAAACGTTGGAAAACATTTCACTATTAATAAGATGCTAACATTTGAGAGTGTTAAAAACAGATTAGAAAGAGAGCAGTCTTTAAGCTATATGGAATTTAATTATATGATTCTTCAAGCATACGATTTTTTAGAATTAAATAAAAAAGAAAATTGTTCACTCCAGATTGGAGGGTCAGATCAGTGGGGCAATATAGTTAATGGGGTAGAACTTATTAAAAGATATTCAGATAATCAAGTTTTTGGCTTAACAACTCCTTTAATTACTTTAGCTAGTGGAGCTAAAATGGGAAAAACAGCAGATGGAGCAATTTGGTTGGATAAAAAATATTTATCAGCTTACGATTATTGGCAATTTTGGAGAAATACTGATGATAGAGATGTTATTAAATTTCTTAAATTTTTTACAGATTTAGATGTGAATGAAATCAATAATCTTCAACATAATAATGTAAATGAATTAAAAATATTATTAGCAAATAAGGTCACAGAAATGCTTCATGGAAAAAAAGAGGCAATTAAATCTGAAAAAATTGCAAAGGAAACTTTTTCTTTTAATTCCTCTGGATCAAATTTACCATCTTTGAAAATAAAAAAATCAGTTTTGCAAAAAAATTTTACAATAATTGATTTAATAGTTTTGTCAAAATTCGAAAATTCTAAAAGTGAAATAAGAAGGCTGATAAAAGGAAACGCTATTAAAATCAATAACGAAACAGTAATTAGCGATAAATTTATAATTGAAAAAAAATTATTTAATGAAAATTTTGTCAAACTTTCTATAGGTAAAAAAAGACATCTAAAAATAGAATTAATTTAATTTTTTTTTATTTTTTCTAAAGTTCTAGTTATAAATCTGGGAGTTAGTGTTTTGATCGGATTAACAGTTGTCTGTAAATTTTTAGGTGGACCTTTTATTTTAAAACTTACTCCAAAAACACCCTCGCCAGTTTTAGAACCCACTAATATTTTTCCTAAAATTGGTAAGTTCCCTATTACTTTATTGATTGTAGTCGCAGGAACCAAAGATCCTCTTAAGCTCACTAATCTATTTTTTTCAACATATCCATCCAATAAAATTGAAATAGCGGGACCTATGGCATACATTTCTTGAATTTTTATCAAATTATCTTTTTTGCTAAACCGCATTTCAAGTTCATCAAATGCAATACCTTCTCCTGATAATATATCTGCTATTCCTTGTAGAGATGCCAGAGTTAATATCTTTGTAAGAATTGGTAATTCTGTAAGTCTAAAATCATAAATTTTCAAAATAGAAGTTGAATTTTCATTTTTTTTTGAAGAATAAAAGTCTAATGATCCATCATTGAATCCTTTGATAAATTTGTATCTTTTTACCAATGGTTTAGCTTCATCTAAAAATAAAGTTGTCACCTTCTCATCTTGCTTAGATACAACGGTATATTTTAATTTTTTAGAAGTTGAAAAATTTGCATTAATATTTGCTTTAGAAACTATATTATTTTTGAGTTCCATATTTCCATTTAAATTATTCACTTCATAATCTTTATCCAAGTAAACTTTATCAATTTTTATATCTAAGTTAATTTGATCTTTAAAAAATTTGTTTTGATTTTCCTCATTGTTAATCAGTTTCTCTATTAAATTATTGGCATTTAATTTAGTACCAACGATGTCTATTTTTTTATTTTGATTATTAATTGTAAAATTATTTTCTCTCTTTTCTTTGTCCATATAATCAAAGTAAATCTTTTTAAAATTTTTGAGTCTAAAATCTTTATCTAATATAATATCTTCGATTAAGATTTGATTTTTTTCTTCATTAAAAATTAGCTTTTCTAAATGAATTTTATCATTAAAAAAATAAGTACCTTTTAAGTCCAAGTAGGCCTTTGAATTTAATTTTTTATCATAACCTAAAAAATCAATTGAAATTGGATTTTGAAAAACTTCTAAATAAGTCTCAAATTCTAATTCATCTCCATTTTTATTAAAACTATATTTAATATAATCTTTTTTTTCCTGAACAAAAATATCTCCCCTTCCTCTTAAAAAAAATCTTTTTTTATCGTAATTAAGTTCAATTTGATGATTAATAAATTTAATTTCATCTCTAGACTTTTTAAATAATGAATTCAAATTTTTTTCATTTTTAATAGTAATGTTTTCAACATTTATTTTTGATGAAACTTTTAAATCTGTAACTTTAAATCTTCTTTTATTTAATTTAAAATTAAATTCATTTTTTGACTTCCAATCAAATTTCTTCAAGTTTACTTCTGGCATAAAATTTTCAATAGAATCTTTTAAAAAATCACCCTCTGGATTAATTTTTTTACTTTCTAAAATTCCTTCAAAAAATAAATCATCTTCAATATTTTTTACGCTTATCTTTTCAGAATCAAATGGAATATTATTAAATCGAAATTGGATTTCGCTAAATCTAAAAATATTTGAATTAAAATCAAAAATAAAATTAATTTTATTAAGTTTATACTTTTTGGATAATTGTAACTCTGTATTTTTGATAAAGCCTGTAAACTTATAATTATCCTTTACTTTTCCATTGCTATCAAATTCCAAATCTAAATCAAAAATCAGAAATCCTTTTTTTAAAGTTTTTTCTAATACGTATAGTTCTGGGGTATTTTGAATTTTTCGTATTAAGGAAACTAAATTACTTATAGGCACAGATTTTGATGATATTTGTAGGTTTTTAATTGAGAAATCATTTCTTAAAAAAGATTCAATTGATATATTTGTTTTAATATTTTCTGTTTCAATATAATTCTCTCCAATTTTTATATTTGAACCAACTGTTTTTAATTTAATTCTTAAATTGAAAGGATCTAAAAGTATTTTAATCTTTTTAAGTTCAATCTCAATTTCACTATTAAAATCTTTAACAATTTTTTGAATATTGCTATTCAATTTTGTTGTTTCTAATCCAATAGTACTTAAAAAAATTATTAAACTTAAAATAATCAAAAATAAAAATATAGAAAATTTTAATGTTTTTTTCATTCAGTTTTGTATAGTGATTCTTCTAAAAATGAATCTATTTCCCCATCTAAAATTTTTTCTGGGCTAGTACTCTCAAAACCAGTGCGATTATCTTTTACAAGTCTATAAGGTTGCAGTATGTAAGATCTTATTTGATGACCCCAACCTATATCAGATTTTGTTTCATTGTTTTCGTTTTCTTTAGCTTTTTTTTTAATTTCAAAATCATATAATCTTGCCTTAAGCATATTTATGCATGTTTCTTTATTCTTATGTTGTGATCTCTCATTTTGACATTGAACTACAATCTTTGTAGGTAAATGAGTGATTCTAACTGCACTATCTGTTGTATTTACATGCTGTCCTCCAGCCCCACTTGATCTGTAAGTATCTACTCTTATATCTTTATCTAAAATTTCAACTTTAATGTTTTCATCAACAACTGGATATGTCCATATACTTGCAAAACTTGTGTGTCTCCTTGCTCCAGAATCAAAAGGTGAAATTCTCACAAGTCGGTGTATACCTGACTCTTTTTTTAGCCATCCAAAAACATAATCACCTTCAATTTTTATAGTTGATGATTTAATACCTGCCTCTTCACCTTTATGTTCACTTATAAGTCTAGTTTTAAATTTTCTATTATCCGCCCACTTTAAATACATTCTTCTTAGCATATCAGCCCAATCTTGACTTTCAGTACCTCCCGCTCCTGCATGAATTTCAACGTAACAATCAAAGGAGTCTGTCTCATCAGATAAAAAGCATCTTATTTCATTTTTTCTTGCCTCAAGTCTTAAGCTCTTTGTATTTTCTAATACTTCTGATTGTATTTCTTGATTTCCTTCTTCAACCGCTAAATTATTTAATTCATCTAAATCTTTAATTTTTTTAATTCCACTTCTTAAGGAATCTATTAAGCTTTCATATAATTTTTTTTCTTTAACAACAATTTTTGAATTGTCCTTATTTTGCCAGAAGTTAGCATCAAGCATTTGCTTATTGTGACGCTCTAATTTTAAATAGATATCATTTTTTTCAAAGATACTCCTTAACTCTTTGATTGATCTTTTCTATTTCTTTTTTTAAATTTAAAAATTTATCATCCATTAATAAAACCTTAATATATTATTTCTATCCAATCTATTGTTATTTAGATAAATAACTTTACCGTTTACAACATTCTTGCTCTTATAAGACTCTATTATGGTGTCTTTCGAGGAAAATTTGGCTTTTTGACCCGTAAGAGAATCAACAACCATCATTGTAATATTGTCAGAAACTTTAAATGGTCTTGCGTCAGATTTTTTTACTGCTTCTTTAATGAAACTTTCATAAATTGGAAGAGCAGTTTTAGAACCAGTCTCAAATTTCCCAAGAGGCTCAGGGTTATCCATCCCTACATAAACTCCTATAACTAGATTTGATGTAAAACCTATAAACCATGCATCAGTGTTTTTATTAGTCGTTCCAGTTTTACCTGCTAAATTTAATTTTAGCTTTCTCAATTTCTTACCTGTTCCTCTTTGAACTACACCCTCAAGAATAGATGTTATTTGATACGCTGTTTGAGGAGAAAAAACTTGCTTATAGTTATCATCTATTTTTGGATACATTTCACTTGTATATGAAATCTGACTGCAATTATTACAAAACCTTTTATCATTATTTAAAATTGTGTTACCTTCACTATCTTGAATTCTGTCAATCAAAATTGGTTCAACTAATTTTCCACCATTTACAAAAGCAGAATATGCTGAGGTCAGTTTTAGCAAAGTAGTCTCAGCAGATCCTAAAGAAATTGATAAAAGTTCATCAGGACTCTCGTAAATTCCCAGCTCTTCAGAAAATTTAATAATTTTGTCTATACCTAAATTTTGAGCTATCCTAACTGTCATTAAATTTCTAGATTTTTCAAGACCGATACGTAAAGTTGAAGGTCCATAAAATTTTTTTCCATAATTTTCTGGTTTCCACATTTTTAAATCTGATCCCTGATCTAAAACTAAAGGAGCATCTAATATTAAAGATGAAGGAGTGTAATTATTTTCTAAAGCAAGAGCATATACAAATGGTTTAAAAGCTGACCCAGGTTGTCTTAATGCTTGTGAAGCCCTATTAAATTCACTACTTTTAAAACTAAAACCACCACTTAAAGCTAAAACTCTTCCAGTAAATGGATCCATTACAACTATACCACCATTAATTTTAGGAATTTGTTTGAGACTAAATTTATTTCCATTTATTCTTTTGGCATATATTATATCTCCAGGTTTAAAGAGTTCATCTATCTCTTTTTTGGTCCAAGAAATATCACTGTATTCTATTAAACCTTTTATTTTATCTTGAGTTTCTATTTCTGCAGAAAATTGATTAACCTTTTTAACTATTGAAATTTTCCAATTTAACGATTTTTCTAAATTGTATTTTTCTAAATCTTTGTACCATTCACTTGAATAAGCTTTGTTTGTTAAGACCCCTCTCCATCCCTTTCGTTTATCATACTTTATCAAACCATTTCTTAATGAATTTGTTGCTATTTTTTGTAGTTCTAAATTAATAGGTGTATTAATATTGAAACCTTGTTTATATACTTTTTCATAAGTTAATTCTTCAATAATTTTTTTTCTTACGTCTTCAATATAATATTGAGAGTCTTCAAAAAATATTTTTTCTTTTTTTTTTAAGAAAATTTTTTTTTCTCTTAAATTTTTATAAATTTTTGAATCAATAAAATTATTTTCTAATAAGTTTTTTAAAACTAAATTTCTCCTAAATTTTGCTAACTCAGGATTTTGGTAAGGGTTATATCTACTAGGCGCTTTGGGTAAAGCTGCTAGTAATGCTGCTTCTTCATAAGAAAGCTCTTTTATCGATTTATCAAAATATTCCAAACTTGCAGCTGCAACGCCATAAGCTCCACTTCCAAGATATATCTGATTTAAATAAAGCTCTAATATTCTTTCTTTAGATAGTGCTCTTTCAATTCTAAATGCAAGAATGGCCTCTTTAATTTTTCTATTAAGACTGACTTCATTTGTTAAAAGAAAATTTTTAGC
>Ga0160422_10003112_pt1 | contig 10284 bp, 11 predicted proteins | sample Fk160mmetaG_FD_108192 | JGI IMG/M metagenome (GOLD analysis project Ga0160422, IMG submission 108192) | Marine microbial communities from the Central Pacific Ocean - Fk160115 60m metaG | ecosystem: Environmental > Aquatic > Marine > Oceanic > Photic zone | place: The Central Pacific Ocean... | reverse complement strand
TATATATGAAGATTTTTAATTGTTGGCGAGGTTGTATCTTTTGCCTTAAACCCAAAAAATAAAGGATTAATAACCTTTTGAGTTTTAGCATCTCTAATTTCAAAATGCAAATGAGGGGCTGTTGAACTTCCACTATTTCCAGTCCATGCAATCGTATCCCCTTTTTTATATACTAAGGCTTCTTTATCTGGAAAAAGATCAACTGAAAATTTCTGCCTACTGTACTGTTCATCTATTAAGTAACTTGCAATATCTAAATGGAAATCTTTTAAATGGGCATACACAGAAACATAGCCATTATAATGAGTAATATAAAGTGCTTTTCCGTAACCACCGGGTTTCACCTTTACACGAGAAACATAACCATCTTCTATAGCTATAACAGGAAAACCTTCTTTCCCCTTTGTTTTAATATCAATACCCGAATGAAAATGATTAGACCTTAATTCTCCAAAAGTACCAGCCAAAACAAGAGGTATATTTAGCGGCGCAATAAAATTTGTTTCAGAAGGAGGCACCTGACTAAATACAGAAAAACAAAATAACACACTTACAAGAAGTACATGTATTAATTTACGCAAATAATTCATTCGATAAGTGCCATTTATATTCAGTGCAAATTTAATTTTTTAGATTACATAATGAAACTTCATATTAAGAACGAATAAAAAGAATTTTTAATCTTATTTAAATCGGTTTTTGTATGAGGATTATATATATTTGTTTTTGAGTTGATGCTTTGGTTATGGATCATTTAAGTGAAAGACTAAAAAACCTCCTAAATCAGGTTGAAAAGTTGAATTTAACATTCGACGAACTGAAAAGGAAAAATGATAATTTAGAATTAAAAAACAAGAATCTTCTTGGTACCTTATCACTTAGAGAAGAAAAAATCAAAGCACTCAAAGAAGAAAGAGAGTTAATAATCAATGCCAAATCGCTAACAGATGTTGGAATGAGTAGTAAAGAAGCTCGGCATAAAATTAACGAACTGATACGGGGAATTGACAAGTGTATAGCACAATTAAATCAGTGAAATAGCTGAAATGGATAAACTCAAAATAAAAGTTTCTATTGCTGGGAGGACTTACCCCCTTTCAATCAATAGAGATGAAGAAGAGAATATCAGAAAAGCAGCTACGAAGATTGAAGCTATAATAAAACAATTTGAATCTAATTACGCCGTGAAAGACAAACAAGATTTGTTGGCCATGTGCGCATTACAATTGTCATCAAAAGTTGAAAACTCAGAAGGTAAAACAGTTGTTGACACAACAGATTTAGATCGTAATTTTGATGCTATTGAAGCTAACATATTAGCTATACTAGAACGTTCTTTTACATAAAACTATAACATAGTTTCCCGTATTAATTCAATAAGTTGTTAAACTCAACATATATAAAATTGGATTAGATTCGTCTTTTTAAAAACAAGCCTCAACCCAATGGGTCCTTCGGGTGTCAGTGGAAGTTTGATGAATGATGGTCGGTCCATCCGTGTTTTACCGGAGTTTAATTAACAGGATTAATACGGGCTTCTATTTTTAGAACAAAATTAAGTATGACTACAGAAATAATAACAACATTAGCAATTACAAGTATTATATCCTTATTAATAGGTTATATAAGTGCGTCTTCACTTATGCGTAAATCAATAGAACGTAAATCTGAAGACATATTAAAAGACGCTAAAAAAGCTTCAGAACAGATAAAAAAAGATAAAATACTTCAAGCTAAAGAAAAGTTTTTAGAACTTAAAAGTGAACATGAAAAATTCATCAACAGTCGCAACCAAAAAATATCAGATTTAGAATCAAAAGCTAAAGAAAAAGATTCTAAACTGAATCAGAGACTTGAAGAGTCAAAAAGAAAAGCTAAAGAACTTGAAATAAAACGAGAAAACCTTACAAATCAATTAAACGTAATTGAACGAAAAAAAGAGGAACTTGAAAAGGTACATTCAAGACAAGTTAAAGCTTTGGAAACAATTTCAGGAATGAGTGCCGAAGATGCAAAGAATCAATTAGTTGAGGCATTAAAAGCAGAAGCTAAAACAGAGGCAATGTCTTTAATTCAAGATACGGTTGAAGAAGCAAAACTTACTGCAAATAACGAAGCAAAAAAAATTGTTATTCAAACTATTCAAAGAGTTGCAACAGAACATTCTATAGAAAATTCAGTCTCTATCTTTAATATTGAAAGTGATGACATTAAAGGACGGATTATTGGTAGAGAAGGTAGAAATATTCGTGCATTAGAAGCAGCAACTGGCGTTGAGATAGTAGTTGACGATACACCTGAAGCTATTATTCTTTCTTGTTTTGATCCAATTCGAAGAGAAATCGCACGTCTTTCACTACACAAACTAGTTAGCGATGGACGTATTCATCCAGCTAGAATTGAGGAAGTTGTTTCAAAAACGAGCAAACAACTAGAAAATGAGATTATCGAGACAGGTAAGCGTACTTGTATAGACCTTGGAATTCATGGTCTGCATCCTGAATTAATTAGAATGGTTGGTCGTATGCGTTACCGTTCTTCATACGGTCAAAACTTATTACAACATAGTAGAGAAACCGCTAACCTTTGTGCAACTATGGCATCAGAACTTGGGCTAAATGCTAAAGCGGCAAAACGTGCTGGATTGTTACATGATATTGGTAAAGTACCTGATGATGAACCAGAATTGCCACACGCAATTATAGGAATGAAAATCGCCGAAAAACATGGTGAAAAACCAGATATTTGTAATGCAATTGGCGCTCACCACGATGAAATTGAAATGAGCAGTATCATTGCCCCTATTATTCAAGTTTGTGATGCAATTTCAGGTGCGCGACCAGGTGCACGTAGAGAGATTGTTGAATCTTATATTCAACGAATAAAAGAGCTAGAAAATATTGCACTTACGCAACCTGGTGTTATAAAATCTTATGCAATTCAGGCTGGAAGAGAACTAAGAGTAATCGTAGAAAGTGAAAAAGTAAATGATGAAAAAGCTGCTGCAATTTCATTCGAAATTTCTCAAAAAATACAAAATGAAATGACTTATCCAGGTCAAGTTAAAGTGACTGTAATTAGAGAAACGAGAGCTGTAAATTATGCTAAATAAATCGGCTGAATTTAATATAATGATTGGTGTGAATTATATGTTCCTACAAAGCGAAAAAAACTTTTTTAATGCAGCTTTCTTTTGCGAATCATAATCCCAAGAGATATAATCACTTAAATATGTGTCTAGATCAATTTTAGTATTTTTAGTGTATTGATCAACTACAAGTGCCTTATGATCCAAACCGTATTTTAAAGCATTACTAAACTGCTGTTTAAATTCATTATTTAATGGCCTATTAGCAACCCAACAAGCAAAAACAAATGGCAGATTTGTAAACTTAAACCACTCTTCTGCAAGATCATATTGATATAAAAAAGAATCTTTCAAATTAAAAGTCCTGTCACCAATAACTAAGCCGGCATTATTCTTTGATATACCATCTATATAGCCTTCATCAGCATCAAAAAATTCAACATCAATTTTCCAAAAATTCTTAGCCAATATTTTAACTAACATAGCTGAAGTTCGAGATTGATAATCTAGTGCAATTGATGAAATTTCATTTAATGGGCAATTACTATAAAGCATCACCGTTTTAACCTTGCCTTCAGCACCAATACAGTACTCTCCAATAATTTCAGAATAAGGCATATCTATAAGCTCAATTATTGGAATAAGACCCAAGTCAACTTCACCAGATTTAATTAAGTCAGCACATTTTGAGGGGTATTCTAATCTCAAATTTATTTGAGACATTAAATCTTTATTATTTAGAATTCCATAAATAAAAGGAAGGGTGTTCAAATAAGATACCGCAACAACATTAATCATTTCCTTCATTAAAAATAAATATTAGAAATAGCGTAATACAATAACACTGAGCTAACCATCAATTTCAAAATTGTTCCTGTAACAAAACCAATAAACGAACCTATAGCCACTTTTAAAGCCCGAGTATCATCCTGAACTTCTAGAAGCGCACCAATAAATGCACCAATAAAAGGCCCTATTAATAATCCTACTGGTGGAAAGAGCAAGCCCATAAAAAGCCCTAAAAAAGTTCCTAAAATAGCTTTACGACCTCCTCCAAATTTCTTTACACCCCATACTTGCATAAAGTAGTCTAATAAAAACACCAGAATAACAATAACTGCCCATGACAATAAAAAAGAATTACTAAACTGTGTGCCAGTAAAAAAGTGAATAAGTAAAATCCCAATAAAAGAAAGAGGGGGTCCCGGAAGTCCTGGAATAATACTACCTAGTAAACCAAGAATAAGTAAAATAAAAGCAATGATAAAAATTACTGTGACCATATATCTTATAATTTCAGTTCAAAAATATTAGATAAACTAGTATTTAAGAAACTAATAACATTTTTTTAACTAATCATTATTTAGGTATTTGAAAATCAAAGATTTATTTCCATATATCTCACAGTTGGATTAGGATTATCATAATATTTAGGAATGTCTCTAAAACCAATTTTGTCGTACAAAGAATTTGCTTTTACAAGTCTAGAAATTGTATCAAGTCTCATTTTACAATATGACATTGACTTAGAAAGAGATAAAAGTTCTTGACAAAGCCGAAAAGCTAAACCACAACCTCTATAATCCTCATAGACATAAAGTCTTTTCATTTCACAGATATCATTACTAAGTTTACGAAAACCTACACCTCCAGCTACCTCTCCATTTATGCAAGCATAAATATAAGCACCACCTGCTTCACCATACATGCGATTAAAAACAGCAAATTCTTTATCTGTATTTTGAAAACCTAAATCCATACCTAACCATATCATATAATCATGAGTTATGGTTTTAGCGATTTCAAAATCTTCAATAGTTTCACAATGACGAATCAATACTTCCTGTTTCATGTGTTTAATACAAAAGAAAACTCTCAATTAAAGTTTAAAAAACTTAATTATGATAATATAATCTGTAAATCTAGGGTTTTATTACCTTTGCACATCAACTTTCAATACACAAATATGAATTTAAATGCCCTCACTGCCATCTCACCTGTAGACGGTCGTTACCGAAAATCAGGAAAAGAATTGGCTGGTTATTTTTCTGAATATGCTCTGATTCAATATCGTGTAAGAGTAGAAATTGAGTATTTTATTGCCTTGTGTGCACTACCACTACCTCAATTAAAAAATATAGACAAATCTATTTACACATCATTAAGAAGCATATACCAAGAATTTAGCGAAGAAGATGCGCATAGCATAAAAGATATTGAAAAAGTTACGAATCATGATGTTAAAGCAGTTGAATACTTTTTAAAAGAAAAATTTGACACACTTAACCTAGAATCATATAAAGAATTTATTCACTTTGGCTTAACTTCTCAAGACATAAATAATACCTCTGTCCCACTATCACTTAAAGAAGCGGTTCAAGAACAATACCTTCCACAATTGGAAAAAGTAATTTCAAAATTGAAAGAACTTTCTACAGAGTGGACTGATATTCCCCTACTAGCCAGAACGCATGGTCAGCCTGCTTCACCAACAAGAATGGGAAAAGAAATTGACGTATTTATAGCACGGTTAAACCAACAATTAATTCAATTAAAAGCCATTCCTTTCTCGGCTAAATTTGGCGGTGCAACTGGTAATTTTAATGCCCATGTTGTTGCTTATCCAGATCAGAACTGGTTAGAATTCGGGAACCACTTTGTAAACAATATTTTAGGTCTAGATCGATCTCATCCGACCACTCAAATTGAACATTATGACAATTTGGCCGCACTATTCGATGCCATGAAGCGAATTAATAACATTCTTTTAGACTTAGACCGAGATGTATGGACATACATCTCAATGGATTATTTTAAACAAAAAATTAAAGTCGGTGAGGTTGGTTCATCAGCCATGCCTCATAAAGTAAACCCTATTGATTTTGAAAATTCAGAAGGTAACATCGGTGTTGCAAATGCACTTTTTGAACATTTAGCTGCTAAACTTCCGATTTCACGCTTGCAAAGAGATTTGACTGACTCTACTGTATTAAGAAATGTTGGCGTTCCATTTGCTCACACCATGATTGCCTTTAGTTCACTACTAAGAGGTCTTAATAAACTCATTATTCGAGAAGATAATATTATAGGTGACTTAGAAGAAAATTGGGCTGTGGTTGCTGAAGCTATACAAACCATACTTCGAAGAGAAGCTTACCCTTCGCCATATGAAGCATTAAAAGGCCTTACAAGAACAAATGCTTCTATCACTCAATCAAGTATCTCAGACTTTATTGATACATTGGAAGTCAGTGATGCATTAAAAGCCGAATTAAAACAGATAACGCCACAAAATTATACTGGAATATAAAAGCAAAATTTAAAATTCCAATAAAGGTCTTAAACTTTTGCAATTGCATTTTTATTAATCTTAAATTTTGCTGTACCCCCATCTGCTTGTAGAAGTAAGGTGGATTCGTGAACCTCCAAAACTTTAGCATGAATACCACCTATAGTCAAAACCTTATCTCCTTTTTTGATTTCAGATCGGAACTTTGCCTCAGCTTTTTGCTTTTTTACTTGAGGCCTAATCATAAAAAAATAGAAGATTACAATAATTAAAATCAATGGCAAAAAGCTCATGATTCCATTTGTAGGAGTTGTTTGTAATAAAATTGTGAACATTATTCTTCTTTTATATTTACTTGTCCTTTAACGATGAGAACCTGCTGACTAGGAATCATATTAGTCGTTAAAGTAACACGCTTGTTTTGTTTACCCTTTTTACCCTTACTATTAAACTTTACATCAATCACACCTGATTCTCCAGGTGCAACAGGTTCTCTTGGCCATTCAGGAACAGTACATCCACAAGATCCTTTAGCATTTGTAATAATGAGTGGGTCTGTACCTGAATTTTTAAATTTGAAAGCATATTCAACAGCATCTCCTTGATCAATTTCACCAAAATCCCATTCTGTAGCCTCAAAATCCATTTTAGGATTTGTAGGACTGTCTACTTGATCTAAACTTACACTAGTACGCTTATCTTGTTTTGAAATATCAATTTTTGACGATGCGTTATCATTACATGAAATACAAACAAAAAATAGAAATACGATAACAATAATATTTTTCATAATTACTTATTTATGTTAAACAAATTTAGGACTCTTACAAGATTTATTCAACTAAACCCCTACCTAACTTATTAATTTTTTTTTCTTTCTTAAACCTAACTGCTAATTTATCAATAACGCCATTAATAAAAACTTTACTTTTATGACTAGAATAATCCTTAGACAATTCTATGTATTCATTTAAAGTGACTTTAACTGGAATCGTTTCAAAATTTAGCAATTCACATATTGCCATTTGCATAAGCAATTGATCCATACTAGAGATGCGTTCTTCATCCCAATTGCTTGCTGTTTGTACAATATACTTTTTATAATCTGATGAGTTAACTATAGTTTTTTTAAGCAAATTAAAAGCATATTTTTTATCATCATCGTTTTTAAATAATGGCATAATAACCTTATGTGTCAACTTTGCCTCATTAAAAGAGTTTAAAGTTTTAATAACTGATAAATTAACAATCGCAAAGTCATCTAACCAATATATACTCTTTTCTCCTAAAAACGAATGCAAATCTTCGTTTGGAGCAATAAACTCTTTAAATAGTTTTAAAATAAATTTACGATCATCAATAAATGAATGACTTGATATATCCATGTAAGCTCTGTAGAGCTCAGATGCCTGAATTTCATCTAATAATTTTGTTTGTAAATCGGAATGACCTAGCCAAAAATTAGGTTCTAAATTCGATTTATCAACTTGATCTAAATTCTGTTGCAAAAGACTAAATATTTTATTGTCAACAAACTTAGTATTTGGGTTTAAATCTTCCTGTGAAGGAAGCAACTTGTTCCTTCCTTTTTCTATTTTTGTTTTAGCCAGTAATTTCAAATCAACCAACAATAACAATAAATGAACATATAAAGACTGAGTGTGTTGAATGCTATTTTCCAAATCTCGCTCACACTTTAATAAATCATCACTGTCAGAATGAAAAAAAGCGAATAAAATTTGAAGTACTTTAATTCGAATATGTCTTCTATTTAACATAGATATGGGATCAATGAACGAAAAATACGTGACAATAAATCTAGGCTGCAAATATAAAAAAACAATCTTCATAAATCTCTTTAAAGGTTTTGTTCACTTCATAAAGATTTATTTCTAATAGAACTGTATTTTTGAAAATAGAATAAAACTTATAAAATTTAGATATAAATTTCACTCAACGACATTTATGAAAGCTCTGCTTCATCTAAATAAATATTTCTGGAACTACCGCTACAGATTAATTTTGGGATTGATTTTCATATTCATCTCTAACATTTTCGGTTTATACCCTCCAATATATATAGGTGAAGTATTTAATATCATTAGTGATACCTTAAACGAAAAATCGTATTCAGACAAGCAAGTTCAAAGCCTCATAAAAAATCAACTAACCTATTATGTGTTCTTAGTTTTAGCTTTTGCTATGTGTAAGGGGTTATTTATGTTTTTTATGCGGCAAACCATTATTGTTATGTCGAGAATGATAGAATATGACCTTAAAAACGAAATATACAATCACTATCAAAAATTGAGTCTTTCTTTCTACAAAAGAAATAAAACTGGGGATTTGATGAATAGAATAAGTGAAGATGTAAGTCGAGTTAGAATGTTCTTAGGACCAGCTATACTATATAGCACAAACCTTATTATCAGTATTGCTCTAATTATACCAAAAATGGCAAGTATAAGCCCTAAGCTTACCATATATGCACTAAGCCCACTACCAATCCTAGTTATAACTATTTATAAGGTGAGTAGTGTAATGAATATAAAGAGTGAAATTGTGCAAAAGCAACTTTCAAAACTTTCTAGTATAAGTCAAGAAACATTTTCTGGAATCCGAGTCATAAAATCGTATACTCAAGAAGATTTTGTTCAAAATCAATTTATGGATGCAGCCCAAGATTACAAACAAAAAAATTTGGAACTAGTAAGAGTAAACGCTCTTTTCTTTCCTTTAATGATTTTACTGATAGGCTTAAGTACACTATTTACAATTTATATTGGGGGCTTAGAATCGATAGCTGGTCACATTAAAGTTGGAGATATTGCTACATTTGTAATTTATGTCAACATGCTTACTTGGCCAGTAGCATCTCTTGGGTGGGTTACATCCATTGTACAAAGATCTGCAGCTTCTCAAAAACGTATAAATGAATTTTTACAAGAAGAGCCAGAAATTAAAAATCCTATTTCTGAATCGAGTAAGATTTTTGGAGACATAAAATTTGACAAAGTATCCTTCAAATATAAAGAAACTGGTATTCAAGCCATCAAAAATATTTCTTTCACTGTAAAAAAAGGAGAAACTTTAGGCATCATAGGATCAATTGGATCAGGAAAAAGTACACTTGCAGAATTGCTCTGTCGTATTAGTGATATAGATTCTGGCACAATTAGTATTGGCGGTGAAAATATAAATAATTTAAACTTGTATGATTTAAGAAGTGCCATTGGATACGTTCCACAAGAATCTTTTTTATTTTCCGACTCTATATATAATAACATTGCGTTTGGTAAGAAAGAATGCACCGAAGATGAAGTAATACATGCGGCAAAAAAAGCTGGTATATATAATAACATCAATCAATTTAAAAATCAATTTAAAACCATCATTGGCGAAAGAGGAGTTACACTTTCAGGAGGTCAAAAACAAAGACTATCTATAGCAAGAGCACTTATCAGAAAACCTAAAATTATGTTATTAGACGATTGCCTATCTGCCGTTGACACAAAAACAGAAGAACTCATTCTTAATAATATTAAAGAACAAAGTCAAAATAAGACGTGCATCATTATCTCTCATAGAATATCATCAATTAAACATGCAAATCAAATTATTTTATTAAATAAAGGTGAAATTATAGAACAAGGAGATCATAATACATTAGTGAAAAACAATGGTGAATACAGTAAAATTTTCAAAAAACAATTAATCGAATCAACATAATAACTAACACTTTTTTTGTTTTTACTTTTTATTTAAGGATAATTTTTATGAGATTTGAAGGAATTAAATGAAATAAATAAAAATCATGGAAGGACACGATAATAAATCACAGGAGATTTTCTCAAAAATTTTGAGAGCAGGAAGAAGAACTTACTTCTTTGACGTAAGATCTACTCGG